>Ga0315314_1000996_pt1 | contig 27133 bp, 28 predicted proteins | sample TDP9_MG_FD_203631 | JGI IMG/M metagenome (GOLD analysis project Ga0315314, IMG submission 203631) | Freshwater sediment microbial communities from Lake Towuti, South Sulawesi, Indonesia - TDP9 | ecosystem: Environmental > Aquatic > Freshwater > Lake > Sediment | place: Indonesia: South Sulawesi... | reverse complement strand
GTCGTTGAAGCCGCAACTCAGTCAAAACGGCTCGTGAACGCCTTCGTTTACAGCCTCCTTGTCCACGAGTATCTCCACGCTCTGGGATACGTTCCCGAAGCTGAAGTTCGCCCCATGGTCTATAAAATATCTAAAGACTGCTTTGGAGAAGACCACATCGCCACAAAGTTGGCGGAGAAAAGCCCATGGTCACTCTTGAGGGGAATACCACTCGGCAGAATAGAGGCGCCCAAGCGAGTCATAGAAATCGTCAAGGACTTTGAGAAATCCAATCAAAAATACATCGTGTAACGGCTGAGCCTTAACTCTGTTTGACAGGTTCCACGTAACCGTGCCCAGCACATTCAACGTACTCCAACCCGGTTGCTTGAACACCCAGCTTGGTCATAGATTCCAGCTGTGAGTGAAAACGAACGATAAAATGCTCCAGCGTTTCCGAGCCTAGGTTTCTGAAGCTGGCGTCTTGAAGCACATAGGCGCCTTTCGAGTCTTTAACCACAAAAAATATGGTGAACGCCTCAAAGTCCGTCTTTTTCAGAATTCTCTGCAAGCAAGCCTGTTTGTCAGTTTCTTCACAGTCGAAGAAGACCTGATGGGTGTTTGAGAACCATTCTCGCAGCTTGTAAACGGGCACATCGAGGTCGGGATACTTTTGCCTCAACGACTCCACGTAAACTCTGGCTGCAGTTATCTCTGGTGTCAAAGGGCTTCCAGCTTGTCGACGAAAGACTATGTGAATTAGACATCATAAAAACTTACACCCTACAACAGCCTTGTAAAGTAATGTCAGCGTCAACAGAGACCATAAAGGGTTATAGAATCATTCAACTCAAGCTTCGCAGTTGACCCACTGCCCCGAGAAAGGTTCCGTCGAGAAGGTAAGTTTCAGCGCCTTCGATGTCAACATTGCCCGAGCGCAAAACTGGACCTAGGTACTCGACTGAGCCCGCGCCTTTCCCACTGCCTCTCCTATTTATGGGTCTGCCTCCGAGAAATTCATTGAAGTACGGCATGACTAAGAGCTCAGCCGCTCTAAACCGCACGTTAAAGTGTTGACGCAGTAAAACGAATGGATCATCCTCAGCTTTCACCTTTATGTTCGCGCCCTTCAGGAAGGCCCTTGCCAATTTCTTTTTCTTAATCTTCGCTCTTAGCCATACCTGTGCTGTTATTCTGAAGCCCAGCGGGTCTCGAAACATCACAGTTGGATGAACGTGTCCGATAACTAGGCTGCGGCACTGCAGGAGTTCAGGAGCAGGCCAGGCGTTGCCGTGGAAGAAGCCAGCGTCAAAGAGCGCTATGCCGGTTTGAGGAAACGTTTTCACCGAGGACGGTAGCAGAGGCTCCAGGTTTCCGTCGTGGTTGCCCAAGACAACCTTTATGTCGTCCACTTTTTCTTGTAGAGCTTCGAAGAGGTCGGGTATGTCTCGCCACTCTTCGAGTTCAGCCTTGGCTATTGTATGCTTCACATCGCCTAAGAAAAGAAGACTCGTGGGCTTGCTCAAATCAATCATTTTGAGCAGTTTGTCCTTTATTTTGGGCGTCTGAGACGGCACGTGGACGCCCTGTTCTGCCAGGGAGACTTCCCAGCCTACGTGAAGGTCAGCCACGACTAAGACTCTTTCTTTGCCCTTTCGCAACAACATGGCAGGGTGAGGAGGCAGAGGAGATAGCAAAGAGAATAAAGCGCTCCCTGGTCATGACTTGCCGGTCTTCATCAATCTTTCAATCTCATCATAGATCGACTTGTTCGCCGCGGCTATGAACGAAACTCGCTGGGTTGGCGTCAAAGGAACATTAAGCCTGTCGCCCTTCGGGTCGGTGATGATTCCGCCTGCCTCTTGAAGAATGAGATAAGCTGCCGCCATGTCTGTAACCCGCAACTTGCCTCTTAGATCGATGAACGCGTCGGTTGTGCCGTCGGTTATGTAGCAGATTTCCAGGGCGTTGGCTCCTAGATGACGAAGATGCCCAGTTTTCTCTAGAATGTTTACGAGCTTGGGCACCACTGATCTTGCCTTGAAAGTGCTGAGGTCTACGCCCACGACGGCTTCTTCCAGCCTAGTCGTTTCGGACGGCGTGATTCTTTTTTCGTTTTTGTAGGCGCCTTTGCCCTTCTCCGCCGTGTATGTTATGTTCCACAGAACGTCTGTGACAAGGGCTGTTTCCACATTTTCAAGCATCTGCTTCTTCGACACAGCAATTGAAATGTCCACGAATGGCAAGCCCCTGACAGCATTTGTGGTTCCGTCCACTGGGTCGGTTGTGACATAAAATTGGGTTGGCTGAGAGCCGATTTTCTTGACGCCCGATTCTTCGCTGATAACCGTACACGAGGCACCATGTTCCTGCAAGGTTTGAAATAAAGCGTTTTCAGCAACCATGTCGATTTGTTTCCGAATGTCGCCGCCCGCGCCCACGCCAAACCCAATTCTGGCTTCCGCAGAGCCGAACAGGGGGTGAATCTGCTTTTTCATGTTCTCTGAGCACGCATTGAGCACGGTAAGCCAGTCAATCAAATGGGAAGCCTCTGTATGATGATGCCTGCGTGCGCTTTTAAGCGTGCACTCCACCTTAAGTAAAATGCCAAAGTTGTTCCCGGAGAGGAAAGGGTGACCAGCAAGGCTGACGTCGTGGTGGTTGGTGCAGGCCCATCAGGTGCGTTTTCCGCCTTAACAGCCGCCAAACTGGGCGCTGAAGTCGTTGTTTGCGAAGAGCACAAAGAGGTTGGTTTGCCAAATCACTGCGCCGGACACGTTAGCGTAAGAGGATTGAGCCGCTTTGGCTTGAGATTACCAACGCACATGATTGAGAACAAGATTAAAGGCGCGGTTTTTTATTCACCCTCAGGGCGCGAGTTTCGAGTCAAGTTCCCTGATCCGGTGACTTGTGTCATTAACCGAACAGTGTTCGACAAACACGCTGCAGAGCTTGCAGAGAAGGCTGGGGTCAAGTTTCTGCTTGGGACAAGGGTGGAGTCGCTTCTCTTCAACCAAGGTTATGTCCAAGGCGTTTCGCTGAGAAGCGGAGAAAGCATAACTTCCAAAGTTGTCATCGATGCCGAAGGCTGTGCCTCTGCCCTTTTGAAGCAAACGGGCTTGTTAGCATTTGACAAATTCACCGTGGTTAACGCTGTCAACTGCGAAGTCGACCACATCGAACAGTTGGAGGATGACGTTGTTGAAGTCTATCTCGGACAGAGATACGCGCCAGGCCTATTTGCATGGATAATACCAAAACGAGACGGCGAAGCAAAAGTGGGTTTAGCGACGAATGCTGGCAACCCCAGGGAATTCTTAAGACGGTTCTTGAACGTCCATCCTATAGTTAGCCGAAAACTCAGGCGAAGCGCCGTCCATAATCTATCATATCACTTAATCCCTCTTGGTGGACCCATACCCAAGACCTACCACAACGGGTTCCTCGCCGTAGGAGACGTAGCCTCACAGGTCAAACCCACAACAGGAGGCGGAGTCGTAATGGGACTTACATGCGCCAAAATCGCTGGAGAAACGGCATACAAAGCTATACAACAGAAGGATTTTTCTGAAGCCTTTCTGTCTCGGTATCAGCAAAGATGGCAGCGAGAGATAGGATTTGATATGGCTGTTATGAAGCGGATGAGATTAATGTTAAACCGTCTCTCAGACCAAAAACTGGACAAGATAGTTCGCCTCTGCTCAAAATGGCGTTTGAGCGAGAGTCTGCAGAATGTGAGGGACATTGACTTTCAGGGCAAGGCTTTGATTCCGCTATTGAAAAGCCCATCCACTTGGACCGTTGCCCTCTATACTCTTCTGGCATCTCTAACCTCACCATGAGCAGAACAGCGAACAGAGAAGCCTTTTTGTGCGCTTGCTTTGCACCTAGTCAAGACAAAAAACCTTAATCTCAACTCCAACAACATCAGTGTGTTGTCATTGCAATGTCTGAATTCAACTACAAACAAGTAATCATCATGCGTTCTGACCTCAAGATGGGCAAAGGCAAAATCGCGGCTCAAGCTGGACACGCCGCTGTTTCAGCGGCTGAGGTGGCTAGGAAGGAGTTTCAAAGATGGTGGAAAGAATGGCTCGAAGAAGGTCAATGCAAAATCGCCGTGAAGGTGAAGAGTGAAAATGAGCTCCTGGAACTCGAAGAAGAAGCGAAAGATTCTGGACTACCCCATGCTCTCATTTCAGACCGAGGTTTAACTCAGCTTCAGCCGGGCACTGTGACTTGTTTGGCGATAGGTCCAGCCCCGTCTTACAAGGTTGACAAGATTACAGGAAAGCTGGCGCTCCTTTGACCGTTCCAAGGCTGGACAGAGAGATCGGCATCGAAGTATACGCCACAAAATCCAAGGGTGTTAGCGGACGAATTCGCCAGTTTCCCGAAGACTTCAAGGTTGAAGAAATTCTCACAGATGGGTCAAAAGCCCACACTGAACCCGCCGCTTATGCACCGATCAACACTCGTGGGCGTTATCTTGTCTGTGTGCTCGTCAAACGAAACTGCGACACTATTCTGGCGGTTCAGAAAGTCTCTCAGACGCTTGGTATTAGCCCTGAACGCATCAATATCGGGGGTATCAAAGACGCCCGAGCCTTAACTGCTCAACACGTAAGCATTGGGAGAATGCTACCAGAACAAGTGGTTCGGTTCAAACTCAAAGATATATGGCTGTATCCGCTGCGCTTTTCAAGCGAGAAAATTAATTCCGAAATGCTCTTCGGAAACGAGTTTCACATCACACTTCGAGCTGTCAATCTGGTAGCGCCTGAGATTATGAAACGCACGAGAAGAATAAACGAAGAGCTGGCTCAGCTTGGAGGATGCCCCAACTTTTTCGGGCATCAACGCTTCGGAACAGCCCGCCCCATAACTCACCTGGTTGGAAAACACATGCTTCAAGGCGAGTGGGAAAAAGCGGCTCTCATGTTTCTCGCAAAGCCAAGTCTCCACGAGCATCCCGAGTCGAGAGGGGCGAGGGAACAGCTCTGGAAAACTCTGGACTTCAGAAAAGGGCTTGGTTATTTTCCACGTAGACTCGTGTATGAGCTTCAGATGCTGGAACATTTGGCAGAGCGACCTCGAGACTTTTTAGGCGCGTTTCACAGGCTGCCCAAGAAGCTCTGTCAGCTCTTCATCCAAGCCTATCAGTCATATCTGTTTAACAGGTTCTTGAGTCAGCGAATTAAACGGGGACTGCCCCTGAAGAAGCCTCAGAGAGGAGAGCATGTACTCAAAATTGACGGTGGAGAATACCTTGCTCTTCCGCTGGTAGGCTACAAGCAATGGGTTTCTTCCGGTGAACAGGGCGAAATCGAAAGACGAATACTCGAAGAAGAAGAAGAAGACGTAGCGCCTGAAAACTTCAAGTTCTCTGTCATGCCCAAAATCAGCTCCTCTGGTGGGCTGCGGACAGCGATTACACCTATTATTGAGTTCAAACCCGAGAAACCTCTCCAAGACGACGCCAACCCCAACAAGAGATTTATGAGCCTGAGTTTTACCTTGAGAAAGGGGTCTTATGCAACAGTAGTCCTGCGAGAATTCATGAAACCGCGTAACCCTCTAAAGGCGGGTTTCTGAAAAATTCTGGGACTATTCGCCAACTCACCATTCTTAGAAGGCATACACCGTCTGAAAGATTCCGTCCAGGAGTTATGGTGCGAGTCGAAAGCGGTCTCTTGGGAACAGCGTCACTTCGCGTATGTTGTTTTTTCCGGTCAGCATCATGGCAAGTCTCTGCAGCCCCATAGCCCACCCTGCATGAGGCGGCATTCCGTAGTCGAAGGCTTGCAGGTGAAACTTGAACGAATCAGGGTTCAGACCCTGCTCCCTTAAGCGCCGTATCAAAACTTGTTTGTCGTCTACTCTTGTACCCCCTGAGGCTAATTCAATCCAGCGCCACATGAGGTCGAAAGCCTCGCAGAGTTCGGGCTTGTCGTTTCTAGGCTTGAGGTAAAAGGGTTTCGATTTAGTGGGCCAGTCTGTCAGCCAGTAGAAGTAGGGATGGAGCTTGCCCACGGTTCGTAAAGCAGGTGTCGGGATGTCTTCTCCCCATTGGATTTCGATTCCCTCTTTCCTTAATTCTTGGAGAATCTCGTCGTAGGTGAACCTCTTAAACGGTTTCTCGGGCACTTCTACCTTGTGTTTCAGAATCTTCAGTTCTCTCTTGCATTGCTCGTTCACTGATTCACATATGAAGTGCACGACTTCTTCCAGAATTTCCATCACGTCTTCAGCTGTGGCAAACGCCTGCTCTATGTCGATGGATACGAACTCGCTTATGTGCCTCCTCGTGTGTGACTCCTCAGCCCGGAAGAAGGGCCCGATCTCGAACACTTTTTCGAAGTCTATGACTAACTCCTCTTTGTACAGTTGAGGGCTCTGTGCCAGATAGGCTGGTTGGTCATAGTAATTGACTGAGAATAGTGCGGCTCCTCCCTCCGTGGCTGAGGCGATAATTCTGGGCGTGTGCACCTCCACAAAGCCTAGTTTTGAGAGGAAACTGCGCGTTGCCTTTAAAGCCTCGTGTTCGATTCTGAAGACTGCGCGATTCTCTTCCGTGGTGAGGTCTAATACACGGGCGTCTAGACGTGTGTCGATTTTGGCGGGGGTTCGCCCCGTGACATCTAAGGGTAATGGTTGCTGCGCCTCTCCGAGCACTCGAATCTCATTTGGTATGATTTCTACGCCGCGCGGTGTCATTTTTGTCTCCTGGACGGTGCCCTTGACACCTACGCTATATTGTTTCTGCAGAATCTCTGTTTTTTCCAAAACCTTCGGACTCACTTTTTTGCGAGGAAGAGTTATCTGAACCGTTCCTTCTCTGTCTTGTAAAATCAAGAATCGCAGACCACCCAAGTTGCGGATTTCTTGAACCCAACCGAACAATGTAACCTCTTTTCCGTTCAATTCACGAGTTATATCTGCGGAGTAGTGCGTTCGCTTCCAGTCTCCCAACTCATCCAGTTTCATGTCTCAATCCCTCGTTCTGGTCCTCCTTAATCCGCAAACTCAACCCTAAGTGTAATCCCACGTACCTTTTGGGCAATTTGTTTGATTGCTTCTACATTAAAGGGCAGCGGTCTTCGACCTCGTTTTCTCAGAATTACCCTTGTCTCCTGGCTTCCGTCTGGCAGCCAGATGGTGTTGATCGTGATTATGTTCAAGGGCGCGAACAGGTCTTCGAGGAATTTTCTGTCGTCTGCGCCGAATTCCAGCACGCGAATGCTTTTGCCTGTTTTCTCACCAATTGTGCGTAGAATTTTCGTGCCTTGACCTAGGAGCTTGGCTACGTCTCCCTTGCCCACAATCAAGGCGAGAACGCCGTCGGTTTCAACAGCCTTGTGAAAGTAGAGGGCTTGGAGAGGCGGATGCTCCTTCTCGAGCGACATGAGCAAACGACCGATTTCTATATCTGTCTTGCTGATTTCGCCTAATCTGAGCTTCGCTTGGCATTTAGGGCAGAGAATACCGCTTTTCAAACAAAAATGACATACGTTTACCATCTTCGGCATCTGTTAGTCAGCGTCCTCGATAGCCACCTCAAAGGCATCTTACAGCAGTGTATATGATAATATAAAGTTACCGTGCTGTTCAAGGCAACGAAATAAAAGGAGGGAAGGCGGAGCGCCTTCTGTCGGCGGTTTTCCGCGGTGGTTGCGTGCGCGTCGGTTTTACCGGGTCAGCTTTATCTCGATTGTGCTGACGTTTGTTGGGCCTCGGCCCTCTTCACCAGGTTGTGCTGTAAGCTGTTGTGTGCCGATGTCTACGCCTTTTATCTTCACATCTGGAAGGAATCGGCGTCTAACGATCTCGACGACGTCAACAGCTCGGCTTATGGCTCTTCCTCTAGCTTTAACGTTGACTTCGTTGACTCCGCCGTGGAAGAGTGTTATGCAAGCCAGCACATAGTTCATTGCGGGCTTTCTCCCAATCAAAACCGCGTTGCTTTCACGCGTCTCTGACATTCGTTGTTTCACTCCTTGTTTTTTGTGTTGTGTCAAAGGTGTTTGCTAGGTTCCTTTGCGGAAGGAAAATACGTAGCGCTTTTTAATAACTGTTGCTCCTAGGAGTTATCATTTGCAGCGTCAAAGTTTAATGGAATAAGCTATATATGTTGACTTATGTAAAAATTATAGTTTAATTAGGTGAGAAATCCTTGGGTGAAGAAATCCCTACTGGGCGACCGCTGCGTCTGCTGCACTTGCTGTTCGCCAAGGGTACGGCGACAACGACGTACACATTAGCGGTTAAACAGAGTGAATTGGCTAAACAGCTTGATATCAGCAGGCAGGCTCTCAATGTGCACCTCCGCAAGCTTCGAGATCGAGGGCTCATTCGCACAGGGAGAGGATTCATAGACGTCACTGAGACAGGACTCGCTGCGCTCGGAGTTTCAACAAATCCCGCTTTCGTCTTCATCAAAGTCTCGCCTCTCAAGAGGGGGGACGCTTACCAGCAGATCATGCAGTTTCCTGTTCAGCGAATCTTTCGAGTGACGGGCGACATGGACGCCATCTTGCAGGTGGAGAGAGAACGATTGGACCAGGCGCTTAAACAGTTGGCGGCTGTTGAGGGCATACAGGACACGAAGTCTTACATAACTATTCAAACACTCAAATAGAAACCTCAAGTGAAAGTGGAAGGTGCAGCGATGAAGCTCTTTGAATACGAAGCCAAACAACTGTTTGCGAAATACGGGATACCCACGCCTAAGGGTTTTCTTGCAACCACAGCGGAAGAGGCTCGAGAAATCGCTGGAAAAATCAATGCGCCGGTTGTTCTCAAATCTCAGGTGCTAGTGGCTGGAAGAGCCAAAGCGGGCGGAATCCTGTTCGCCGATTCCAGCAGTGAAGCCAAGGAGGCGGCTGTTCAACTTCTTGGCAAGGTGATCAAAGGCGTTAGAGTCCAGAGCCTTTGGATCGAAGAGAAGGTTGCGGTCAAGAGAGAATTGTATTTCAGCATCACTGTGGACCGCGCCGAACGTTGCTACGTGGCTATAGCCTCGTCTGAAGGCGGCGTGGAAATCGAACAGACGGCTGCAACTTCGCCTGAGAAAATCGTCAAGGTTCTTATAGACCCAGTCTACGGTTTTGCTTCCTACAATGCAAGGTCCATTGCCAAAAAACTGGGCTATGCAGGGAATCAGATGGGTGACTTGGCTTCAATTTTCGTCAAACACTACAGGTTAGCCGTGGATCAGGATGCTGAGCTGGCAGAGATGAACCCTCTGGTTGAAACGATTGATGGAAAGTTTGTGGCGGCGGACACACGTCTCATTATCGATGACAACGCTTTGTACAGGCATCCGGAGTTGAAGAACCACCCGATGGGAGAGGCAGAGATGACCTCGCAGGAGCTGGCGGCTCAAAAGAGTGGTTTAGCCTACGTTAAGCTCGACGGCGACGTGGGCATAATCGGGAACGGGGCGGGTCTCGTCATGGCTACATTAGACGCTATTCAGCTGTGCGGTGGAAAGCCAGCAGACTTCTTGGACGTTGGGGGCGGCGCCTCGGCTGACATGATGGCGTCTGCGTTGGACATCGTGTTGTCCGACCCCGATGTGAGGGTTGTGTTCATTAATATTTTGGGTGGTATCACGCGTTGTGACGAGGTGGCAAACGGTATCCTTGAGGCGAAGAGGCGTGTGGGTTTCACTAAGCCTATGGTTATCAGGCTTGTGGGCACGAACGAGGAGGAGGGTAGACGTATCCTCACCGAGGCTGGGATTCACGTGTTAGACAGCATGGAAGAGGCGGCTAGAAAGACAGTTGAAATGATCCGAGCTGGAGGCGTGTAGACGGAATGGGCATTTTCGTTGGCAGGGCGACTAGAGCCGTCGTTCAGGGCATAACTGGCACCCAGGGCAGCTTCCACACGCGCTTAATGTTGGACTACGGCACGCAGATTGTAGCCGGCGAAACGCCCGGCAAGGGAGGAGCCATTGTGCATGGAGTCCCAGTTTACGATACTGTGGAAGAGGCTGTAAGTGAGAACGCCGCTGATGCCTCTATTATTTTTGTTCCTGCGCCGTTTGCGGCTGACGCTGCTTTTGAAGCCTTGGACGCTGGTTTGAAGACGCTTGTCATAATCACCGAGCATATTCCTGTTCGTGACGCGGTTCAGGTTATGTACCGTGCGAGGCAGCGGGGCGCTGTGGTTGTGGGTCCGAACACTCCTGGCATTCTCACAGTGGGTGGGTGCAAGCTGGGCATCATGCCGGCTCACGTGTTCAGGCGGGGTCGCGTGGGACTGGCGTCTCGAAGCGGCACTTTGACCTATGAGATTGCCTCTGGGCTCAGCGCGCGTGATTTGGGGCAGTCAACGTGTGTTGGTTTGGGCGGCGACCCGATTATAGGCTTGAGTTTCGTTGATGTTCTCCGCGAGTTTGAACGGGACGAGCAGACCGATGCCGTGGCGTTGATAGGTGAGATCGGGGGCAACTTTGAGGAGTTGGCAGCGGAGTTTATTGCAACTGAGGGCTATTCTAAGCCGGTTGCTGCCTTTGTGGCTGGTCGCACGGCGCCGCCTGGAAAGCGCATGGGACACGCTGGCGCAATAATAATGGGTAAGAGCGGGACTGCCGCGAGCAAGATTGAGGCGTTCAGGAGGGCGGGGGTTCTGGTTGCTGATACGCCTGGAGATGTTGCCAGGTTGCTGGCTGAGAAGCTGGGTGAACGGCGCAGGTAGCTTTGGGTATGGAAAAGGTTATCTGTTTGCGTGGTGTGTGAAACACAGCAGTTTGCCGGTTTGAAGGTGGCACAGTCTTGCCGATAACTGACCCGTTTAAGAAGACGATTGCGCAGCAGCATCGGCTCTACATGAAGATCTGCCGTGACTGTGGAGCCCGCAACGCTGGGTCTGCGGTGAAGTGCCGCAAGTGTCACAGCAAGAACCTGCGCTGGAAGAAACGGGAGATAGTGAAGTAGTTCAGCGCTCACTGCACGACTGGCATGTTTTGCTGTCTCTCTCAGCAAGAGTGGTGGTAGTGATAAATTGTGCTATAGTGCCACCACCATCCTGTACTGCTCAGGCTGCTGGAAGAGTAATTTCCAAAGAAGAAGGTGCCCTTTCACTTATGCCTTCTTCTACCTATGCTTTGTTTTTTGGCTTGGCTGATATGGCGAAGAAGCACCTAGCCTCTCTCCATGTTTCTGCACGTTTTCTGTGATATGCTCCGAATACGTGGGATAGTGAGCTATTGGTTGATTTCGTTGGCAATACGGACCTACCTCTACCCCTCTAGGTTTTCTGCAACGAGTTTCTGACAGGCGCCAAACATATGAAAGGGAGACACGTTAGGTTTAATAACCAAAAAACCCGAAACATAAAATTGGCATTGAGAGAACCTAAAAAATGATTGAAAACGTCAAAGCACACATCTTTGTATGCACAAACAAGACGGAACCCGAATGTCTTCAGCGTATGCTGTTTGGCACAAACAAATTGTATGCGTCTGATGTTTTGTCTGTAAAGACAGGTGACATTTTATTTCTTCTAAATGTGAACTCCAACGCTCTGCATGGAATTTTCCGTGCAAAATCCGATGGTCGTCATAGTATTGTTCCAGAGGCTTGGAAAGGTAAATACCCATATCAGGTTGAAGTCGAGCCTCTCGGGAATATTGAAACCATTAAAAACGCAAAGAGTACACTAAAGAAACTCGGAGTAGAATGGCACAAGCCATTGAGTATTGCAATGACTGGGCGCCTTTTGGCATTTTTTTCAGCCAAAGAATCAGAGTATGTCAAGAAGATCACGGAAAACGTGCAGTGGGGATTACTAACTCCAGAGAAAAGTAAGATAAAGTCCAGTGTTGTTGAAAGCAAGACAATGACTGAGCTTGAAGAAAAACCACCATTTGAAGCCACAACACTATGGGACTATCCACGACAAAGCTACGGAAAAACCTTGAAAGGAAACAACAAATACCCAGGCGTTACTCCCGCTTTTATCATTTGGAACTTGATACAGCGATACACTGAACCTGAAGACTTGGTTCTTGACCCTATGTGTGGTAGCGGCACTACACTAGATGTATGCAAAGAAGAAAGGCGAAGAGCCATCTGTTATGATGTATCTCCTCCTTCAAATAGACCTGACATAATACAAAATGATTCTCGAGTTATTCCCCTTCCAGACAACCATGTTGACATGATATTTGTTGATTCACCCTATGGCGACAACATTAGATACAATGAACACCCAGATTGTATTGGCAAAATTTCAAGCGAAACCGAAACTTTCTACGAAGAACTGGAAAAAGTTATGAAAGAATGTTATAGAGTATTGAAGCCAGGCAAAGTTATTGGATGGCTAATTGGAGATCAGTGGGTGAAGAAGAAATTTACTCCAGTAGGCTTTAAGGTCTATCAAAGGCTTTGCAAATATTTCGATACAGTAGATGTTATTTGCGTGGTTCGAAGGGGGCAAGCATCTCATACTGCATTGTGGTATAATAGGGCTAGGCGTTTCAACTTTTATCTTCGAGGTTTCAAGTACCTGTTTATTATGCGAAAACCTTCTAGCGTGCCTATTGAGTCGGAACAGAGAACTGTGAAATGGATGTATTACGACAGAAATAGAAGCAAAGCCAATTCATCCTAGCAGTGATTGGTGGTTTCTTGAAGATTCAAGACTTGATAGCACTTTATGAAAAGAGAAAAGCAACGTATGGGACCGATGCATATCGACATGTCTCCGAACTTCTTGATGAAGCAAAAGAAATTCACAAAAAGGACTGGATGGAGAAGCCCACACCAGACAAAGATCATGAGCAATCATGGAGGGCTTTCAAAGGCAAAAATTTGGAGAAGCTATTGGTCTACATAATTAAGGATGAAGTTGAGAGTTTAGGGCTCAAAATTGTTGAAGGAAACAAACTGGAAAGAACTAGCGGTCACAACCTATCATTGGAGTTAAGTTCGGTCAAACGCAATTTGCTTGTCGATTATGGTGAATTTGGCTCACATCTACCAGATGTTGATATCATAATTTATCATCCTAAAACCTACAAAATCATTGCCGTAATATCAAGCAAGGTAACATTACGTGAAAGAATTGCTCAAACAGGATATTGGAAGATTAAACTCTCAAAGGACAAAGTGACCGAAAACATAAAGGTGTTTTTTGTGACACCTGATGAAGATGGGACCTTGGCCACAAGAACACCAACGAAGAAAGGGAGAGCCATTGTGGAAGTGGATACTGATGGAAGTTATGTAATGAGTGAAGGAACAGTTGAAGAGAGCCCTAAGGTCAAAATGTTCGATAAATTTATTGACGACTTAAGAAAACTGTTGTAAGTTGACATACACTCTGCTGAATACTCATTTGGCTTGATTGGTTTTCTTACCCTGATAGTTACATGCTCCTTCTGGAATTGGTCCCAAAGTTTTGCATGGCAATCTGGACAGCGAATTTCAATGTCAGCAAGGTTGCCCCTATATGATCCTGTCTTTTTATCAAAACTGTAAGTCCAGTATTCGTTTTCATACACTGCAAACAGAGGCTTTCCACATCCACCGCATTTAGGTGGCTCAAATTTTGAAGACGTCATCTTCCCCTCAGTAAATGTTTATCGGTTAAGAGTTTTAAGTGTGATTCTTTCATTCATTAGGAAGTCGAAAAGGCATGCGTGGTGATGGGTTATCGCTGTTGATGAGGCTTCGCGTTATTACACGTTGCTCCGTGACCCTGCTAGGCGCAAGATTATCGAACTGTTGGGTGAACAGGGCAAGATAGGCTTCAAAGAGTTGAAAGGCAGCTTAGGCTTGGGCGTGGGCACCGTGTACTATCACTTAGACATGCTGAGCGACTTCATCACACAGGACAGGAGCAGGAAATACAGCCTCAACGACCGTGGGCAACTGCTCTACCGCTCACTAAAAGACGGCAACGTGTCACCAGCCCTAAAAACAGGAAGCGAAGCCCTAACCCACCGCCTAGGACGATGGCTGTTCCTCTCACCAGTCTTCGCAAGAACCACACGCCTACAGGCTTCGCTGCCCATAGCCGTAGCCATCCTCATTGTGGGCGCTTTGGGCTCAGCCCAAGCCAGATTGGAACCCGTTTTCCTGTTCTATTTTCAAACAACCCGCAGCTTCGAAAGCGTGGCGCTCATGTTCCTCTTCTACTGGGTCAGCCTCTACCTAATCGCAGAAGCCCTCGTCTACGTCCTGTTCAGACGCAGCGGCGGCGACCTACAGCTCTTCACCTGCCTCAGCCTCGCAGCCCTGCCGTTAGCCGTGTTCCCCTACCTCTACATGAACATCCCAGCTGAGCTGTCTTGGCTGTCACGTTACGTGCTCCTCGCCCTTCAAGTCTGGACCCTGCTGCTGCTCTCCTCAGCGCTCTCCTACGGAAAAGGCTTAAGACTCGACCGCTCCATCATCGTCAGCCTAACGATACTCTACATCAACATAGCCCTACTCCTACTCCTCGGACACCTAACGTAAGAGTTCTATGGAAAAGTTCGAGGTTTCTCGAAACAATTCACATAAAAACGCCCTCACACAAGAAATTTTGCGGTGAAAAACCTTGAAAACAAAAAATTGGCTCACAGCAACCGCCCTAACCGTTCTCCTACTATCCTTGGCTGCTCCGCTCTTTGCCTTGCCAACATCAGCTACGGAAGACGATGCCGATGACGACCACTTTAGAATCGTCGAAGACCAACTGCGACCGCTCGAATGGTACCGGCTGGAATCAGACATAGTCACAGTGCTGTTTCCACGAAACGGAAGCAAACCCATGTTCATATGGTGGTACACAAACGCACCCGACCAAGTCTACGTGGTCAAGTTCAAGGGCTTAATAGAATGGTTCGCCTTCGACCACCCACTGCTGCCGCCCAAACCAGAATACTACCACCGCCTGCGCAACGCTTCAATGGACCTCTGGCAAGACAGGTTCGAACACATGTATTTTGAACCCGAAGAAACCAGGTGGATGGGCATGGGAGACATGGGAATGATGAAACTAATGCTCCTTCGCCAGATAATGGCTCAACTAATGATGCAGCTGGAAGCATGGCATCCCGCGTTCTTCCCCTTCGACTCAGGACGATGGACACTCGACAACATAGCCAACATAACCACCACTGAAGGAAGAATCATCGGCGTGTCATTTGCCTTCAAACTCACCGACGTTTGGCGACCACGCTTCGAATTCACAGAAGACAACATAATGATCCGCGTGCGCTTCTACAACGAAACCGTGGAAGAAACCGTTCCAGGCACCGACTTCCGGTACACTGTCAACGCTGGCGAGATGAAAATGGACCTGGTCATCAACAAATGGGAATGGAACTTCGACACAATCCGTGACCTGATCCAGCAGCTGCAGAGGCTAGGGTTTGCGATAAACATTCCAGAAGGAAAATCCAGACTCGCCCTCTGGGTTAACCTGGCTGCCATCAACATAACGAGGCTGCCGTTAGTGACTGTCGAGGACCAGCCAGAAGACATCGAGGAGCGCTCAACGCTCACACACGTCGACGTTGAAGACATGAGAACAGACATGAGACAGGGAGCATACGAGAAACCCATCGAAATTCCAAGACCCATGATAAAGCTAGGGTTCGCCAACGAAACCAAAACGCTCGCAGGCTTCTTCCGATTCGTCTCGTGGGCAAAAGTAACGGACTACCCCAGCGAGGGAGCAGTGAACTTGGTTCCAGTCAAAGCAGCGTACATCCCAGGCGGAGCCCACATGCGCCTGTTCCTGAACTATCCATACTTCGGCAACGGCACGCTGGAGCACGACCCGAGCATAGGCGTCGACGCCCCAGAAGTGGACACGTATCCAAAATATTCAGTTCAGGCTCCATCTGGCAGTGATGTAGCGCCCTTAGTTCTAGGCGAATTCGTGCTCCCATTGTTCACCAGAGAATTAACACTAGCCCTCATTGCACTTGTCTCAGCGGCAGCAGTCATATTGTATGTATCCAAGTGGAAACGCAAGACACCAGTCAACATGGTCGGCGGCGGCGAAAAAGGAACAACAGGTTAGAGGAGCCTTTTCGCCCCTCTCCAACCCCTTTTCTTTTTATCTCCCAATGAGCCAATTATGGAATGAAATCAAACGGCTTGGTTGAGTCGTCTATGGCTGACGAGAAGATAGAGAGCGAACTCAAGGGAAACACGCTCCGTGTGTACTGGCTGCTTCTCAAGTCGCAGACAGGGATGATTGGTGTTAGGGAGGTTCAACGAGCCTTGAGGTTCTCCAGCCCAGCCTTGGCTTCGTATCACTTGACCAAGCTTGAGGAGTTGGGGTTGGTTGAAAAAACCAACGGCGAATACCACCTGAAAAGAGAGGTGCGAGTCGGCGCGTTGAAGCAGTTCACCAAGCTCGGAGCGTTCATGCTGCCAAGGTACACCCTGTACGCTGCTATGCTCACGACGCTGCTCGTATTCTTTTTGACCCAGTTCAGAGAGGTCAACTTCTACAGCGTCTTCGCCCTGATTTTTGGGTTTTTAGGCACAATCATACTCTGGTATGAGACCGTAAGGGCGTGGAGACAGAAGCCATAGCACACAACGTAAGGTGTCGGAGTTAAAAATATGATGACTTACGATAAATGTTACTTCTAGAGCTTTCTACCTTATCCATTTATTTTTTGGGAAAAAATCAAATAATGGTAGATACAGAGCATACGCTGAAGAGAGAAGATGGAAAATGAGAAGACACACACTAGACCTAATAGTGCCATTCATCGCCCTGACCCTAGCCATTTCATTCGTCGCCGTTCTTCCCGCAGTAGGCCAGGACAAAGACAAAATCATATCGAAACTCGAAGAACTGCACGGAAAACTCGGAGACGAAAAACAAGCACTCGCAAACAAGGTTAACGCGGTCATCCACCAAATCGAAGCTGGAGCATACAACGGCGCGCTGAACAAGCTGCAAAACGACGTAAAGAAATCCATCTCAGCATGGGTTGAAGACCCAAACCTGCGACAAGAACTGCTCGATTTAGTCGACGAAATCATCGACTTAATCAAAGGCGTTGTTCCGCCTCCACCGCTTACTCCAGACTTCGAAATCTCGGCGACACCCGAACTGGAAGTCATACAAGGTAGCTCTAACACAACGGCGATAACAATAACCTCAGTGAACAATTTCACACAACAAGTGAACCTGACAGCCTCTGTTAGCGCCGTTAGTGTTACGCTTTCGCTCAATCCCTCAGCCGTCACGCCTCCACCCAACGGTTCAGTAACCTCCACGCTGAGAGTTGAGGCTGCCGCTGACACAGAGCCAGACCGCTACGAGATGACTGTGACCGGAACAAACGGTTCATTGGAGCACAGCGTTGAAATCACGTTGAAAGTCATCGTTGCCACGCCGCCTCCACCAACCGAAGACTTCGAAGTTTCCGCCACTCCCGACACGCTGATTGTTCAGCAAGGTGACTCGAACTCATCCGTCATAACCATCACTTCGCTTCACGGCTTCAATCAATCAGTCGATCTAGCCGTAACCTCAATGCCTATTAGTGGTGTAAGCATCTCAATCGAACCGCAGCAGATTATTCCACCCGCTGATTCGTTTGCAATCTCTGTCCTAACAGTGGACGTCGCAACTAACGTGGCTCCTGGCGGATACGAGATAACTGTGACTGGCACAAGTGGAGCTCTGACACACAACGAGTCCATTCTATTGCAGGTGAAAGCGCCGCCGATTCCGCCAACTCCAGATTTCTCCGTGATTGCTTTTCCAACAACCCTGACGGTGAAACAGGGAGACTCGGCCACATCAACGATAATAGTGGTGTCACACAACGGGTTCAGTCAGCCGGTGTCCCTCACTTGGACGATTGAACTTGCCAGTGGACTGGAAGTAACACTTAGCCCTTCAGAGGTCACTCCTGAGCCAGACGGGTTTGCGTTTTCAACGTTAACCGTTAACGTGGCAGGAACGGCGCCAATCAACGACTTCGAGATAACGGTGATTGGAACCAGTGGTTTAGCCCTTAGAGCGGAGACGACAATTTCTTTGAAAGTCATTGCTGAAATGACCCCTCCAGAAATAGTAAACGTGATGAGACTGCCAGAATCGCCGAACTACGACGAAAGCGTGACCGTGTTGGCTTCAGTGACAGACTCTGGGAGCGGCGTCAAAGAAGTAATCGTCAGCTACTCAGATGGCTCAACGTGGCAGAACGTGACCACAACCCTTCAAGAAGGAGTGCACAGAGGAATCATCCCCGCATTCAACTTTGGCTTGTTGATTCAGTATCGTGTGTACGCTTCTGACAACTCTGGGAACTGGGCGACGTCGAGCGTCTACTTCTATCGGGTTGTTGACCGCGACGCCCCAGAAATCGGCGTTCCCTCTTGGTCTCCTGAGCAGCCTGCGGCGAACGAGAAGATAACAGTCAACGTTACTGTGACAGAGCCTGAAGCGGCGAGCGGAGTTGACAGGGTAATTCTCTGGTACACGAACAAGACTCTGGTTGTTTGGCAACCGATTGCGATGACCCAAAGCCTTGGAAACTGGACAGCCTCGATAACTGGTCAGAGCGACACAACCGTGGAGTTCAAGATTGAAGCCTACGATATGGCTGGCAACAAGACCCAAAGCGACGCGCAAGAATTCACGGTGGCTCCTCCGGGTTTCCCACTGTCACTCATTCTAGCCGCCATAATAGCCATAGGCGCAATAATCGGAGGCTCAGCCTACTACGTCAGAAGGAGACAGAGAAGAGGCACGGTCTCAAGCCCAACACATCCACCGCCAGCCACAACCTCATTGAAGCGAGCCCTCAAGACTCATAATGACCGTTCTGTAGGCTCCAAAGGCTACCTTCGTCTGCTTTAACCGACTGCCGTTTCGCGAAACTCTCTCTTTTGTTTTTGTCTATATTCCTTCTTGTGTAATATTGCGGTAACGCTAAGAATCCATTTAAGCCCTTGACGGTTTAGCTCTGATGGAGAAGACGGCGCTTGACCATTGGAGAGACTCGAACGCGCTACGTGCTCTTCGTCTTGCCCTTCATCCTAGCATTCATTATCTGGCTGTTGTACCCACCTTTGGTTGGGTTCTTCTTGGTCAACGTCCTCGGTTACCCCGTGCCCAGCCAACCGCCGCCATTGATTTGGACTCTGCTCCTAGGGTTCTTCTACACCTGGTACGTGTTCTTCGCCGTCGGTGTAGGCGGCTGCCTAGTCGTCGCTGCTTGGGTCTGGAAAAAGAGCTCAATGCCCAAGACTGACCGCGTCTATCCCATGGTTTCTTTCGTGGTCCCAGCCTACAACGAAGAACAAAACATAATGCGGTGCATCAACAGCCTGTTCAAGTGCGCTGTGAAATATCGGGGTCCAAGTGAGATTCTCGTTGTCGACGATGGGAGCACCGACAGCACCTACGAGACGGCTTGGGCGACAATCAACTCTAAACAACGCGAGTTGGGACACATCCGAGCTAGGGTTGTGAAACACATGGCTAACATGGGCAAAGTCGAAGCGTTAAAAACGGGAGTGAACAGGGCGATGGGTGAATACTTAGCCATCGTCGACGCCGACACATTCTGGGACTCGGCTGGGTTGACTCAACTCGTAGACTACATATGCGCCACAGAGGCAGCGGCTGTGAGCGGCTACATTCACCCCTCTGGAGGTGATGAAAGGCGCAACCTGTTCGTGATTCTGCAGCAGCTGGAGTACAGCCAAGGCTTGGGCATCTTGAGGCGCGCTGAGGCTCTGGGCAACGCCATAACAGTTGTGCCGGGTCCGATGGGGTTGTATCGAACCGCGACACTGCGACGGCTTCTAAACGAGAAGCAGGCGAGGTCTGTGACCGAGGATTTGGAGCTCACGCTTGAGATGCAGAAAGAGAAGATGAAGATAGGCTACAACGACAACGCGAGGAGCACAACCGTGGCGCCCACGGCGCTGAAATGGTTCTGGCGTCAACGCCTCCGCTGGTCAATAGGCTGGCTGCACAATCAGCTGGAGATTCACCGAGACCTGTTGTACGACAGGCGTTGGCTGAGTCTGCTCCTCTGGTACAATCTCGTGCCAGGATTCTTGGGCGCCACGCTCGAGCTGATTGCTTTGCTGTTTATTCCAGTGCTATTCTTGTTTGCGCCCGACCGTGTGCTCTTTCTCCTAAACCTCGGCTTGTTTGTGCTTCTGGTGCTGGTTGCGGGCGTTGTTCAGCAGGCAGTGGCTTTGAAATTCGCGTACAATCGTTTCAATTACAGAGGGTTGTTGTGGTACGCGCCGCTCTACTACCTACTGCGGTTAATCAACATCTTCGCCAAATTCACCACGCTAATTCAATACGCAATGGGCAAGAGAGGAACGTGGCACAAGACTAAAAGCAAGCCTTCGTCAAATTCAACGAAGACATTAAAAAACGCGGTTCAATCGCACTTTTGAGTTAAAAGTTTCCTTCTCAAGTCCCTTATGACTTCCACCTGTTGCTTGAGGAATTCTATTTGTTGGAACTCCTCTCGTAAAAGTCTCAGTTTGGAGTTGATTTTCCTGTGGAGGTGCTGTTGCCACTGTGACGCTGCAGGTGTGTTCATTTTCTAGCTTCTAGTTCCTGCCACGATGGGCATTGGCGGATTATTTTGTCGTTAGTTGTGGTCTGATGCTTGCGATGTCTTTAGGCTGGTTTCATCGTTTGTTGGCTTCAAAGCGTGACAGTGCCTCTTCAAGAGAGAGAAAGGAGAAGACGGCCTGCAAGAAGAGACTCGGCCCAGCACCGGCACGCTTGTGAAGCGAGCCCCTCTCGACCCAACGATAATCTGGAATGAGTCGATTTCAACCTCTGCCTCCTATGACATCGCAAGACACAATAAATAATATATACTCGCCAGATAAAAACCTTCTTGACCACAAAACAACAATGCAACATTACAGCCGTACTCAAGAGAAAGGAATTCTTACGAACGTTATATCCAACGGAACACTCTTTCAGTTGATGTAGCCTGCGTTGGATTTGTCAAAGTCCTTAACAAGCTCGATTTCAATGTCCCTTGGAATGGGGACGTTCTGCGAGAAGTACGTCACCCTCGGAAAGTAGAAGGCAATGCCCCGCTCAGCCATCACCGTCGCCGGATTGTCCTTGCCCAAGGCAGAGCTGCAGACCCTGTGAACCAAGTCTCTCACCTTTTCCTCGCTAACGTAACCAAGAGCATGCAGATACTCGTGAAGCAGTAGGTGGAAGCAGTATGCGTTGAAAACCCTCTTGTCGGTTGTCCGAAGAGCAACATCAAAAGGCGCCCTGTTCATGACGATTATGTTCGAGCCGATTGGGTGAAAGGCACCGACGAAGCTTCCTCTCCGCATCCCGAGATTCGCCATGCCCAGCATGAGGCCTGCTCTGTGCTGATTGAGAAAACGCTTAACCGACTGCTTGACCAGCTCAAAGATGTCAGCTAAATCTTTGCAATCTTCGAGTTTGTCAGCCAAGAACTCCAAGCGATTTCACGTTCTCTAATTTGTGTCGGAAGAAGAATCAAGGCGCAAACATCGTCTTAAACGTTGCTGACAACCTTTATATCGGAAGCCAGACGCTCGACAAGGGCGCAAACGTGAGCGCAAACACCACAACCACTAACACAGCCGCGAGTTTTCGACCAGTGGAAAGCCCTGACACACCGTCCAAAGGATCGGGATGACGAACCCACGCAATGAAAAACGCGAGAATCGCCATAAACCAGTAGCCCGTGAGCGCCATTGCAGCGATCGCTGCGAGAGCCAAGACTAGACGACTCCTCTCACCGAACAGCACGTGCGCGACGTGTCCGCCGTCCAACTGTCCCACAGGCATGAGATTAAGCATCGTAACGAGCATGCCAATGTATCCTGCATAGACTATTGGATGCAGCCATATCACGGAACCGCTTCCTGAAGGCGGAAACAGAATCAGAGTGAACCCGAACAGGAGCGGTATGGGGATTCCGAAGAAGTCTGGAAACGGCACCGCCACGCTGCCTGGAGGCGGCTCTAGAAGCAGAACAGAAAGCTGAACCCCGATAAGGGTAACGATAATAGTTGCGGCAAACCCGATCACTGGACCAGCTAGACCTAGGTCGAAGAGTGAGTCTTTGTTGGGCGGCAGCGATTTCTGCTGGATGACGGCGCCGAAAGTTCCCAGGGGAGGCAAACCTGGAATGAAGTAGGGATACGTTGCCTCAACCTTGTGTCTGTTCGCCGTGAGTTTGTGTCCCATCTCATGCGAACCCAGTATGAACATGACAGCCGCTGAAAACATGATGGCTCCAACCCACGGGTCGGGCATCAGGTCAGGCCAGCCAGCTGAGATCAGGTAACCCGAAATCAAAGTGGTGACAACCGTGGCTAAGAGGAGTGCTATGTTGATTAATGGCCTGCTGGGTTTGACTGGCGGTTTAGCGATGACTTGGAGCATGACTCTTTTTTCTCTCTTTCGAAGGATGGGCACGAGCTGCATTGGGTCTAATTGACTGTATAGACGCAGAAACGCTTGCTTTAGGTTGGGCTTGGGCGTCACATAGAATGTGGGCGTGTTGTATTCTATGAATGCTTCTTCTATGATGAACTCTGCCTCGACCATCTTGTGAATCTGTTCGTACTGCATCGTCTCGGCTGCGGGTTGCGTTGGCTCTGAACCTTCCATGTTCACTTTGTCCTTCCATTGAAAACTGAAACTTGCAGTATTAGAACGTTGTGTGTCTTTAACCTTTTGTCTGGGACAGTAACGCTAGTAGCCTCTTTCTTCAGCTATCTTTTTCACAGCCTCGCTTCGACTCATGCCCGAAGACAAGTAAAGGTCGATTCTTCGCTCCAATGTTCTCATGCCGAGGTCTGCACCGAGGTCTCTTATGTTTTCGTGCAGCAGCCTGTTGTATAACTCATATTGTGTAGCTCGCGCGCCAAACGCCTTCCTAGACTCCATCTCCTGTTTGAAGGCTTCTGTTTTTTCTTTTACAGAAACTCCCTTTGGAAGACGATAATTCCTGTAGATGCCCCATACTACCATGGGAAGAGAAATTACGAGAAAAAAGCCACTCAACAGTTTATCTCCCACTGCAGATGTCGAAACAACAGCGAAGGATGCCAGCAGAAACAACAAAATGCCTACGGTTAGAATACCCTTCGCTCCAGCAGTTTGTCGATTTCTGAAACAGCTTGGACACAAGTTGAGCGTTCCATCCCGAACATCGTAGAAGTAAAGACAGCTGTCACAATAGCTTTCACCGCAGTCGTTGCACAAACTGACCACTAAGACATCTGGATGATTCGGACAACGGTAAACCTCGCCTCCCAAGGCTGGAGGAACAAGGATGGTTCCCCCGCAGTATCGGCACTTAACCTGAACAACGCCTGATGGAATAGTCTCTCTGTAAGGCGCGCCACATAAGGGACACGTCAGTGTCTCCTTTTCCAAGACGCTTCCCTACATAAAGTATTGTCATCAGAAGGCTTAAAAGGTCAGCTCCACGCAAAAACAAAAAAGGAGACATGGTGCCAATGAACCAGAAACAATCGATTTTGGTCGTTACAACTCCTACCGTGCCAGGCTACGAAATCGTCAGGGTTCTGGGCGCGGTGAGCGGCATAACCGTGAGAACCCGAGGCGTGGGCGGCAAAATCGTGGCTGGAATAGAGGGCATGTTCGGAGGCGAAGTCACCGCGTACACTTCGGAGTGCGAAAAAGCGAGGAAAGAATCACTTCAGAGACTCGTCGAAAACGCTCAGCAGATGGGCGCAAACGCCGTTGTTGGCGCAGACTTTGAGACGAGCGACATACTTCAAGGCACAGCGACAACGTTCTCAGCCTACGGAACCGCCGTGGTCATAAAACCAGCTGAGAAGAAAGAGTAACTGAAGATTACACTCTGCTCTATTAAGCAAAGCATTTCCAGTATTTTTTCAGAATCTTCTTTAACTCCCTCACCGTCTGTTCAACCTTGGGTCGCACGTTGTCGGGCTCAACGGGCGGCGTGTACGGGTCTTTAACATCGATTTTTTCGAGGCCAACCACTCCGGCGGCGAGCGCATACCAGCACTGCGGCAAGACCGCTGGGTTGTAACCGCTCCCTGGCATGAGCACAACTCGCCCGTTGCACGTTTTTTCTGCCGTGTTGACGATGGTCTGCGAGATGTTGAAGAACCCCTGCACTGTGAGTTGAAGGCTTCCGAGCATGTCGGCGAAGTGCGGGTCGCTTCCGCCGTTGCCCACGATGAGCTCGGGCTTGAACTCCTCTGCGAGGGGCACGAAAACCTCTTTCAACGCGTATAGGTACGATTGGTCTCCTGTATAGGGTGGCAGAGGCACGTTAACGTTGTAGCCTTCTCCTGCTCCGCGTCCGATTTGTTCGATGAAGCCTGTTCCGGGGTAGATTGTTCTCGGGTCTTGATGAAGAGAGATGAAGAGCACGTTAGGGTCCTCGTAGTAGATGTCGCTGGTGCCGTTTCCCGCGTGCACGTCGTGGTCAACAACCATGACCCGCTTCAACCCGTGCTTTTGACGCAGAAACTCAATCATTATGGCTATGTCGTTGAAGAGGCAGAAGCCACCACCATAGTTTCGACCTGCATGATGAAAACCGCAGCCCACAGCTACAGCTCGACTTGCTCTGCCTTCAAGAACTGATTTGCCAGCTTCGATGGCGCCGCCCACAATGAGCAGCACAGCCTCGAGGATTTGTGGTGAGACCGGCGTTTCAATGTCGTATGGACGGCTAGCAGCAGCTAAACGAAAGATGAGGTCAACATAGCTCTGGTCGTGCACTCTCAGCAGGTCCTCTTTCGAGGCTTGTTGAGGTAGCAGCATGAACACATCGGGCATTTCGAAAAGTCCTTGGGCTTCAAAAAATTTAATGGCGTTCCTGAAACGGTCGCCCCTGAACGGATGACCCTCGCCCAAGTCGTATTGAGTGTATTTTTCGTCGTAGGATATGCCGACTTTCAGTGGTTTTTCCTCCATTCTTCGAGAAACGTTTTGAGAGTGAACTCGCTATTTCAGCGTTGCCCTTCAGAAAAACAGCTGTCAACGAAAAGCAGAAAAAAGCTTAGGGGTATGGACGATTGATTCGGTCTTTCTTCCTCTTCCTTCTACTTTGGCGGGTTCTCGCCTTGTTCACGAAAGGGAGCCTCGCCTCCCTCACTGGTCGAAGGCGTAGTCGTTGCGATCGGAGTTTCGGTTGACGGAGGAACCTGTTCCATCTTGACCTCGCTCGTGGCGGTCACTTCAACGGGCACTTCCACGGGCACGCTCTGGGGAGTTTCTGCTGTTTTTTCGACCACGCTCTCGGTCGCCGCCACTTCTGTGGTCTCAACCGTAGCTGACGGTTCTGTCGATGTGCCTGAAGGTTCGCCTTCTTTCGGAACCAGTTGAACGATGACCTCTTTTATCCAGTTCAACTCCTGTTTTGTGGCTTCTAACCCCAAGTCGAGGGCGCTGCTCTCTTTGGCGTATATTTCTCCGTCGATCTCGCCTGCTGCAAAGGCCATTTCGGTGTTTGCGAGGAACATTTCGAGGGCGATGCGCTGTTCTTCGAGTTCGTTGAGCTTGCCCGTCATTTTCTCCGCCAAGGCTTTTCGACGAGTCTCTGTCTGCTCGATTTCCTCGGTCAACTCTTTGTTCAAGCATTCGTAAGCGAATTGTGAGATTCTGCCACAGTCGTGTAGGCTGTCCAACGCCTGCTTCTTTCGCTTGGTTAAGTCGAGTTCTGCGTTTATTTTTTCGAATGAGTCTTTCCACGTGACCAAATTGTGACACCTGGATTCGAAAGTCGTGTGAGGCATAGTTAATGTTTATTAACATGCGGGTATATCGCTGACTGTGAAAAAGAGCCCAATTCTTGGTTTTCTTCAAAAAATACGTTTAAATCTTCGCCCAAGCGACTCGAAGATATCGCTCCAAAAATGTAGTTAATGTTCTAAAAACGCGAGCCCTTTTAAAGCTTGAAGTAGCGGTGATTCGGATTCGGATGTGTGTTTCGTCTATACTTTAGAATTGGATACAGACTTTTGAGTAGATTTATGTTTCGAATCAAAAAGTTTATATTTGATTAGACATGCCTATACTTGATTTCGGTGATGAGGGCTGGAGACATCTGCTGTCCTGAAAAAGATGCATCGCCGAATAATCAAGAATTTCTTGGACGTTCTGGTCTTGGCTGAGCTGCGAAATGGCTCTATGAGCGGATACGACGTAATCGCTTACATACACAACAAATATCGCCTACTTGTAAGCTCAGGAACCGTCTACTCACTGCTATACTCGTTGGAAAGAGAAGGCTTGATAACAGGCGTGTGGAACCAGCGCAAAAGAGTTTGCAAACTAACCGACAAAGGCGAAGAAACGATAAGGGCGATTATGAGCGCAAACGACAAGATACAGTACCTCATGTCAAGCCTGCTAAAAGTTCAGAAATGAACATTCAACCATTCGAAAAGGAAAGCGTAGAACGCTACGAAGTCTAGGGAGAAGATCCCGTGGACAGTTTGGGCGTCAATTTATCAATGGCGCCCTTCACTCTTTCCCATTCCTGAAGGTTTCGTATCTGGAACTTGTGCTTGCGTTTCCACTGGTCGTTTCTCTTCTGCCACAGGTACATGGCTATTGAGCGGCGCCCCAAGGATTCAATCAGCACAATGGCTTCCCACCATTTTTCACTCCTGAAAACAGTAACGTAATCAATGACCTTATAGAAGCTGGAAAGCGGCAATTGTTCCGCCACTTGTTCTACCTGTTCAGCAGGTTTGCTTTGTTCCGTCATCTTCGCCTGGTCTCCGCATAGAGATGGCTGAGTTAGCTTTTAAGGCTTGTTTTGAATGAATGCTGAATGGAGGCTCCCTGTGGAAAATGATTTGAGAACTAAGGTGAGCAGGTATGTTAGTTATCTTCTAAGGCACAACCCGGAAGACTTGGAAATAGACGAGGAGGGATTTGTCGATTTAGATGAGCTCGCCTTCAAGGTTAAGAGACGTTTTCCAACGGTTGACAGAAACCTCCTGATGAGAATAGTCGAGGAGAGCGAAAGGAAGAGGTTTGAGCTAGTGGGCAACAACATTCGCGCCTTGTATGGGCATACAATCCCAGTGCACGTTCGACTCGAAGAAGACAGACATATTGAAAGGCTTTTTCATGGCACAACTCCTGAAGCCGCACGACAGATTCTCGAAGAGGGGCTCCA
>Ga0315314_1000995_pt1 | contig 27181 bp, 25 predicted proteins | sample TDP9_MG_FD_203631 | JGI IMG/M metagenome (GOLD analysis project Ga0315314, IMG submission 203631) | Freshwater sediment microbial communities from Lake Towuti, South Sulawesi, Indonesia - TDP9 | ecosystem: Environmental > Aquatic > Freshwater > Lake > Sediment | place: Indonesia: South Sulawesi... | reverse complement strand
TGTATGGAGACTGCGAGGTGCTGTTTCTCCCTGCCGTGTCAGGCGGTTAGTCCCCGGAACTGGCTCGACGACTCGGCGCGGAGGTGATTGTGGATGGATGTGAGGAGAATCAGAGCTGATTTCCCGATATACGGCGGTGACGACCCACCGGTGTACTTGGACAGTGCATGCCAGACGCTGCGGCCAAGGCAAGTGATAGACGCGGTCGTCGAGTACTACGAGAAGTTCCCGGTTTGCGCAGGAAGGAGCCTCTACAGCATGGCCTCCTTGGTCCAGCTGAAGTGTGAGGAAGCGCGCGAGAGCTTCGCTCGGTTCTTAGGGGCCAAAGGGGGCGAAGAGATCGTCTTCACGAAGAACACCACCGAAGGCATCAATCTGGTGCTGTTTGGCCAGGAGTGGAGCAAGGGTGACGAGATCGTCTGCAGCGACAGGGAGCACAACTCTGTCCTCTTGCCGCTCCAGAAGTTGGCAGAAGGATGGGGCGTGAAGATAAAGAGGGTACAATCCTTGCCAGATGAGACCTTCGACCCCGAGCGCGTCAAGGAAGCCGTTACCCGGAACACGAAGCTCGTCGTAATGTGCCACACGTCGAACGTTACGGGCTACACAATCCCTGCACGCGAGGTCTCTGAGATAGCGCACGATGTCGGCGCGCAGTTTCTGCTCGACGGCGCACAGAGCGTCCCGCACGTGGGCGTCGACGTCGGGAAGGTCGGCGCAGACTACCTGTCCTTCTCAGTGCACAAAATGTGCGGCCCGTCAGGAGTAGGCATTCTGTATTCACGGTCCTCTCTCTTGGACGAGTTGGACCCACTCATCTATGGCGGCATGTCTGTCAGCGACACTACATATGAAACCTCGGAGCTTCTGGGCCCGCCGCACAGGTTCGAAGCTGGGCTGCAGAACTACGCTGGGATTCTCGGCGCAGCAGCTGCTCTCAAGTATGTAGTGGGGGTTGGCTTTGAGGAGATACAGAGCCACGAGCGTGCTCTGAGCAGGGTGCTAGCCGAACGACTGGCTGATGTGCCGAAGGTGAGGCCCCTTCCGCCCCACGACTCCAACAAGCGCGGAGGGATATTCAGCTTCAACGTGGAAGGCATCGATTCGCATGATTTGGCATTGAGGCTTGACGCGTCGTACGGCATAATGACACGTTCGGGCTACCATTGCTGCCACTCCTGGTTCCACTCGCGGAACATCAACGGTTGCGCACGGGCCTCATCGTACTTCTACAACGACGCCGCAGACGTTGACGCATTTGCGAGCGCTGTCAGGGAGATTGCATCAGAGCAAGAGGTGATCTGAGAATGGCTACCGGAGAAACAGAGGAAGTCCACAAGGAGTCGGCCCATACAGGTGGGCAAGTCGATCCAGAGGAACTCAAGAGAGGAGGCGTGGTGAAGCTCCAGGGCAAGGATCTCTACTCAATGTGGGTCAAGACTAACTGCTGCAACCTGAGTTCGAACCAACTGAGGAAGCTCGGCGAGATTGCTGACAAGTACGCGAGGGGATTATTGCTCTTCACCACGAGGCAAATCCCCATCGTTCCCTTCGTGCGGCTGTCGGACGTAGGTAAGGTCAAGGAGGAGCTGCGAAAAGTCGAACTCGAACTCGACAGATGCGGTCCGAGGGTTCGCAACATCAACGTTTGCCCCGGAGAGAAAGTATGTCAGGAGGCGATTCTGGACCCGATCTCGTTGGCCGAGCTCCTAGACAACTTCTTCCGCGAATCCATACTCCACAAAATCAAGATTGGAGTCTCGGGATGCGAGACGGATTGCATATTGTCTCGCGTGCTCAACGACATCTCATTCGTGGCAACAATGCGGGAGCAGAGAAGGGGCTTCGACACCTTTGTTGGAGGCAAGCTGGGAACAAGCCCATTCGTGGGGGAAAAGGTTGCTTCATGCCTCTCTGAGACGGAGTGCGTTAACCTCGTGCAGAACTACTTTGACTTCCTTCGTGCCGAGGGATTGAAGGGAGAACGAAGCGCGGACCTCATCAGAAGGCTCGGCCTTGGCAGAGTTAAGAACGAGCTGACGAAGAACCTTGAGCGCGAAATCGGCTTGAAACCAGTCACGTGTGGAACGGCACTGTCTGCGCGGAAGGAAGGTCGCGTCACAGCTAGAATCCGTGCGACCTGCGGCGAGGTCACGTCCAGCCAGCTGCAGGAGATCGCGGACTTGGCAGATGAGTTCGGCGAGGGAATAGTCCACTTCGCAGTGAGAGGGTCGCCGGAGATACCTCACGTGGGAGAGGAGAAGTTGGAAAGGCTTCGCGAGGAACTCGGGAATGTAGGCTTGGAAACCATACGAGGAGGACTGGACAACGTCCAATCGTGCTTTGGCAACTACTGCACAGAAAGCCTTGCCGATCCACAGACGCTCCTGAGGCGCGTGGAAAACAGAGCTCATGAGATAGATCTCGGCGGTCTTTCGGTAACGATTTCTGGCTCAGGATGCCCCAACTCGTGTGGCATTCCCCAGCTGAGCGACATCGGCTTCATGGGCGTAGTGAGGCCAGAGGTCGATGGTTCAACCTGCAACGGATGTGGCCTCTGCGTCACCGCATGCAGGGAATGCGCAATCTCGATTCAGGACGGCGTGGCCAGGATAGACTATGACAAATGCAGGTCGTGCGGTCAATGCATTGCTATCTGCCCGCTCACCGCCATTCTGGAGTCGAAGAAGGGGTTCGCAATCTTAGTCGGTGGTCGAGGCGGGAAGTCCACCAGGCTCGGGCAAAAAGTCGCCGAATTCCTGTCAGAGGAAGAAGCTTTTCAGATTGCAGACAGCTGCTTTCAGCTTTGCAAGAAAGAGGGATGCGAACTCAGCAAGCTGATTGACAGAATCGGTCTAGATAGGACGAAAGAACTCATATTGGGAGAAGATACAAGCAAGACAAGGAGATGATTGACATGGAAGAAAAGGTCGAACATGCAAAAGAGCTGATTTCTGGCGCGATACGAGACTACCCTCGAATAGCTGTGGCCTGCTCATTCGGCAAGGACAGCATGGTCACCGTGCACATCGCAAGAGAAGTCGATCCGAGAATCAAGGTGTTCTCAATAATGACACCATACAAGCCGAAAGACACCTTCGCATATCTCAGAAAGATGAACAGGAAGATGAACCTGGACACTACCGTCTACATCGTCGCCGATGAAGCTCCTGAGGAGCTGAAGGACGACGGACTGAGCGTTGTCTTGCTGCCCACTCAGGAGTTCAAAGAGAGGGCAGCTGAGGCTGAGAAGGAGACGGGAAGGATCCTCTACGAGGTCTTCCCGGATGAATGCTGCAGGCTTCTCAAGGTCGACCCAACAAAAGCTGCGGTCAGAAATCTGGATGCTTGGATATGCGGGCTTAGGAACACCGAGGGCAAGACGCGAGAGGACTATCAGGAAGTTGAGCACAAGGGTGGCCTGATCAAGATCAACCCGATCCTGACGTTCACAGAGGCGGAAATCTGGAAGTACATGGCCACCCGCGGAATCGAGCCGCATCCCTGGTACGGGAGGAACTATAGGTCGCTCGGCTGCGAACCCTGCTCGAACCCCGGCGGGGAGTTTGAGCGCGACGGCAGATGGAAGGGAACAAGCAAGTGCGGCGGCGAGTGCGGAATTCACACAAGGAGGCTTAAATGAGAGGGAAGACTGCTTCACACGGAGACAACGAACTGAAGTTCGAGAGCGACCACAGGTTGCGCGTCTATTCCGACATCACGGAGCTGATTGCATCCGTTGACAATCCCACGCCGCTTGTGAAGATAAGAAGGGTGAACCCAAGCAAGGAATTCCAGATCTTCCTGAAGCTGGAACGCTTCAATCCATTCGGCTCTGTAAAGGATCGAATCGCAATCGAGATGCTTCGGAATATCGACATCGGCGACAGGACTGTAGTCGAGCCCTCCTCAGGCAACACGGGCATAGCCCTCGCATGCATCTGCAATGCGCTGGGGACGCCGATAGAGATAGCTGTCCCAGAGAGAATCCCGGAGGAGAAGAAGATACTTCTCAGGCTGCTCGGCGTCCATCTTATGGAGGCAGAAGACTCTCTCTGCCCTCTTTACCCTCACGAGGGAGCTCGAGGCCTCGTCGATGCGCTTCTGAAGAGCCGAGTGACCAAAGAGAAATATGTCAGCCCGAACCAGTACGAGAACCAATGCAATGTTCTCGCGCACTACAGAACTACGGGTCCGGAAATCTGGAAGCAGACCAAAGGCCACATAGACTATTTCTTCGCCGGTTTCGGCACCTGCGGTACTTTGATGGGAGTGGGGAGATACCTCAAGGAGAGAAACAACAAGGTCAAGATAATCGGCGTGGAGCCAACTTCTCCTGAGCACAAATTGCCCGGGATGAAGAGGATATCCGACCTTGACGAGGAATTCGTACCGAAGATACTCGACAAGTCACTGATTGATGACGTTGTAGCTGTAAGCGACAAACAGGCCTACGAGGCCGCCATCCGCTTGGCTAGATTAGAGGGGATTCCTGTAGGGCCGACTACCGGAGCCATACTGCATGCCGCGCTCCGCTACAGCGAGGCACACACTGGACTTGCTGTGGTGATCTCCCCTGATGATGCGTTCAAGTATGCCAGCTTCTTCAAGGAATTCCTGACGGCAGAAGTCGCCGAGCCCGCTGAAAAGAGATATGACCTTTCGGATCTCGTTTGCCCGCTATCCAGGATCAAGGCCACTGAGCTGATTGATCGCTCCCAGAAGGGGGATGTCCTAGCTATCGAGCTTGGTGACGTGGACTCAGTGAGGAGTCTCTCTCACGACCTAAAGGAGAGAGGAATCAAAGCAGAAGTCGCTCGAACCGGCAATGAGCGGTTCCTTGTTAGGATAAGGATCTAGCCCGAAGTTCACACGATGAATCAAGGAGGTGAATTGCAATTACTGTCAACAGGAGTTTCGAGACACACAAAAGGAGCGCTTTCAAGGCAATCTCATGGCGCTTCTTCTCATTCTGGATTATCATTGCAATAACATACTTCTTGACGAACGAAACCGTGATAGCGGTGAGCGTGGGAGTCATTGACTTTTTCGTGAAGATCGTGACTTTCTACGTTCACGAAAGAATCTGGAACAGGATTCACTACGGCAGAGTCGCGAAACAGTTCGAAGAGGGAGAAGGAATCTAGAATGGCATTGCGTGGAGCCCATTGCTGCGATTGAGGAGTTGCAGTGCTAGTGCTTTCTGTCCATCACCAGGACATGGAATCACGATGTGCTGTCCGAAGTCGACGATTTCTTGGCTTGGAATCTTATCAGCTCTAGGACCAGCCAATCGGTGCTCACATCCCGTTTCAAATGCCTCTTTCTCTAGAAATGTCGACGAAAGAGACTTTCAGAGACCTCTATGTACAAACAGGGTCTGTCAACTTGAGGTGGGCTGACGAAGCTCTGCCCGGTCGGAGGCTCGATCAGCGTGCACTTCAAGCAATGGCGGAGCGCTTCTCGAAGTCCGCTGAACCTTGTGCCAAACGCTATCTAGGGGAAATCGACTAAGTTCTTCCCGCTCTTGACGGGGACGTTGTAGCCCTCCATCCTGCCGCTTTCCATGTGGGTCACGAGCCTCTGCACTGTCCTCTTGAGCTCGGCCAGATCCTTGTGGAGATGGTTGCTCAGCACATGTGATTTCAGGAACAGCCAGAACCCCTCGATGGTGTTCAGATGAGGGGAGTATGTGGGCAGCGGCACCAGCTCGATGGGCGCATCGAGCCTGCCCAGGAACTCTCGGACGCGCCTGGTGAAGTGCATGCCGTAGTTGTCGAGGACGATCTTGACCTCCCGTCCTCGGTAGCGGCTGGCGACCTGTCTCAGGAAGGCGACGAAGTCGCTGCTCCTCCTGCGCTGGCAGAAGCGCGTGACCACAGTCCCTCTGTCGGAATTGACGACACCGAACAGGTTCAGCTTCCGGTCCTTGCCTGCGGCGTTCACCTTCATCGGTTCACCCACCCTCTGCCAGGCCTTCTGGATGCGGGGGTTGAGGTGGAGTTCGGTCTCATCCTCGAAGAGGACCACGGTCCTCTTCGGCGGGGCAGCCAGGAGCCTTTCGATGCGCCTTTTCTTCAACTCGTAGAGCGGCTCGGTGCTCACCACCCGCAGCTTCGCCCTCCTGAAGCGTATGTCGTGCTTGAGGAGGAGTTGGCGTACGCGCTCCACCGAGAGTGCGATGTCTGTCTCCTCCTCCATGTGCGTCGAGAGGAGTTCCTCGGATAGCCCATACGGAGTGGGCTGATGTGAACGAGCTCCAGGAGCCTCTCGACGTATCTTCCAGTCGCCCTTGGCGGCCTGCCAGAGCGGTAGTCATCGGCGAGGCCGTCGAAGCCGTCTTCCTCGAATCTATGGATCCATCTCCTCACCGTGTCCTCTGACACGTCCAGGAGCCTCGCGATCTCCTGGACGCTCTTTCCGAGGTGGGAGAACCATATGGCCTGATACCTGTCCTTCAGTCGGCTCGCCTGCACATGCCGGAGCAGCATCCGCAGCTGCTCCAGCTCCTTCTCCGTCAGCGGTCTCACGAATAGCACTCCGCATCCCATCCCCGGAGGGGATGGATGAACGGACGTAAAAGCCTTGAGAACTTATTTGATATACCCTAGTCAGTCGCTAGAGTTCAAATCCCGGCGGGAGCACATTATTTACCCGTAAACTAGAAATAGGCCAGGCGTCGATTCGTTTCTTCGATGACAAGACCTCTTGGAAGGCCGAACCAGGGCAAGACTCAGACTATCAGGGAGCGCACCATCGACGTGTATCTTCCCACAACGGAGATGGTCGAGGAGTGGAAGATGGCCGCAGAGAAAGCCGACATGTCCCTGTCGAGATATGTCATCGAAGTCGTTGAACGGCATCGAGAAGGCAGTCCAGAAGGGTTAGTTCCAAACTGGCAGCTTGAGGAGAAAGCGGCTCAGCTCGAAAAAGAGTTCCGGATTCTGGCCGAGAAGTATGTCATCCTGGATAGCGCCTTCAAGAAGCAAGGCGAAGACCTGCAACGCGTCTCCAAGGACCTTCAGAAAGCTTCAAGGTCCATGGCCGATCCACAAATGGCTCGTCGGATGATTCGCGTGTTCCTGGCCGCGCCTGATGAGGACCATTCCCTTTTGGACTTGCCCGGCAAGGTCGGAGTAGAAGACACTGACATGGAGGCCATCGACAGATTCCGCGAGACCTCAATGTTTCTACAGGAAATTGGATTGATTGAACAGAGTGGTTTCCTCGCAAAGAGGTGGAAGCTCGGAAGACCGCCAAGAAAGCCTCACATCAGCGCTGCCCGACGAAGGGCGATCAAGCGCAGACATGGCAAGCAAGCTTGAGGAGTTCAAAGAGGATTGCCGCCTGCGCGGGATGAGCCACGGCTCTATCCTCAGCTACCTGTCAGCGCTCAGAATCTACATGGACTACATTTCGAGGAAGGGAAGAGACCTGTTGGCGGCGGACAAGACCACGCTCAAGGGCTACATCGACTACTTGCTCAACGAAAGAGGACTGACGTACCGCACCTTGGAATACCACTTCTCTTCACTCTCGGCCTTCTACGCGTGGCTTGTCTTTGATGAGGAGCTTGCAGTCAATCCAGTCCTCTTCGTCAGGAAGCGGTACCTCAAGCGCTACAAGAACGGAGAGGGATTGACCGAAGGTTCTCGGAAACTCATCTCGGTCAATGAGATGGCGAGGCTGGTGGGTTCAACCGTAAGCGCGAGAGACAGGGCGATAGTGATGGTCCTGGCAAAGACAGGTGTTAGGCGCGGGGAGCTGATTCGCATTGACCTACCCGACATCAATTTCGAGCAGATGAGCATCCGACTTAAGCCAACGGCAAAACGCACGAACCGCACGGTCTTCTTCGACGAGGAGACCAAGCGGCTGCTTGTCGATTGGATGAGGATACGCAAGGCCTTCGCGGGCAAGGACAACCCGGCCCTCTTCATAACGGAATCGGGCAGAAGGACCGACAAGAACGACGTGTACGAGACAGTGATCGAGCACGCGACGCGCGTCGGTCTTCACGACCCGAAGTCACCGAGGCTCGAAGACCACTTCACGCCGCATTGCTGTCGGCATTGGTTCACAACGCACTTGAGAAGAAGCGGAATGCCGAGAGAGCACATACAGGAGCTTCGCGGTGATTCCCGGCCCGAGGCGATGGACATCTACTATCACATCGACCCCGAGGACCTGCGTAAATCGTATCTCGCGCATATACCACGCCTAGGCATCACATGAGAAGATGAGTTGCGGATATTCAAGGGATATCCCTGAGATATCACAATGTCTGGATAGAAGAAACAGCAAAGGAGGATGAGCCAATGAACCACGAGAAGACTGATTCGACACAGGGTCGACATGACTCGAAAGATGTAATCTCCAAGGAGATTCACAGAGAGGGCAGAAATCCGGGCCTCTTCATGCGCCTTCCAAGGACGCTCCATGCCCAAATCGCCAAGGAAGCTGAGGACGAAGGGATGTTGTTGCAGGACTACATACGAAGTGTGCTTAAGCGACACAGAGCGCAGACTGCGATATACAGGAAGAAGGTCGAGAGGCTTGAGAATGAACTTAAGCAAGTGCATGCCTGGAAGAAGAAAGCCACGGAATTGCTTAAGTCAACAGCCTCTCGGAAGATAGAATGTCCATCTTGCAGGAAGCTCATCAGGATTGATTTCGACGAGTTCAATGAGCTGATTCCGAAAGGGCCATAGAGATGGAAAGGGGTTGCAGGTGTTTGGTCCTTTGGACTCCTGTCAACCAACTGGCATTTTCAATAGAGTCCTTGGCGTAGCAATAACAATAACGTGGAAAATCCATTAATGATTCTTCACACAACTGTACGCTATTACGGGGAAATAACCAACCGGCGGAGCTCGACAACCTCCAACGGACAATCTGGCCAATCATGTTCCCAGCACACGATGACCTCGCACTTGTCGGAATCGTGACCGTGGGCCTGAAAATTGCTGCTTTGATATTCAAACTCGATTCTGACCTTTTGCCACCTCTGGCCTCGCTTGTCCACCGAGCGCTTAGCTTCGCAGTCCGGGAATGTCGTTCTGACGGCCTCGACCTGGAAACCGAGCTCATCGGCCAAAAGTCCGAAGAGATACACTACCCCTTGCTCGTTTATGGGAGCGTGCCTCAGACCACGGAAGTTTATCGGAGCTCCATACTCGACAGTATCGGCGTTCCTTAGACGCGAGTACTTCTCGGGCGTGCGGACTTCTGCCTTGCTAGACGGCGGTCGGATTCTACAGGTTCTCCCTTCGATTTCCTTGAGAAATGAAGATACGGGCTCATTCACTTCCAACCATTCCCGATATTTCATTAACGTCCCTCTCATCCCCCAAAACGCTTCCTTATTGCGTCGCTCGAAATCTTCGACTTCCAATCAAAGAGATTCCAGGTAGGAATTCTGCCCAATTCCTTGACCGCCCTGTTGTACTCTGTGAGAATTTCCTCATCAGTTAGAGCTTCTCTAAACAGGTCGGTGCTGAGCCCCGCTGCAAGACAAACTTCCTTCCACCCTCCTTCCGGAAACAGTTTGTAAACGTAATGAAGACTGAGTCCTGTCCTCCGTCGGAACTCCTCTCTTGAGATGCACTTCTCACCTTTAGCGGCAGTCTTTACTGCCTCAATCAGATCGGTCCTAGTATGCTCAGCCATTTCCACGGTGCTCCTGGCAGAACTGCTTCATCGAATGCGCTCGGCCCTTCTTAAACCGATGCCCACGGCCAACACGTGCTGTTCATTGGATTGACAGTCTGGGAATGCATTGGAGATATGAAGTTCTGAGCCGTTCCTCGTCGAAGTGATAGTAGACATCAAAGGCACCCCTACGAGTGTCCCCTCTGAGTTCTTGAACCATTTCACGAGGCATTCCGTTCCTCCGAAACTGCGCGGTAAACCGGTGACGCAGGCAGTGAGGAGTGAAGTCCATACTGCGCATGTGCTTGCTCGCATCCAGTTATTCTTACGGGCAAACTCGGGGCCGCCATCCCGGAGAGGATATAGCATATCAAAACGTCAATTCTTGGACGCAGCACTCTTCTCCGATAGGCTGAAAGGCTTCTGGCCTGTTTATTCTTTCGGAAATGATGTCCAGCTTCGTCAAACGAATGAGAACCAGATCAGAAAGCCATTCTGGAAAGGACAAGGCCAAGACAAATCAACAATCCAGTGATTAGATGCGTCTGTATCGTCTTGGCCTGGGCGGGCAAGATTTCCCTGACGCGCGCATACTTCGAGGAAACAATCCTCGTTGCGCCAGCTGCTACTGTTGCGGGGATCAATGCAATCAGCGCCAAGGCAGGATAGATCCCAATTGCCCAGAGGATGACAATCGATACAAACGCCATGCCCATAAGGACGGAATACCAGACCGAAGCTCTTGCCAATCCAACGCGCACGACCCAATGGCGCTTCCCTGCATATCGGTCAGCCTCCATGTCAGGGAACTCGTTGATGAAGAGTACAAGCGCAATCAGCAATCCGATGGGAATGCCTCCTAGGAGCGCTGAGAGGGTCAGAGTCCCGGTCTGAGTGAGATAAGAACCTGCGACTATCAACGGGCCGAAACCGAAGCCGACAGCGATCTCTCCGATTCCGAGGGCCGCGAGGTTCACTTTCGGGGATGTGTAGAAATATGCTAGAAATACACCGATAACCCCCAGAACCAAGACCAGGCTGGATACCAGAAATGCGAGGACGAGGCCAATCATACCACCAAGTGCGAAGAGGACGATTGCTCCCTTGTAGACCTGCTTCGGAGCGAGGGTTCCGTCAATCAAGAACGGGCTTCCTCCATTGAACGGACTCTTGTTCTTGTTGACGAGATCGCTCCCATTCCTGTAGTCGAAGTAGTCGTTCGCGACGTTGGTGCCCGCATGGATGAGAACAACGCCGAGAGTGGCCAAGAAGAAGAGGAACAGGTCAAAAACCCCCGTATCGTACCACGCGAGAGCTGCGCCGATGGCCGATGGCACGATAGCGGCCGTGAAGAAAGGGGCCCTGACTTCTCTGAACCATATTCCGAATCTCGTGGAGACGAATGACATGGTATCCTTTTCCCGCGATATCCTTCATGTGAAAGTGAATAATAGACTTTCGTTCTTGGGTGGATATCTTTCAACTTCGAAGACCGCCTCCAATCGCCCGGGTGATCGCCCGATACCGCGCCCCCTGTTTCTCAGAGAGCGCTCGGCTCGTACAGGCACGACGGGTCCTCTTCCATCCAATCGCCCGTGTAGAAGTGCGCTCTCTTCCTGCAGCCCCTGCATACATCGAGGTAGTCGCATCTTCCGCACTTTCCCTTGAGGCGCATCGGCATCTCTCTCAGCTCAGACAGCGTCGCGCAAGGGTTCTTCGTCCACAGCTCCGAGAAGCTTTTCTGGCGGACGTTCCCGACGACGAGTTCGGGAGCAAAGTGGCACGGCATCACGTCCCCGCGATAGTCTATGTTGGCCACCTTGGCGCCCATGGTGCACCCGCTGCCCACTGCGAGGAGCTTCCTCGCGTCCTTGTATGCCTCGGGGTCCTCCCTCTTCAGCCTCTCGAGTATGTACACGCCGTCCATCGGCGAGTCTGTCGTGAGTATCTCGATCTCCTTGTCCCGCAACTCGATCGCCTTCTCGTACAGGAACGAGAGGACCCACTCCCGCTCCTCCTTGCTGAGGTCCTTGTCCGCGATGCCCGCCCCGCGGCCTGTCGGCACGAGATGGTACACGCAGAACCTGTCCACGCCCTCCTTCAGCGCCAGGTCGAGCAGCGCTGGCAGCTCTCTGTAGTTGTCCTTCGTGACCGTTATCCTGAACCCGGTTCTGATCCCGGCGTCCCTCGCGTTCCTCACGCCGTCGAGAGCCTTCTGCCACGAGCCCCGTGCGCCCCTGAACTTGTCGTGGACCTCGGGCCTTGCGGCGTCTAGGCTGACCCCTACGTACCGCACATCCAGCTCAGCAAGCCGTTTGGCGACCTCCGGGGTGATTAATGTCCCATTCGTGCTGATGACGCTCCTCACGCCTGCATCCCTGAGCACACGGAGGATGTCGAACACGTCGCGCCTCATGAGCGGCTCCCCACCGCTGAATATCACGAGCGGCACACCGCACTCGGCAAGGTCTGCTGCGGTCCTCTTGAAGTCCTCGAGTGACATTTCGTCCGCTGGCCGAGAGTCCGCATCTATGTAGCAGTGCGCGCACTTGAGGTTGCACTGCCGCGTCACGTTCCAGACAACCACGGGCTTCTGGTCCCGCGAGAACCTTATCATGTCGTCGGGAACAGTGCCTCCGCATACCTCTGCCGCCCTCACGGCGTCGTAGACCGTGCCCTTCCTCGCAAGGACCTTCGAGAATATGATCATGCCCGGGCCACCACCTCTTCCAGGAGCGATTCGAAAGTCTGCTCTTTGGGAACTATGCTTGCCTCGATACCGTGCGCTCTCAGGGCGTTCAGCGTCCGCCCGCCTATGGCGGCCACTTTGGCCCTTCCGAGGCTCTCGGTGACCTCGTCCGTGAGGTCCAGCTGCCGGGCGATTGAGAAGAAGTTCTCGACCGTCATCGTGCTCGTGAAGCAGTAGATGTCGACCTGTCCCTTTGATGCGCGCCGAACAAGTTCGGTCGCCGGAGCCATGTCGCGGGGCGGCTCGGCAGTGTATAGGTGGACGTCCGTCACCCGCGCGCCGAGGGCCTCGAGGCCCGGAACGAGGTCAGCGGAACCTCTCGCGCTCCTGAGCAGGGACACTCTTTTCCCCGAAGGGCCAAGCTCGGAGAACAGTCGGACGAGACCCATAGAGCTGTAGTCCTCTGGAACGTGCGACACTCTGATTCCGTGCCTCTCGAGCGCTTTCGCAGTTGCGGGGCCTATGGCCACAGTCTTCGCGCCTGCCAGGCCCTTCAAGAGAGAGTCCTTGAGGCCAACCTCGCTCGCGAGATCGAGCGCGTACTCGGCTCCGTTTGAGCTCGTGAACACAACGTAGTCGACCTCTTTCCCTGACAATGCTCCGAGGAACTCCTCGAAGCCCGTGTCTCTGAGAGGCCTGAGCTCGAGCATCGGGGCCGCGACCACGGAGAACCCGAGCGCCTCTGCCATGCGCACGGACTCCGCGAGCGACGACTCTGGTCTCATCAGCGCAAGGGTTTTCACTTCCGACCCTCCAGGCGGTTTCTGAGCCGGACCGCGTCCCCTATGACGATGATCGCCGGGGGACGAACACCAGCAGTCCTGGCCTTTGTTGCGATGTTATCGAGGGTTCCTGTGACAACGACCTCCTCCCTGCTCGTGCCCCGCTCAATCACCGCAACGGGCGTCGATCGCGGCCTGCCCTCGCGGACGAGCGTGGACGCAATCTCAGGAAGGTTCTTCACGCCCATCAGCACGACGATGGTCGACCGGACCTTTGCCAGGGCAGCCCAGTCTACTTTCGAGCCCTTCTTGGTCGGCGAATCGTGTCCCGTCACGATGGTCACCGCAGAGGCGTAGTCTCTGTGCGTGACCGGGATTCCGGCAAGGGCTGGGACTGCAATCGCCGATGTCACGCCCGGGACCACTTCGACCCGTATGCCGCGACGGACCAGGTGCTCGGCCTCCTCCCCTCCTCTTCCGAACAGATATGGATCGCCCCCCTTCAGCCGAACGACCGTCTTCCCTGCCATAGCCAAGGACGCGATGAGCTCGTTGATCTCCTCCTGCTTGAGCTTGTGGAACTTGCCCGATTTGCCAGCATCGTACATCTCCGCGTTCTTGGGCGCCAGGGCGAGCAGCTCTCCAGAGACGAGATCGTCGAAGACCACAGCGTCAGCTTGCTTGAGCGTCTCGACCGCCCGCAGCGTGATCAGCTGCGGGTCTCCCGGGCCCGCTCCGACGAGGTAGACCTTACCAGCGCGAGGCCGCTTTCGCCGCCTGGGCGACAAGCTCTCTACCTCCTCGGTCCGCCAGCTCCTCTGCGAACCGCTCGAAGCCCTCCTCCGCCTTCGACCAAGGTATGGTGCGAGCGTGCTCTATGCGTTCGCTCCCGTCGAGGCTCAGCACGATGCCCGTGACACTGATCCTATCGCCCCCCTGCTCTGCGTAGATACCGACCGGTGCGGTGCATCCGCCTCCGAGCAGCCGCATGACAGTCCGTTCGCCCTCGGTCGCGATTCGAGTGGGCGCATGGTCCAATGACCGCAGGACGGGCGATTCGGATGATCCCTCCCTCGCGACCACAGCGATCGCTGCTTGTGCTGGCGAGGGCACGAACCTCTTGAGTGGCAGTGTGTATCCTCTCGGCTCGAGTCCCAGCCTGTCCAGGCCTGCCTTCGCCACGACCGCTCCATCGAACTCCCCGCCTGTCGCCTTCCTGATCCGTGTTGGCACGTTGCCTCGGAGAGGTACGATATGCAGGTCCGGTCGCGAGCTCAGCAGTTGTGCCCTCCTGCGCAGGCTGCAGGTGCCCAGGGTAGCTCCTTTCGGCAGTTTGGATAGGGGTACGAGCGAGACGAGGAAGTCTCTCGGATCCCCTCTCTTCAGCACTGCGACGGTCTCCACGCCCTTCCTCTGCCTTGTGGGGACGTCCTTGAGGCTGTGGACCGCGAAATCTATCTCGCCCTTGAGCAGGAGCTCGTCCAGTTCCCTGACAAACACCCCCGTCGTACCGAGTTCGCTCACGGGCTTCTTCGAGAACACGTCCCCGGAGGTCTTCACGAGCCGCCTCGTGACGACCACGTCGGGCCAGGCTCGGGCGAGGGCGTCAAGGACCAGCTGGATCTGCGCCAACGCAAGCTGACTTCCCCTTGTGCCGCAGATCATCCAGGCAGCCCTCTCAGAGCCCTCTCGTAGGCCGCGACGGTCCGCTCGACGTCCGCGTCGTTGTGCGCCATTGACATGAAGCAGGTCTCGAACTGGCTCGCCGGCATGTAGACGCCCTCTTCGAGCAGTCTCCCGAAGAGCCGCATGAACAGGTCGCGGTCCGCACCCCGGGCGTTCGCCCAGTTGCGCATCTCCGCGCCCGTGAAGAACACCTGGAACATGGATTCGATGTCTACAACCCTGTGCGCCAGCGACGTGCGCGACAGGACGTCTTCGAGGCCCCTGACCAGCTTCTTGGATCTCCTCCTGAGAGCATTGTATCCTTTTCTCTCGAGCGTGCTGATAGTCTCCAGACCAGCGGCGACGCTGACGGGGTTTCCGCTGAAGGTCCCCGCCTGGTACACCCTCCCCAGAGGCGATATGTGCTCCATCACGTCCCTGCGTCCGCCGTAGACGCCTATGGGGAAGCCTCCCCCGACGATCTTTCCCAGGGTTAGCAGGTCGGGTCGCACCCCGAACATCTCTTGGGCCCCTCCGAGGCCTAGCCTGAAGCCCGTTATGACCTCGTCGAATATCAGCAGCACGTCCGCGCTCGTTGTGACATTCCTCAGCTCCTTGAGATACCCTTCCTGCGGCAGGATCGGCCCCACGTTGCCCAGCACGGGCTCCAGGATCATCGCCGCGACATCGCCTTGGTTGTCCTTGATCGCGCGTCTCACCGCGTCGGCGTCGTTGTACGGCACCAGGAGCGTGTGCTTGGCTACGTCCTCCAGCACGCCGAGCGAGTCCGGGGCGCTGTGCGTTAGCGCCCCCGAGCCAGCCTTCACGAGCATGCCGTCGTGGGCCCCGTGGTACGCCCCCTCCACCTTGATGATCTTCCGACGCCCTGTGAACCCCCGGGCGAGCCTAAGCGCGTGCATCGTCGCCTCCGTGCCCGAGTTGACGAGCCTGAGCATCTCGGCCGCTGGGTAGTGGCTACGAATCTTCTCGGCTAACAGGACCTCCTGTTCCGTCGGAGCCCCGAACACGCTTCCTGTCGAGGCGGCCTTCTTGACCGCCCTCACTACGTTCGGAGGGGCGTGCCCGAGTATCAAGGGGCCGAACCCCATGCAGTAGTCGACATACTCCTTGCCGTCGACGTCGATCATCTTCGATCCCTTGGCGCGGGCGATGAAGCGCGGGTAGGGCGCGAACGCCCTCACGGGGCTCGAGACGCCCGCGGGCATCAGCTCCTTGGCCTTCTGGTAGAGCTCCTCGGAGGTCGGCATCCGCCATTCACCTCTTCCTGCCCTCCGCGAGGGCCTTTGCGTAGTCGAGTGCGGAGTACGAGACGATGATGTCGGCGCCAGCGCGCCTGATGGCGGTCATGCTCTCGTGCAGGGCGGCGTCGTAATTGAGCCAGCCCTTCTCGCCAGCGGCCTTCAGCATGGCGTACTCGCCGCTGACGCAGTAGGCCGCGATGGGCACATTGAACGCGCGCCTCGCCTCGCGAATGACGTCGAGGTACGGCAGCGCGGGCTTGACCATGACGATGTCTGCGCCTTCCGAGATGTCCAGCTCGATCTCGCGGATGGCCTCTCGGAGATTGCCCGGGTCCATCTGATGGGAGCGCCTGTCGCCGAACGCGGGCGCTGAGTCAGCAGCGTCCCTGAACGGGCCGTAGAACGCGGAGGCGTACTTGACGCTGTAGGACATTATGGGGGTATGCTCGAAACCCGCGGAGTCGAGTCCCGTCCTTATGGCCGCGACCATGCCGTCCATCATGCCGCTCGGGGCGATCATGTCCGCTCCCGCCTCGGCCTGCGACACCGCGGTCTTCCCATACAGCTCGAGCGTCGCGTCGTTATCTACGCAGCCATCCTCCACGACTCCGCAGTGGCCATGGCTCGTGTACTCGCAGAGGCAGAGGTCCGCTACGAGGATGAGGTCCGTCCGCTCCTTGAGGCTCCTAAGGGCCTTTTGGACCACGCCGTCCTTGGAATATGCCTGCGTGCCCCGCTCGTCCTTCTTCTTTGGCAGTCCGAAGAGCATGACCGCTGGTATGCCGAGCCTCCTGGCCCTCTCGGCCTCCGCGACCACCCCCTTGACGGGGTGCCGGCTGATGCTCGGCATCGACGGGATTGGGCGCGGGGACGCGAGCCTCTCGTCGACGAATACGGGGTAGACGAGGTCGCCAGCGGAGACCTCGGTCTCCCTCACGAGCGCCCTCAGATTAGGAGTGCTCCTGGTCCGCCTGGGCCTCGTTCTGGGGAACATGCTCATCCCTTCCTCCGCCTCTCCAGGCCGAACAGCTTCTCCGCGGCGACGATGAGCTCCTTGTCTCCGTCCTTTGAGGCCTTCCTGAGCGTCCTCGTGGGGGTGTCGAGCATCTTCTTTGCGAACGCCGTCAGCATCTGCTCGATCACGAGCCTCTCCCTCTCGCCAACGCCGTTCAGCCTGTTCATCGCCCGCTCCAGCTCGGACTCCTTGAGCTCGCTCACCCGTGAGTGCAGCTTCCTGATCGTGTCTTCTGAGAACCTGAGCTCGCCCATCCTCGAGACCATGAGGTTCAGCTCCCCCTCGATGATCTCCTCCACGTGCTTCGCCTCGAGCATCCTCCTCTGGGCGTTCTTGTCAGCCACGCGCTTGAGGCCGTCCATGTCCCGCAGGCTCACGTTCGGCAGCTCGAGGACGTCCTGGCCTATGTTCCGGGGGTTGCTGATGTCTATTAGCAGAAGAGGCTTCGGAGGGCCGGATTCCCCGAAGGCCGCGATGATGTCGGACTTGTCGATTATGATGTGTGGTGCAGAGGTCCCGCATATCACCGCGTCGCACCCTCTCATGCATTCGTGGAGCTTGTCGAAGTGAACCGCCTGCGCGCCAAGCTCGCTCGCCAGCACGAGCGCATCGTCGTAGGTCCTGTTGGCGACGAATATCGCGTTGACATGGTGCCTGGCGAGGGCTTTTGCGACGAGCTTGGATATCTCGCCCGCGCCTATGATCAGTATCGTCCGGTCCTTGAGGTCCTTGAGCAGTTGCTCCGCGAGCTCGACCGCGGCCGAGCCGATGGACACGGAGCCCTTGTTCACGCCCGTCTCGCTCCTGACCTTCTTGCCGATGGAGAGGGACTTCTTGAAGACCTCTCCCAGGGTCCTTCCGATGGTCCCCTCCCCGAGGCCGAGCTCGTAGGCCTCCTTTACCTGGGCGAGGATCTGGTCCTCGCCAATGATCATGCTTTCTATGCCCGCCGAGACCCTCGCGAGATGCCTCACGGAATCTATCGACGACAGGAAGTGGACATGGTTGCCGTCCTCGCCCGGAGCCGAGAGCATCTGCCTGAGGAACTCCTTGGTCCGCTCAGGGTCGTTCGTGGCGGTGTATATCTCCACTCTGTTGCATGTCTTCAGGACCGCGCACTCCTCCACGCCCTCGAGGTTCTTCACGGCTGAGAGCAGGGACCGCGCCTCCTTTGCGGCGTACAGCTCGAGCTTCTTGATGTCCACCCACTTGTGGGTCACATGCGCGCTGACTATGTCGATCAGTCTGCTCCCCCCAGATGCCTCTCGTCCATCAGCCGCCTCGCTCTCCTGCGGTCCCCTGATGCCAGAGCCTTCCATATATCCCTGTCCATCAGTATCCTGTCAAGGATGCGCTTTCTCGTGGCCTGCGAGGCAGTCGAGCTCTTCAGCTCGGCCCTGGCGACCGCCAGTAGCGACGCCATCGCGCCCCACTCGGGACCTATTGCGCCCTCGATCTCGATCCTCGCACGTTTCGCTAGGGCAGGGCTCGCCCCGCGCGTGCTGATGGCGACAGTGAGCGGTCCCCTGGTCACGATCGAGGGCATGTAGACCTCGGAGTTGGGGTCGTCCACGATGTTGCACAGGACGCCTCGCTCCGCGCAGAACCTGGATATTCGGGCGTTCAGGTCGCGGTCGTCCGTCGCGGCGATGACCAGAAGCGCATCACCCAGGGTGTCCAAGTCCTTGAACGAGTCGACCTTCGTCCGCTTGACCGGGAGCTTCGAGAAGCCCGCGGCGATGTCCCGGCTCACGACCTCGACGTCAGCGCCTGCACGAGCGAAGGCCTTCGCCTTCCGCAGGCCGACGCTGCCTCCGCCGACGATGACCACTCGCTTCCCCTCGAAGTCGATCATCAGCGGGACCATCATGCCTGTCTTCACGCCCTCACCCCTGTCTTCTTGAACTCCTTCAAGGTCCTGAGCACCACGACGTCCGCCCCTGGGACGATCCGACGCCCCTTTTCGAGGAACCTCGCGAGCCCCTCCTCGCTGGTCGCGTGGACCATCGTGAACAGGTTGTGCCTCCACTTGCCCGGCACGCGGGAGCGTTCATAGCAGTGGCTCACCTCAGGCATCTTGGCGAAGGCCTCTCCTGCACGATCGACCTGGTCCTCGGGCACGTCCCACGCGACCATCGCGTTGACCGTCAGGCCGAGGGCCACGTGGTTGGCGACTGCTCCGAGCGAGCGTATGGTCCCCTCGGCTAGCATCTGCCTGAGCCCTGCGAGCACCGCCTGCTCATCGGAGCCGAGCTTCTCAGCTATCGCCTCGAAGGGGCGCGGGACGACGTCCAGGCCGTTCTCGGCCGCCCTTAGTATGGCGAGGCCGTTCATATCGTCTCCTCCCGGCACCCGCCCCCAGTGCCAGCGGGGGCGCTCAGCTTGAACATCCTCGAGGCTGGCAGGCTCACCCAGTCCTCGGGACGGATCGTCTCGACTAAGCCCTGCAAGTCCTTGGCGAGCGCGTCCCTGTCCTGGGCGCTGAGCGTGAACCAGAGGTTCAGGTCGTGGTCCCTGAGGTAATTGTGGCTGACGTTCCTCTGGCGTGAGACGGCCGCGGCCGCGGCCTCTACCTCCTCGGGACGAACCTTCATCCCGACGAGCGAGGAGACCCTCCCGTGGCGTAGCCTCTCACCGGGCATGTATCCGATGCGTCTGATGACGCCCTTCCCGATGAGCGCTTTCGTGCGCCTGATGACCTCGTCCTCGCTCATCCCCAGCTTCCGCCCGATCTCCTCGAACGGCCTCTCGACGAGGGGGAACCGCTCCCGAAGCTCGATGAAGAGCCTCGAGTCGCGCTCGTCCATGGCCGTCTCAGCCATGTGAGCTCCTACCCGGCACATGGACGCACCACGGGTCTGGCTTGAGCGGGTCGCCCGTCAGCGCGAACGCGCGCGCCCTGCACCCGCCGCAGACATCGATGAACTCGCATCTTCCGCACTTGCCCTTAAGGCCCGCGAAGTCCCTTAGCTGGCGGAACAGAGGCGCTTCGGTCCATATCTTCGAGAAGCTCTTGTCGCGCACGTTCCCGACCTCGACCGGCAAATAAGGGCACGGATAGACCCCGCCCTCTGGGCTAATCCGGCAGTATGTGAGACCCGCGAGACAGCCCCTGGTGTATCTCGCCAGAGCCTTCCCGCCCCTCTGCTTGGAGACCCGCATGTACATCGGCGCGCATGTGGGCTTGATCCGCAAGCCGACCTCGTCCTCGAGCGTCAGCAGCCTAACGAGCATGTCCTCGTACATCGCCGGTGTGATGTCCTTGAGGTGCGCCCCGCGGCCCGTTGGAACGAGGAAGAACAGGTGGAATTCGGCGGCCCCGAGGGCCTTCGCCTCGCGTACCATCTCCGGTATCTGGCCGTAGTTCGCGGGCGTGACTGTAGTGTTCACCTGGAACTCGAGACCTGCACGCCTGCACGCGCCGGCTCCTTTCACGGCCGCCTCGAAGGACCCCTCGACGCGCCTGAGAGAATCGTGTACTGCCGCGTCACAGCCGTCAAGAGAGATCGCCACGCGAGCGACGCCGGAAGCGATCAGCTCCCGCGCCCGCCTTTCCGTGATGAGGGTGCCGTTTGTGCCCATGACCACCCTGAGGCCGCGCGATGTGGCGTGCGATGCGAGGTCGCAGATGTCGTCCCTCAGCAGCGGCTCCCCGCCGCTGAGGACCAGGACGCACTTGGATAACCCCGCGATGTCATCTATGAACCTCTTCCCCTCTTCGGTCGTCAGTTCGGAGGCGCCCTTCATCTCGGAGGCGTCCATGTAACAATGGGCACATCTGAGGTTGCACCTGTTCGTGGTGTTCCACGAAAGGATTCCCGGCACGAAACTCTCGTTCACGAGCTCCCCCCTCGGATCATGCGACAGAAGGCCATCACGGGACAATCCAGCCTGGGCGTGGAATATGCCAATGGACCACACTCATAATAACCTTTTTCCGAATGGCTGCTGTGACACATAATTCTTAACGTCCGGAGCTCATATTGTCTGGCTGAACGAGCGGAAGCTCATTCAGAATGGGATGCATTAATGGGTGGTCTCTGTCTCTCCAGGAGAGACTGGAGAAAGATAGGTATGGTGCTGGCTGGCGAACCCGCGAGGTTCTTCAAGATAGCTAAGAAGGTCGTCTGGGAAGAACCCGAACTCTGGATCTGGAAGCCCAAGTACAGGGACGACGACAAACGCAGGGTCGGGCGTCCCCCGGAGTTCATGGCAAGACCGCTGGTCATGCTGTGCCTCTGGAGAATCTACTTCGGCAAATCCTACCGCTGGATGGAGGGCTACCTCCAGGGCAACACCCAGTTCAGACACGAGGTCGGACTCGGGGACGAGTGGCCAGCATATGAGACGATACGCAGAGCGATGTTCTACCTCGACGAATCCTATCTCAGACGGCTGAACAAACGCATCCTCGCAGAGCTGAAAAAAACGTCGGCTCAAGGTAAGCGTTGATTCTACAGGCGTGGGCACGAAGCTCTTCGACCGCTAGCTCTCCCATCCGACCGACAGGTCGAAGGAGTTCGTCAAGCTCCACGCTGCGATAGACGACAGAGGGGCGGCTCATGCGATAGCCATCACCGAGGGGACCACCTCCGACATCACGCTCTTCCCGTACCTCGCTAACGAAGTCGACGCCCGACTGGGCGTCGTCCGGGCGGACGCCGCGTACCTGTCCAGGAACAAAGTCCAGATGGTCGAGGACCTGACCGCTGTCCCGTACATCAAGCCCACGTCCTCCTCCACCATGGAGAGCAAGGGCAGGTTCGCCTAGAGGCACATGCACTTCAGGCACCGAGAGGACAAGGAGGCGTTCAACAGCGAGTACAACCAGCAGAGTAGAATCGAGGCGTTCTTCTCGAAGCTCAAGAGACGGTTCGGACCCGTCAAGAACCGCATCGGGACGATGCGGCGCACGGAGGTCTGGATGAGGTCCTGATCCTCAACATCCTGGTGGCATCTGGAGAGCGGATCGAGGAGGAATCGAGGGTGGCGAGCTAGTTGTATGTCACAGCACTAATGCTCGTGAATTCTATAGGTGGAGGGATCAACTGCCAGTAGATTCGCGGCAAGCATCCGGGACCGCGCATACCGCAAACCTATCGATTTGTCCAGCTTCCACGCCTCGATTCTGGTCATTGTTGCACACATCTTTGCTCGCATCCAGTGATTCGTACGGGTAGATTCCGGGCCAAAATCCCGGCGGGAGCACTATTTCTCCACACCAATCCAGCCCGACCAATCTTCATCCGGGACCACTTCCGATTTATATCTTAGGGAACATTGGGTGGACCGCATGAATAACAAGAGACAACTGCGCAGAGAGTCGTTCCTTTCGAAGATGTCAAAGGAGGCCATGGTCCCCTATGACGTCCCCCGAGGCGTGTGGGAAGAAGATGAGAAGGAGTACCTGCCTCTCTTCCTGTCACGTGTGAGCGGCGGAAGAAGGATCCTCGACCTCGCAGGGGGGTATGCGAAGGCTACCACTGCGCTTCAGAAGGGGGGAAACTCGATCGTCTTGGCAGATCTTTCACTTCCATCGCTTACGACCAGCAAGATGGCCATGGGACAGGGTGACTGCGATTTCGTGCGCCTCGATATGAACCGTGGATTCCCGTTCGTGAACGGAGGGTTCGACGGAATATGGTTCGCACAGGCGTTCGAATATGTTCCTCCAGAAATGAGGATGAGGTTCCTAACGGAGCTGAGGAAATCCGTCGTGCGGGACGGGGTGGTCTTCCTCAGCGCCGAGGGGGTTTCGGGCATCAAAGAATGGCTATCGTATCTGAGGTGGCATCTCTACTGGAGGATAGTCAAGAGGGCGCCAATTGTCTGGGGCGAATGCATCTACAAGCTTGATATCAGGGGCTTCAAGGGATTCCATTACCACTCGCTGGTTCTGAGCAGGAGATTTGAGAGGTCCCTCCGCACTGCGGGATTCGAGATTCTCAGGTCAAATGCTGGCGTCAAGGGCGAATACCGGACCTACCTCCTAAGGGCCGTCTGAAGCGAGAGGTTCAGCCATGCTTGCCAGCCTACGAGACCATCACCTGCTGTGACAGTCTCGGCCGGAAGAAGTACGAACCGCGATTGCAGACGCCTATCATTCACGTTTCTTGAGGCCGGCCAATGGGTTCGGGTCGACACACGTCTCGTTGGCGTGGGCCTCCGACCACGCCTTCCTTCAACATGAACCGACCTTCGGACTTCTCCTCAAGGACAATCTTCACTTTGCCGAACTCCTGCTGGGAGAACGTCCTAACGTGTGGTGCGCGTCCGCGTATGGAATCAACAGCTCCGCCTGCAGATTCCATGTGACTTCAGGTACTGCTCCCGCTCCAAGAGGAGAATCTTAAAATCATGTCATCCTAGCCTATCTCTTTGATCGTTTCCCAATTGAAGGGTACAAGAAGAAATCCCATGTGCCTAGGACTCCTCCCACGAAGAGGCCCACAAAGAAGAGAGCGAAGCCCATTAAAGCAAGAGGAATGGAATTGAGAATGAACATGCTCCATAGCAGAATCGCAACGGCTCCAATACAGAGTAGCCCTGCCGTCAGATTGTACCTATTCATAGTTCAAGTCATACAAGCTCTCGGAGAAGAAAGGGATGGCATGTAGAAGAGGCCTCTCGCCGATATCGTATGTGGTGACAAACGATGCGGCAAGAGACCATGGTGTATGTGGGCCTGGACGTACATAAAGAATTCTGCCAAGCTTGTGTGATCGACTGTTCTGGACGAGTCCTCTCCAACGAGAGGTTCTCGTCCACCCAGGGTGAACTGGATGAGTTCCTGGACAGGTTCGAGAACGCCAAGTTCGTCCTCGAGTCAACTGGCATCTGGGAGTTCATCTACGAGGGAATCGAGAAGCGAGGGTTCGAGGTAGTGCTGGCTCATCCATTGAAGGTCAGAGCCATCGCGGAAGCTAGGGTCAAGACCGACAAGGTCGATGCCGAGACCCTGGCCCAGCTGCTGAGGGCGGACCTCATACCCCGCTCCTGGGTGCCCTCAAAGGATATGCGCGATCTCAGGCAGCTCGTGAGACAGCGCGCATATCTCGTCCAGAGGGCCACTGGATTCAAGAATCGAATCCATGCCGAACTCCTCAGACGAGGAGTCCGGAGACCGGAGAACATGCTCAAACCGTTCTCCGCGAAGCACATCCGCTGGATGCGCTCTCTGGACATCCCGACAGTGAGCTCGTGCCTTGACTGTCTCGAGAGCATCCAGGCACAGGTGGGGAAGATAAACATCCAGCTGATGGCGGAGTTCGAGAAGAGACCCGATGCCCAGCTCATTTCGACGATCCCGGGCATCGGGTTCTACGGCGCCCTCCTCATCCACGCGGAGATAGACGACATCAAGAGATTCCCGCATCCGGAGAAGCTGTGCTCCTATGCGGGACTCGTGCCGACAGTGAGCCAATCCGCCTCCTCCGTCAGATACGGAGGAGTCAGCAAGGAGGGTTCGAGCTATCTTCGCTGGATACTCACAGAGAGCGTGCACATCCACAAGATGTTCCATCCGGACTCGCAACTCTCGCGGTTCCACACGAGAGTCGCGAGACGAAGGGGCAAGCAGAGGGCCGCTGTCGCGACCGCGAGGAAGCTCCTTCACATCATCTACTGGATGCTGATGAGGAAGGAGCAGTTTCACAGTCATGGATTCAACCCCGGCGACCAAACCTGCACCGTCTGAGTGCGTGAAAGGGATTGGGGCAGATCCCTGACAAGGGACGAAGCGGCCATAGTGCGGCGTAGACCGCGAATAGAGGTTTGTCCGCTAGCCTCAATCGAGAAGAATCAACGATGGGAGGGAAATCAAAAGAAGGAGAAAAGAGATTTCAGAAGAGGCGCGAGGGCCTCTTCAACATAGAGGTTTGCGGCAGCCCTTGTGCCCTCGAATTGATCCTCAGCCATCACACGGGATTCAAATCCCGGCGGGAGCACATCCCTCGTCCTGGAGATTCTAGGACTGCACCTTCGTGGGGTCTCGAACATGCCGACGTCCGCTGCGCCCCACATCAGGGACCACTTGAGAGCAAATCCTCTTTCGCAGATCCAGCGCAATGGAGGGATATCCACGAGCGACGCAAGACGGAGCAAGAGAGATCTATGGTTGGCGAAGATGTCCGAGGATGCAGTCGCATGCTACGTCGATCCGTACAAGAAATGGGATGAGACGGAGAAGGACTACATGCCGTTCTTCCTATCTCTTGCGGGCGGAAATGCGAGAATACTCGATCTGGCGGGGGGCTACGCGAAAGCTGTCCCGCCTCTTCTGGAGGGAGGCAACTCAGTCGTATTGGCTGACCTCTCCCTGCCTTCCCTTCTCAGCGCCATTGGGGAGCACGCGTCCAGTGACGTCCTGTTCGTAAGGCTGGACATGAACATCGGATTGCCATTCATTGATGGGGCGTTCGACGGCATCTGGTTCTCTCAGGCTTTCGAGTACGTTCCTCCAGATAGAAGGACGACGTTCTTGAGGGCACTGAGGAGGTCAGTGAAGGACGGAGGCGTCGTCTTCCTGAGCGCAGAGGGGTTGTCTGGAATCGCATCTTGGTTCTCGTTTCTCAAGGGCTATCTCTACTGGAAACTGGTCAAGAGGGCGCCCATCATGTGGGGAGAGTGCGTCTACATGCTGAACCTCCCGCTCTACAAGGGATGGCATTATCACTCGCTGGTCCTCAGCAGAAGGATTCAGAAAGATCTGCGAGCAGCGGGATTCGAGATTCTCAAGTCAAAGAAGTCGAGGAAGAGCGAGTACTTCACATATGTCTTGAAGGCAGTCTAGGGCGAGGGTGGCTGGTTGCACAGCAAGCATGTGGTTCAGAACCTCTGATTTCCGCGAACTCAGCGTGGAACGATGACAAGAAGAGCCGCCCCGAAGACGGATTGCTGGCATTAGTCACAGGACCTGGCTCATCTCCCGTTCAACGAGCGAGAAATCCTTAGGGTCTAGCGTGGCCTCATCGACCGGCACAAGCAGATAGCCTTTATCGAGCACGACCTGCTCATTGATAAGCTGGACGAACTTCAACACACCCCTGAAATCGTTCTGCGTGATGAGATATTCGAGCCCCTCGATGATGACGACACCGCCCTCGCCCCCTGAGAGGAATTCGCGAATCGAGGATGCGAGATGGGCGAGATTGTTCGGCGAGACATACTCGACTCCCTTCGGGGCGTCGTGTGCCTGGGCGTTCTCGGTCTTAGTCAGCCAAATCGTTTCCGCCTCAAACTTGTACTTCTGCTTCAGGATATCAGGGTGCGTGCGCGAGATGCACAGGCCCTTCGAGCCACTGGCCAACAGGCCCGCGAAGAGCCCGAAGCTCCTCGCCGGCCTCTCCTCCTTGATGACGTAGCTCCAGCCGGCGATGATCTGCACTGGACCCTTCCCCTGGACCTGCGCCACCTGCAGATCGCCCGCGGACAGCTTCTTGCCAAGAACGCGCTCCAGCTCGTCGACCTTCTGCTGCACGCGCTGGTACAGCATCGAGCGCTTCGTCTTTGCCATTATCTGGAGCTCGCGCGAGGTGTACCCCTTGGTCGAGAGCTTGATTATCTCGTCCCAGGCCTCCTGGAGGCCTTCCTGGAAGCCTTTCAAGTAGCCCCTCGCGGAGTCCTCTTCCTGTGACATTCCCATCCGCTTGTTCTGCTCTGGTTATGGCGCGGCCAGACTAATAATCCTTTCTGACTTGGGGTTCTGGAACATCTCGGGTGGTGAAGGGTTCCTTGAGTCTCTTCAGTCCACCTGGGCAGCCACATGTAGCGGATACTGGGTAGTACCTCAATGGCCATGATATGGTCGATGACGGCCAGAACAAACGGCCTTCCGTCCTTGATGACGGACATCAATGGCAGCAGCACGCGCTCGACATGTGGGTGGATGCCTGATACCCGAACGGGCGCTGATCCAACATGCGGGTGCCCTTGGCGTGCGAAAGCTCATGCCATCGTTCTTGGCACTGGCCTGCTGCATACAGCCGTCCCCGAGACATCGGGGGTGGCAGGGGGCTTACGGTTCAGCCCCGGCGCGTTCCAGCATGACGTGATGATGGCCCTCTGCGACCCCGGAAGGGGCGTACGGTCGGAGCCGAATGGAACGAGCTGCATTCAG
>Ga0315314_1000994_pt1 | contig 27229 bp, 31 predicted proteins | sample TDP9_MG_FD_203631 | JGI IMG/M metagenome (GOLD analysis project Ga0315314, IMG submission 203631) | Freshwater sediment microbial communities from Lake Towuti, South Sulawesi, Indonesia - TDP9 | ecosystem: Environmental > Aquatic > Freshwater > Lake > Sediment | place: Indonesia: South Sulawesi... | reverse complement strand
GTAGCAACAGAAACCCTCGTAGCCATACCGAGGCAAGAGGCAGTGAACCTCCTATGAGAAGTTATGTGACGAGTGCTAAAAGAAGACAAACAACTCATCGAAGCAGGCTTTGAATACATAACCGAAAAGAGACAACTTCAAAATCTACAGAAAACGCAAATGATAGAGTACTGAGGTGTTGAGTTGGCGATGTTGAAGTGGACTGGGGGGGATTTGAACCCCCGACCTCCTGAGTGCAAGTCAGGCGTTCATACCAAACTGAACTACCAGCCCTTCACGGTTCTCTATTCATTATAAGCTTATCTTAATTCTATTCGTTTCTCCACTAATGAAATGTCGAAAGCTGAAGTGTTATTTTTTCTTTTTCTGTCCCCTTTTGGTTTTCATCCTTCTTATGATTTCCATTTGTACAGGAAAATAATGGGAGTAATGTGGCATAGTAATGTAGGAACTCATAGGCATCTCCCTCTTAGCCTTCTTCTTCAATCTCTTCTTTGACATTCTTCAAATCGTTAATATACCTAGAAAAACCCTCCTTAAATTATTAATGCAGTGTGAAAGGAAAAAATTAATCAATTGAAAGATTCATGAGTAAATTATAAAAACCAACCGAAGAATTATGATTGATGATGCAACATGACTGGACTGAAGGATATTGACCACAAGATAATCTTTGAGTTATTGAAAAACTCTAAGCAAAGCGATAGGCAACTGGGCAGGAAACTCGGGGTTTCTCAGGCAACCATTACCCGAAGAAGAAAGATGCTAGAAAAAGCATTAATCGAAGGTTACACCTTTGTTCCAAACTGGGAAAAACTCGGATACGAACTGTTCGCAATCAACTTTGTCAAAATCAAACCATCAGTAGCCTCCAAAGAAAAATATCAAGGCGTTCGACAGAGAGGACTACAATGGTTAATGAACCAACCAAACATCCTTATGGCTGGCTCAAGCCGAGGAATGGGCATGGATGCCTTCAACATTGCAGTTTTCAAAAACTACGCAGACTATGACGAATGGTTCCGCAAATTCAGACAGGAAATGGGAGACCTAGTAGACGACATCCAATCTGTCCTCGTAAACCTTCGTGGAAAAGAAGTTCTCAAACCCCTCCACTTCAAATACCTAGCAGAGACTGAATAACCCTCTTCTTTTCAATTTCTTTAAAATGGATACCGAAGACTTACACATCCGCATACCCGTTTTCCACGTGCACGCTTCAAGTTACAACAGCACAGATTAAAGATTCAGATTCACTGTTGGCAAAAACTCTGGAGGCTTGCGAACCCTCGTCGCTTGCTCAAACGCGTAAGCCAACCTGATAAGCGTCGGCTCCTGCCATGCTTTCGCAAAGAACGAGATGCCGACTGGCAAACCAAAGACGTATCCTGCAGGCACGGTGATGTGCGGATACCCCGCCACTGCGGCAGATGATGTGCTTTCCATATCCCAATTAATGGCATCGCCGTTGACGGAGTCAATAATCCACGATGGACCGCCAGACGGCACGACAATTGCATCTAGTTTGTGTCTTCGCAGGGTCATGTCGATGCCTTCTTTGCGCGTTAGACGATGATTCTTTGCAAGTGCATCGTGATACTTCTTGTCGTGTAGTGAGCCTTTTGCTTGTGCGATTTCCATGTGCTCCTGTCCGAAGTATGGCATCACGCGATCTCTGTTTTCTTCATTGAACTTTATGACTTCAGCCAAAGTCTTCACGCGTGCGTTAGTTGCCGCGAGATATTTGTTCAAATCTGCCTTGAACTCGTAATGCAAGACTTCCATTTCGGTCTTGCCGAATTTGTTGAAGTTCGGTACGTTAGCTGGGTCAACGATTATCGCTCCCTTTTGTTTCATCGCTTCAAGGCACGACTCAAAGATTTTGATGATGCGTTTATCTGTGCCCATCATTTTCCTCGCCACTCCAATTCGCGCGTCCTTTAATCCATCCTCATCGAGGAACTGACTGTAATCTTTGAACGCTCGCTTCTCACTAAGCCTTGTGGCTGAATCCCGTTCATCGACTCCCGTCAGCGCCCCGAGCAGAATCGCAGCGTCTGCGACGGTGCGCGCCATCAGGCCAGCTGTGTCTTGACTGTGGGCGATGGGAATGATTCCGCTTCGACTCCACAAGCCGAGCGTGGGTTTGATTCCAACAATTCCATTTGTTTGACTTGGGCAGATAATTGAGCCGTCAGTCTCTGTGCCAATCGAGGCAGCGCACAGGTTTGCCGCCACCGCCACGGCTGAACCTGATGACGAACCGCAGGCGGAACGGTCAAGCGCGTAGGGGTTGCGTGTGAGTCCGCCGCGAGACGACCAACCACTGACAGAACGTTTGCCGCGAAAATTCGCCCATTCGCTCAAGTTAGCCTTGCCTAAAATCACCGCGCCCGCTGAGCGCAATTTCTGGACGATGAACGCATCGTGCAGCGCGATGTGACCTTCGAGTGCGAGAGAGCCAGATGTGGTCTGCATTCGGTCGTGGGTGTCGATGTTGTCCTTGATGAGTATAGGAATGCCGTGAAGTGGTCCACGCGTTTTGCCTCTGTGTCGCTCATCGTCGAGGGATGAAGCGATAGCCAAGGCCTCGGGGTTCGTCTCGATGACGGAATTCAGTTTGGGACCGTTTCTGTCTATTGCGTCAATGCGTTCCAGGTACAACTCGACCAGCTGACACGCCGTCAATTCGCCTGCTGTCATCATCGATTGCAATTCAAAAATCGTCCATTCTTGCAACTGCATAGTATACCATCTGTAATGCAGTGTTCCAACTGAGTGTTCATAAACTTTAGCGCGCAGATGATTGTTGAAAGAATTGTGATTTTTTCTTATGCTAGATGCGTATGTGTATGCTTAAATTATTAATGCACACACACAAATCACGGCGTTTTATGGCATGACGCCCTCTGGCGAGGGCAAGGCAGTTGGTTGGTTGGATAGAAATTCTATGCACACACACAAAAAAGAAGAAAATGGGAAGGCAGAGCTTTCGTCTTCAGAAGCCTAAGATGGAGTAATGATCCAGTTCCAAGTTATGTCCGAGTTCTGCGTTATCGTAAACGTCACAGAAGTGTCAGTACCACTTTCCGGAACAGAACCAGTGCCAGTCCAACCAGTGCAGGTATAGGAAACATCGTCCTCCATCACAGGACTCGACACGTTGCAAGTTACTGAAGAACCATCGTTGTAAAGGTAGCTGCCAACACTTGGGCTAGGACTATCATGATCTGAATTGACAGTTAACGTCCACTGAACAGGGACGACAGTGAAGACCGCTATCAAATTGTAGTTCTGACTCATCGTTACTTTGTATGGGTTAGCTGAACCAACATCGATGCCATTGAGCAGCCAATGATCCAAAGTCCAACCTTCCTCTGGAATAGCATTCACCACAACCACAGTATTCACGTTGTACATGGCAGTTCCAGTGGCGTTAGTCGTGCCTGAACCACTAACCCCAACAAGCAACCTAAACAGGCTTTGCCATTCTTTGGTGATTGTTCTCACTATTCTTCCACTAGAGTCGATTTGATTGTATGTTATTCTCATCCAACTGAACGCAATGCTGAATTTTTCGATCGGTCGATTATCATACGTTGTTCCGGATTGGCTGAAGGATGTGAATCTTACTTCTCGGAAATCCCATGTCAGGAACGCAGGCGGTCCCCCCGGTCCCCCGCCTACGTTACTGCAAACCATCAGCTTAGCATCACGATAGATTGTTCCCTTTGCAACGGCTAGGAAGATTTCTGGGGAAGCTCTGTTGGTCAACATTGCGAAGTTGAAATCCGACATAGTGGGTATTCCGGCACCAGAGGTCGACATGCTTTGCATAGCTTCCATCCAGTCGAACGACAATATGTCAATCTCGTCACGATGCCCACGAGCTATTGATTCGCCCCTTATTGTATCTACACGAAGGAAAATAGCTTCATCATTAACGGGCGCGCCTGCGCTAACGGGGTCATCTCCAGGAGACGTGACATTCCGGGCAAAGATTAGACTGATCAGAACCAACACCGTCACCAGCGCAGCCACTGTCAAAAATGGTTTCTTATTTATCATCATGTTTCACCTCCTTTGATGCTCCTTTCCTTCAATATCTAATCAGAAATGTCGCAAAAGCGACTGTTTATGAATCAAAAGATAAAAGTTTTGCGTAGAATCTTCTTCTAGAAGTTTCATCTATTCGGCATGCACTTGGTTCTTTATTCATCCATGGCATCCTTTAGGTTGCATTAACAATTTAATTGGTTTGGGTTTTTGGGATAGAATTTCTATGCCCACACACACAGAGTCAGTCATGGTCGGTCGGTCACGGTTAACATTTTATATCACGCGCGGGCGATATACTTGAAAATAAATTGGGTTAGATAGGTGTTAAGTGCCTTCTGTAGGAAGTGGAGGAGCAGTTGGTGTTTGTGGCTTTTTCTTCTTTAAGAAGTAGACTGTCCCAGCAAAGGCAACGATTATTGCAGCCACTATCACATAGAACCACCACTGCATCCAGAAAGGAACTTCTTCCTCCTCTTTTACAAGACCCCACGGAATCATAAGTGGATAGTTGTCTTGATTGTTCTCGTCTATGACGTATGGAGTGTTACCGATTCCATCGTGGTCCGAGTCAACACCAGTGTAGTCGCTCCAATAGTTTCCACCAGACGGATAACCATCATCCCAAGTATTTGCACTAACTATTCCATAGAGTGGAGGTTCAGCATAGACGTGTTTTAAGTTATTAGTGAAGGTGTTATGGCAAAATTTGTTGTTATAAGCTTGCTTGAGGTAGATACCATACTTGTTTTTTATAAAATTGTTTCTAGTTATGGTATTGTCGCTCGAAGTTGTGTAGAAACCGATGCCGTAATCGCCGTTGTTTTCTATGTTGTTTTCGGAAACATTGTTATTCCATGATTCAGAGAATTGAATACCATTCTGCTGATTCATTGTTATGTTGTTTCTGGAGATAGTGTTGTTTGAAGAACAGTAGAGTAAGATACCATTGGCGGCGTTGCTTGTTATGTTGTTTTCCAAAACGATGTTGTCGTATGTGTAAAAGAACGTGATTCCGCGCGCATTATTTGTTATTGTGTTGCCTGATATTAGAGCATGTCTCGCGCGCGCGACCATATCCGATGCACCATCGTTCTCGATGGATATTCCGGCGCTAGAATACTCTGGACCACTGTTCCTTACCGTGAGGTTCTGAACAACCACATTATTTGCACCAATATTAATCACGTTTCCTTCCCCTTCGCCATCAATAATGGTGCTGTGTACATCCTCTCCAATGAGTGACAGTGACTTATCTATGGTTACACACTCATAGTAGGTTCCAACATGGACAATTATTGTGTCTCCAGATTGAGCTGAATCTATCGCATCTTGAATCCATTGACCAGCATAAACGTGATGTGTGGTTGCCCCGCTTACCGTTATTACAGATCTTGCACTAACCAATGCTGTTATCAAGAGTACTGATACAAAAGCTAACAAAACAATCTTGTTCATATTCAATCGGAATACTATTCGCTTGTTTTTTACAATATAAGCTTCATCAAACTTCCCTACAGAAGACGCTATTATTCCTGGTTAAACAAAGCTTTTCGTTGAACAACCTTCTCCAGAGCCTAAGGTTAAGGTTATGATTCCCATGTATGAACCGTTAGAAAACTCAAATGCGAGAAGAGTGGCAAGAAACCCGTTGCAAGGGGTTTGTAAAAGAATGCTCTATGCGGTCTTTCTATAGTTTTCTAGATACCATTTTCTAAGCAAAGAAAGACCGCCAATCAAACCAATAATTGTAAGAGGTAACGATACAAAGGTCACTAAGAGGTAGCGGTACAATGGAATCTCCCATTCATATCTCACCCCAAGAAAGACTGGCAAGAACAGAACTATATCAATCAGAAAGGCAACCCCGACAATAGTTAATGTTACACCTGAAATAAGCGTCCAGATTCTCTTCAATCTCAACCCTCTGATCATTCAATCTATGTGTGCTTAAATTATTAATGCGACTTTGGATTAAGGTCGTTCTTAATGGATTAAGAGGTGACAGTTAAATGAAAGAATGGAAATGCGTGTTGGTTGGACACCACGACAATGTTGGCAAAATAATTGAGGATTGGGAAAAAGCAGGTTGGCGCCTCCACACATATCAAACAGCGGGAATGGGCGGAGCAATAAATTACACAGTCAACCATTACCTACTCTTTGAAAGAGGCGAATGAAAAAAACTCAACTCAAACCTGCTCCCTTCCTGTTCAACCTCAACATTATTCAACATTGACCCCCGGTAGGTAGGAGGGGGCTACAAAATAAAGTAAGGCAACATACAACCATTTCTGCGAAAAACACAAAAGGCGTATTCAACGATAAAACGTATCTATTAGGAGAAATCGAAAAAACATGCCAACCTACATACTATTATCAACATTAACCGACGAAGGAAGAAGAACCGTCAAAGAAAGACCCGAAAGAATCCAAGAAGTCAACAAAGAAATCGAAACCTACGGAGCCAAAGTCATCAGCCAATACGCCGTACTCGGACCCTACGACTTCGTCAACATAGTAGAGGCACCTGACAACAAAACAATAACCAAAGTCTCAATGGAACTAGGCGCCCGAGGAACCGTACAAATCATGAGCATGGCAGCCATACCCGTGGCTGAATTAATCGCCAGCATGAAGAAAAAATAAACAAAATAGCCTAACCTTTTTCCTTCTCTTTATTTCTATGCTTTGACTGGAATGGTCCACTTAGACTACGTAATAATCAACAACCTTCTGCATCCGCTTAGGCGCAAGCGTCCGAGACGAAAGCTTCTTCAAAATCCTAATCATCTGAGGCTGAAAACGAGCCACATCGGTTAAGGTTATCAAACCCAAAAGCCTTCCATGCGCCTCAATAACAGGCAACTTCTTAATCTTCATCTTAAACATCAACTTCGTCGCCTCTTCCAAGTCCATTTCAGGACGCCCAGCAATCAAAGGTTTAGTCATGATTTCCCTGACCCTCGTCTTCTTAGGATTCTTCGACCTGACAATAACCCTCTTCAAAAGGTCGCGTTCAGTTATTATTCCAACCGCTCTTCCTCGCCTCGTCACGATTAGGCATCCGATTTCGTTTTCGTTCATGACGCTGACAGCCTTCATAACAGTAGCGTCGGCGTCTATGGTCACCACACCCTCAACCATGACGTCCTCAACCTTCAATATCAAAGACAACACCCAAAAATAGCTAAACAAGGTTCAAGCCTATAAGTACACAGAATACCAAATTAAGATTGACAATATACCCAAGTCTCAAACGACCACAAGCAAGAAGTTTCGAGATTAACTTTTTATGACAAACAACCAATCTATCATAAAGAGGCACCAACCGTTATGAAAAAAATAGGAGTTCTCGTGGGAGGCGGCGACGCGCCAGGACTAAACGCGGCACTCAAGGCAGCGGTAACAAAAGCAAACGAGTTTGACTATGAAGTCATCGGCATAAAAAACGGATGGGCAGGTCTACTCAAACTCGAAACACAACCGCTGAACACAGACACCGTGGAAGAGATACACGCACGCGGAGGCGTCATACTGTACACTTCACGAACCAACCCCTTCAAAGAAAAAGACGGTCCAAAACGCGTCATAAAAAACATGAAGAAACTAGAACTCAACGCCCTAATCGTCATGGGAGGCGAAGACACATTAGGCGTGGCTCAGCGTCTGCATGAAATGGGCGTATCCGTTGTGGGTGTCCCAAAGACCATTGACAACGACTTGCCAGGCACCGACTACAGCATCGGCTTTGACACAGCGGTTGCCATAGCCACAGACGCCATCGACCGACTGCGCACCACGGCTGAGGCGCATCACAGAATCGTGATAGTTGAGGTGATGGGCAGAAGCACCGGTTGGATAGCCTTGCACGCTGGTTTGGCTGGAGGCGCAAATCTGACGCTTATTCCAGAGGTGCCCTTCAGTCTGAAACAGGTTTACGACTTGGTGAAAAAGCGGCATGCCAACGGCAAAGCCTACAGCATAATCGCGGTAGCCGAAGGAGCCAGACTGCTCAAGGAAGAGGAACAACTCATAGTGGAAAGCAAAGAAAAAGACGAGTTTGGTCATCCCCGACTGGGTGGAATCAGCCTGGTTTTAGAAAAATTGATTCAAGAAAACACTGGCCTTGAGGTACGTTCAGTTATTTTGGGGCATTTGCAGAGAGGTGGCTCACCGACTGCCTTTGACCGAATCCTCGCCATGCGCCTTGCAACCAAGGCGGTGGAACTTGTGAAAGAGAGAAAGTTTGGGCAGATGGCCAGTTTTCAGGCGTGCGAGATCGTTTCAGTTCCGTTAAAAGACGTTGCTGGAGAACGCAAAAACGTTCCTCGAGAGCTTTACGAGATGGCTAAAACGTTTTTTAAGTAACGAGTTCTCAGGCATGAGAGAAAGAACTTTATTGGCAGTCTGATCTTTTACTTTATCCTTATGAAGATTCGATACTACGAGGCTCCAGACGTCAAAGAACTCGTCGAATTAATAGTCTCAGAACTGGGCTTCAACCACATCGAACTCAAGGGAGTTTATTGTTTCCGAAGCGCTGGGTCAAAGTCTAGGCGTACAATAGCTCGAATCCACAGCTTGGGCAAACTGTGGCAAAAAGCCCTGGGCACACAGCCCAGTTATTTGATTGAGGTTATCTCTGAACGTTACGACCGCTTGAATCGTGAGGAAAAAGAGAAGGTTTTGATTCACGAGCTTCTGCACATACCGCAGGGTTTTTCGGGCGGATTCAGACCTCACAAGGGACACATAACTAGGAAGAAGATAGAGAGTCTTCATAGGCAATTTGTTTCTAACAAGAAGCGTTAGGGTGCAATCTGCGTCCGCAACGGCAAAAACGTGGCTTTAACTTCTTGAATGCCTCTCATTCCTCTCACTCTGCCGATGAGTTCCAGCACGCGTTGGTGGTTTCCTTCGGCTATGAAGACTTCGAGGCAGTACTGTTTGTTTATGTGCCTGTGAACGTTCTCAACCACTATGTCGTCAAACTCGTGTCTAACCTCGCTCATTCTCAAGTCGACATCTCTTCTAGCGTATTCGCACGTAATCATCAGTGTGGTGGCAACGTTTCCGGTTTCCGTCTTAGCGATTTCAGCCTCGGCGATTAGATTTCTCAACGCGTCTCGAAAGGCTTCTGACCGACTGTAATAACCACGCGTCTGTGAAAACTGGTCGAATTTTTTCAAGAGGTCACTTGGTAAGGTTATGCTGATGACAGTCATTTATGTCACCAAACTAATAACATATAATCTTAAGAATATTTCTTTATTAATATTTCTTGCGTTATTTTTAGCACCAAATTAATACAGTTCACTGTAGACACTCTAATTTGTAAGCGTGTGAGCAGAACAAACATGACAGAGACTTACGAAAAAGAAGAATTCGACCATGAGGAAGAGAAGAAGCCATGGGTTCTGATAGCTGCTGCTTTGGGCATAACAATAATTCTCTCAACTCTGCTCAACCTGACAGTTGACGGCGGCCTCTTAGGGTTTGACCTGCCATTTCTCAACCAGCCTGCAAGAGTTTCTTCACTGCTTTACTACGTTTCGGTCATATGTGTTGCCTTGTACGTTGGCTACATTGGACTCAAGGAGTTGATAATTGAAAGGCGGTTTTCTGTGGAGTTTTTGATGGCAACAGCAGCGTTAGGAGCTACGTATCTAGGCTTTTTGTTCGAAGGCGCCACTGTCCTGTTTTTTTACTCCTTAGCTGAGCATTTTGAAGGATACATCGAAGACAGGGCGAGAAAAACCGTTGAAAAGCTATCGAGTTACATGCCTGAAGAGGCAAGAATTGTCGAAGGCGAAGGCTTAGAGAAAACTGTCGCCGTGAAGCATGTGAAAGTTGGTCAGACTGTTTTGGTTCGACCCGGAGAAACTATTCCTTTAGACGGCTTAGTCTCGGATGGCTCATCCTTCGTGGATCAGTCTCTGGTCACAGGCGAGTCTATCCCCGTGTGGAAGGAAAAGGATGACGCTGTTTATGCTGGCACTTTAAACAACGACGGGGTTCTCAAGGTAAAGGTTGTGAGTGAAGCCGGGGAAACACTTGTCTCAAAAATTGTTAGGCTTGTGACTCAATCGAGGAAGAGAAAGGCTTCTATTGAAAGGTTAGTTGACAGGTTTGCTCGCATTTATGTGCCCGTCATAGTTGCTTTAGCCTTCTTCACCGCCTTCTTAATGCCCAATCTCTCTAGAGAACCGTTTGAAACTTGGGCTTACAGATCTCTCATACTCCTAGTGATCTCTTGCCCCAGCGCCTTCATAGTTTCGGTTCCCGCAACATTCTTCACGGCAATTGCCACGGCTGCTAGAAAAGGCATCATCATAAAGGGCAGCGTTTACGTGGAGAAGATGGACAGGGTCAAATCGATTGTTTTCGACAAGACAGGCACGCTCACCTTGGGTAAGCCGGCGGTTAGGGAGGTCAACTGTATGGGTGGAGAAAACGACCAGCGGGCTCTTCTGTACGCTGCGGCTTTGGAACAGTACTCTAACCATCCCATTGCAGAGAGCATTGTGAAAAAAGCTTCTGGACTAGGCTTGGAATACGGTAAATTAACGGTTACTGACCTGAAAGAGATTCCAGGCAAGGGGCTATCAGGCAGTGTCAACGGTTGCAAGGTGTCTGTGGGCAACAAAGAATTAATGAAAAACATTGGATTGGCACAAGAGGTGTCGGGAATTGAAAACGAAGTCCACACGAGAGTTTATGTTTCGATAGACGGATGCGCTCCTCCAATGTTCTGCCTAGTCGACGAGGTCAGAAACGACGCTGCTGAAGCGGTTACGACCCTGAGAGAAACGGGCACTCACACAGTGATGCTGACAGGCGACAAGGCGGAAGTTGCCAAAGAGATTGCCGAGAAACTCAACATGAACGAGGTTCATGCGGAACTGTTTCCCGAAGACAAGTTAAAGATAGTTGATAGGCTCAGAGGCGAGCGTGGTTTGGTTGCCATGGTTGGTGACGGAATCAACGACGCGCCTGCTTTGGCAGCCTCAGACGTGGGCATAGCCATGGGCAGCGGTGGAGTAGACGTAGCCCTTGAATCAGCTGACATTATCCTAGTCAAAAACGAACTGGTTAGAATACCGTACCTACAGAGACTGAGCCGATTGTCAGTCAAAATCGCCAAGCAGAACATCACGGTTTCGTTGGGTGTCAAACTTGCTCTAGGTGCTCTTGGTCTAATGGGACTCATTCCTTTATGGTTCGCTGTTGCCGCAGGAGACGACGGAGTAACCATGATGCTACTTCTAAACACACTGCGCATACCGAAACTCAAAGCCTAAACTCTAGGCAGATTTTCAATTTTTGAACAACTAAAAAAGAACGAGATTGATTTTCGAAAACGTGGTTTCCAACAATTTATAGAAGACAGTGACAGAAACAATAAATCTCGGCAAGCTCAAGTTTCTAAACACGAAAATCTAACGGGAGAGAGAAAATTGAAAAATAAGCTGAGTTCTGCAACAATGCTTTTGGTGCTCATCGCAGTTGGTACAGTGCTCACCACCAAAATGGTGAATGCCGCTCCTTTGGATCCTTACCTTGAAGTGAAACCGAACAGCTATGTTACAAACCAGTTGAAAACCTTTGACATTTCAGTGTGGCTGAACAACATAACTGCGGACAAACGGTTGATTGGGGTTCAATTCAGTCTAAAGTACAACTCAACCCTACTTGACGTGAAAGGAGTGACAGAAGGACCGTTTCTGGCACAGTTTAATCAAACTGTAACACCGCCATCCCCTACGTTCTTCACGGCAACTTGGAATTCTACTCATGTAACAGTTGGCATCATAATACTCCCCAACCCAGTCGATCCGCTCTATACAGTGTTTCCTGAAGGAAGTGGAGAACTTGCCACAATTACATTTGAAGGCATTTACCTTCCTGCCCAACTCTACACTCCATTGAGTTGTGGTCTGGAACTCGAAGGAATCATGCTCATTGATGACACTACACATGAGATACCATATTTGCCCCCTGTAAACGGTTCCTACGAAATCACTCTAACGTTGCTTGGCGACATAAATGGCGATCAAAAAGTCAATATCGCTGACCTTGCTACGGCGGCTCTAGCCTACGGCGCTTACGGACCCGATGGACCTGATCGCCTATATCCAGGGTTGCCAGCGTCTCCAAGATGGTACCCAGTGGGACCAATGGCTGACATAAACAACAACAATAGGGTTGACATCTACGACCTAGTCATAATCGCTAAGAACTTCGGAAAAAGCTACCTTTAAGAGACAAAATTGAGCATCAAAGCTCCCTATCTTCTTTTTTTGTGGGAACTACGCTTCAACTCCATTCATTTGCATACTTTACTTTCCAAAACTTGTAAGTACTAGTTCAAAATTACCAAAAGTCCTTCAAGCCTAAGTGAAAGGTGAGGGTGTCCATGGATTTCGGTTTCTCTCCAGAACAGGAAATGCTGATCAAAGCCATGCGAGAGTTCGCTGAAAAAGAACTGTTGCCCAAGGCGATTCAGCTCGACGAATCAGGCGAGTTTCCAAGAGAAATAATCAAAAAGATTGCGGATTTGGGACTCATTGGAATAGTTATGCCCACTGAGTATGGTGGTTCTCCCATGGGGCACTTGGCTCGCATGATAAGCATAGAGGAGTTGTCACGAGCCTACGCTTCTATAGGTTTGTTTCTTCAAGCCACTCCACTGGGTTTGTGGACTATACTACACTGTGGAACACAGGAACAGAAGAAGGCGTACATTCCACCTGTTGTTCGTGGAGAAAAAATAATGTGCATGGCTGTTACCGAACCCTCTGGAGGTTCTGACCCGCAGTCAATTAATACGAGGGCTAGACTGGAAGGCAACTTTTACGTCGTGAACGGGAGCAAGTGCTTCATCACCAACGGCGGAATAGCCGACATCTGCGTCTTCGTGGCGAGAACGCGAGAAGGCACACAGGGTTTAAGCGCGTTCGTTGTTGAGAAGGGCACACAGGGTTTTGAGCCTGGAATGAGAGAGCAGCACGCAGGCATGCGTTCAATGATAGTCTCAGAGATAATTTTCAAGAACTGTAAGATACCCCGCGAGAACCTAATAGGTAAAGAGGGAGACGGACTCCGAGCTGCTCTTAAAACTGTCTCTGAAATCGGAAGAACAGGAAACACGGGGGTTGCCCTAGGCATAGCCAGAGCCTCATACGAAACGGCGCTAAAATACGCCAAAGAGAAACAAATGTACGGGAAGCCCATAGCAGAGCTTCAAGCCATACAGTTTATGCTCGCAGATATGAAAATGGAAACAGAGGCTGCTAAATGGTTAGCCTATTATGCCGCATGGTTGCTTGACCAAGGAAAAACTGGCAGAGAAATCCTAAAGGAAATCGCAGCCGCAAAGGCTTATTCGAGCGAGGTTGCCAGAAGAAACGCATTGAAAGCCATTCAGATCCACGGTGCCTATGGCACTCTGCCCGAGTTTCACGTAATGCGTTATTTGAGAGACGCCCTAGAAGCGATTTCTGCAGGAGGCACAAATGAAATAATGAGAACAGTCATCGGCAGAGAAATAACGAAGTCCTAGCGAGAAAAGACTATCTGTTCATAGAAATTGAGTTAGTCTTAACGTATGTTTCTGGATCAACCTCTTGAACAGTGGCGTTGTCCACGTCGATTACGTATATAACGTGCAGTTTCGCGTTCTTAACCTCGTCTAGACCTACTGGAGGGTTCTGATAATACCGGTCGCAGAGGCTCTTGATAGCCTTCAAGTTTTCGAAGGTTCTCTGTCTGGAAGGCATCACAAGAACCTCGGGGATTTGTAAGATATAGTGAGGCGGTATGCCCAACGCGAACTTGCCCGCGTGATTGCTGTATCTAACTATTTTGCTGGCTATCCTGGCTGAAAGGTATGTGGACGGGTCGAGGGCGTGTTCGGGTGGAATGAAGCCAGTCTCTATTTCTACAATTAGGCTTCCGTAACCCTTCACGGCGTAGAGGTCACACAATAACGCTACTTCTATCTCATGCTCCACTTCAACATTGTATTGTTTCAGAACCAAGTGTTTGGCGCACACAAGCTCCATCACTGAATGGTTTATCTTAACCACGTTAGCCCTGTGAAGTTCGATCAATCGGTCTTTGAGCTTACTTAGGCTTTCCTTTGTTTTTCCTTCCATGTCTTGACCTAGCTTTGTTAGCAGGAATTCGAGGTCTTCCTCAAACTTTTCTGTTCTGTTCATGTTGTTTTCCTTTTTTTGTGTGATGAAGTCTTATGCACATTTGACAGGTGCACTAATATAAGATTGTGATGAACAAAAATAAACAAGACATCGGTTCGATACGCTTTCGCCTTAAATACTCAACGTAGGAAGAACGAAAGAGTCCTAATCAACATTACCAAGTTTTATCAAGGTTGTCAAAACGCAAACAGACCGCGCTGAAAAGCGAGAACTGGTGCTGTAAAAAACTTTTATATGCTATTTTTTACTCTAAAGAAGCTTCGCCCAAGTTGAGAAGCACGCTTGGACGAACGGTCAAAGCCCAATGGCTCTCAATAGTCGCCGGGTCTGTCTCGTGAGATCGTATCAACCGAGGCAAACTCCAGTGATTAATTGCAGGGTCGGCCGAGCTTAACTGTGTCGTTTAGGCTTAGACTCAACTTGGGCTTTTCTATTTTGGACGATTGCCTTAGTGTTTTGATCTTGCTTGTAAAATTTCAAGAGAGAGCTCTTCCGCATTTGTGGCAGAATTTTGCTTCTGAAGGGTTGTTGGCGCCACAGTTAGAGCACACGACGCGTTTAGCGGTTCTACGAACCTGGCTTTCTCTTCTTGCTTCTTCGAACGCCTTCCGCATTTCTTCGCCTGCTTTCTCAAAGGCTTTTCGCATCTCTTCTCCAGCGGTAAGGAAGGCTTTTCTAACGTCTTCCCATGGCTCTGAGACTCCAGCGGCTGTTCCAGCTTTAGTCTTTACGCCGCATTTTGGGCAGAAGTAGAAGTTTTCTTCGAGTTTTTGTCCGCAGTTTGAACAGGAGACCATGTTTTTCACCTGAATCTGAGTGTGCCTTGTCTTTATTTAAGACTGTTTCTTTCGGTTGAAACGTTGAGTCTGAATGTTTATTGATGATTCATAATGGTTAATTAAGAATTTCACCGAAGCCTTGAACTCTTGGAGATGACTGAGTTGGGCGGTGCGGATCGTCGGACAGTTCTGCTCAAACGAATCAACGACGCTATCAATTATGAACAAGCGTATCTGCGTGTCAGTTGGAAGGAAAAGCAATACGATTAAGGTCAGCATTGATTAACTTGTTTTCATTACTTGCGGCTGGATAAATTGGCGACAATGGGGGCATTCAACTCGGCCTTTGGCTCTGTTTGTTTGCCAACGGTTTTTACAGTAGGGGCATGTTAACCAGACGTTTCCTCCAGAAACATTGAACCATTTGTGGCTAATCACCAATATTAGTGTTCCAGTGAGGAGCACTGCAACCCCTGAACCCCAGAAGAATATGAGTTTGAAACTGGCGCCTAGGGGAAAGTCGATTTGCTGGGTCCAGAGGTAAGACCACAGATTTGAGATTAAAGACTGAGAGCTTGACATATCGGTAAATATTTTCCACACTACAACAGCTAGCAAGATGATTCCTAGTAGACAGAAGATGAGTCCTAAAGTGTAACCTGACTTTTCCTTTCGAAATATCTTTCTCTTCATAAGGCTTCTTTAATTCGATTGAAAAGGGCAGGTTTATTTAATTTATGAACACAAAGTAAACATCAAACAGAAACAATTCTTTGGATTTAAACCAGGGCGCTAGGCTCCACCTGCCTATAGGCTTCTAGGCTACCTCACCCCGGCCACTTTTTTGCTGACTCCGCTCACTTCTTGTATAGCTTCGGCCACTTTTTTGGATGGCTCCGACCACTATTGGGGTTTCCTATCATTTTCGCTTTCTAAGGAATATTAGGTTATCTCTTTGGCAAACGTATTCGAAGCCTACTTCAAGCAATGCCTTGACTTCTTCAGGTCTTTCAACTACTCTAACCGTGAACTCGTCGCTTCCAGGTTCAAACAATGTTCTTTCAATGTTTACGTATATTTCCGTGTTTCTCAACTCTTTATAGGCCAAGAATTGCTTAACACAGTAAGGATCTTTGGTTTGATGATAAAGCATTGTAGCCTTCCAATGTCGAAAAGTGTGAAAGTTTACTCTCAACAGTCTCGGATTCTGCAATTTAGCTGCTAAACGCCTCCGGGCTTTAATAAAACTTGTCCCCTGACACGTCGTTGCCCGCTCTAAAATTTAATAAAGGTTTAGTAGATAATATTGCTTTGAAATATGCTTGGAGTTTTCTGCAAATGATTTCAGAAGAGCAAACCAAACAACTTGCGCGTGAATTCTGCGGCTTCGGGAATGAAGATGCTGAGTGGCGTGCAAAATTGATCGACAAAATAGCTGAAGATAGACAGCCAGAGCAAGACCCGAATCGCCAAGTAGCCAACGCTTTCTTCGCCATGGCAAATGTGGATATTACCGAAGCGGCACTATACCATCAGGATCAGTCTTTCAATAACGCTAAATACCATTTAAGGCGTGTTATAGGGCTGTGTCAAAATGATGCAACAGCTCATCGCAATCTCGGTCTCGTATATATTTGCGAAGGCTCGTTCAAGGAAGCCAAAACAGAGTGTTCCATAGTTTTGAACCTAGCCCCAAACGATCCATTTGTTCATTTTTTCCTTGCAGTTTGTTTCTATTTCTCTGAAGAGGCAAGTGATGTTTACTTAGCGCGGGAACACCTACGGAAAGCAATAGAATTGGGCATGTCACAAACTCCTAATGTCACAAAGTTCATATCTTATCTTAATGCACGCAGGTAAAATCTTTGTCGTTTTGCGATGGTAACGCAATAGGATCCCAAGCCATAAAACAGTTGAAGAGGTTCTCTGTTCAAAGACTAGGATAAGAATAGTCAAATTACCTGACGTGCAGCTACTGCTGGAACCAGTGCCCATACAACATCTGGAAAAGAGAATCAGAATAGGGCACACTAGGTATTTCTGCACTGAGATAAGCTTTAAGGGTATGTAAGGCGAAATATGTTTTGACCCAGTTGAGAAGGGATTTTATGTCCCACACATGGGAATATTCTGATGGAACACGACGAGAAGTATTTGTACAGGAGATGGGACACGCAGAAATATCTTTTCCAGAGTATTTATGGATCAATTGGCACCATAATCCCACACACTATCCAGGCTACGTCTCCTTGGGAGTTACTAAAAAAGCAGTAGAGATGGTGTACCGTGAAAGCCCGACCGGGGTATACTTGGGAGAGCCTGACCTGCCGCGTAAGGGAAGAATCTCTTCGGACAAACCCTTCGGTCGACTGGTGACAGTATCTAAGAAGATTAACAGGAGAGGGTTTTTTAGGAAAAAAACCATAGAACATTATGAAAATTTCAGGTTCAATCTAAGATCACCAGTAGATGGCAAAGTGATAAGAGCCAATACTGAAGGCTTCTGGCATTTTTGGCCGGTTGATCCGACTAACTCAGACTTTTACAATCTTGGTTGGTTGATAATCATTAGTCCAATTGACACCCCTAAAAACCTTGAGAAACTCAAGAGCCTACTTGCCGTAGAAGCTCGAGATGCAAAGTGTTACAAATGCGGCGGGCATGTCAAATACGGCGATCTTATGGAATATGATGACAAGTATCGTTACCTTTGTTCAGCTTGCAAGGGCGAGGTAAAGCAGCTTTATGGACAGGCAACGAATTTGATAAATGCACTCCCAGGAGTGCTGGCAACGAAAATGAGCACGTCTGGTAGCCGTCTTTTGAAGGAGAAGGCTTTTGAGCGCATACTCTTTTACGGGCGCACGTTGCGGCAATGGGCGTATGAGTTTCTAGGTCCTGACGCACCCTCTGAGGACGACATAGCGGATGAATCGGACCCCCTCTACTGGGTGGATTTGGCCGAGGAAGACTTAGCTTATGTAATATGGAGGTTGCTTGGAGAAACGCAAAAGCAAGAGAACCGACTCAAAATTGCGCATAAAAAAATAGCCCTAGAGATTTGTCGTGGAAGCACTGGAGCCGCGCTCCATATAATTGAGCAAGCTATAAAACTGGATCCAAACGATGCAGTCGCTCACTACTATAAGGCAATCTGCGAATGGTTGATGGACCAGATCGACTTCAAAAGCAGTCTCGTACATCCATGCCTTGATGACGCTTGGAGAGAACTGGAGGAAGCCTTGGCACTGGGCATTCCCAAGCATCAACACGTTTTTTCTTTTCTGTGGGCTCTTAATTATGCTGAAGATTTGGGAAAGTTTGGGCCTTATGACCTGCTTGAGAGAGGATTTGCTCAACAAGAGCGAGAAAAAGAGAAGGCGCGAATATATGAGGAATATGAGAGACGAAAGAGAAGAGCTGAAGGATGGCCTGTGTGAAGAAAAAAACACGCATGCGATTCCAACTTCCTTAACATTCACAAATGTTCTAGGGAGTCTTTGAAAGAAGCTCCTCGAAACTTGGATGCAGTGTGCACTAATGATAAAAAATGGGGATTGTGTGGGCAAGTGGAGACGTCTCCACCTGATACGAAACTGCCTCACCTCAGCCACTTTTTTAATTGACTGAACACTGCTGATTATTCCAGCGCATCCAATCATGCTCAACCCATTCCTAAAGACAAGACAATGCCCGTCCAGCGTCGTACCCATGCTCCACTTCAACATTCACCCCCGTACGGTAGGGGAGACTAAAATAAAAGACACAACATAGCGGTCACAAACAATCATGTTTGGAGCCTGTTTAAATTATATTAGAGGGGGGTCTAGGCTCGTGCGCATACAAATACACAATATGCAAACAAAAGCTAGAGCTAGAGGTAAAGGTTTAAATAAAAAACCATCACTTCACTTGATAGCCCAATCATAAAGACACCGAGAAAAACAAACATGTCAACATCACAACCTCAACGAGAATACCAATACATAATGCGCATAGCAGGAACTGACCTAGAAGGCACACTAAAAATCAACCAAGCCCTAACAAAAATCAACGGCGTAGGCACATCCTTAGCCAACACCATACTACAAAAAGCAGGAATAAACCCAAACACACGCACAGGCTACATAACCGAAACCGAAAAACAAAAAATAGAAGACATAATCACCAACCCAACCAAACACGGCATACCCGCCTACCAACTAAACCGACAAAAAGACCCAGAAACAGGCGAAAACAAACTCCAAACAGGCGCCGACCTCACCCTTCAAACAAAAACAGACATAGAACAAATGAAAAACATAAAATCATGGCGAGGATTCCGCCACGCCTACGGACTACGCACAAGAGGGCAACACACACGCACAACAGGAAGAAAAGGAAAAGCCATGGGCGTCAAAAAGAAAGAAGCAGCAGCCGCAGCCAAACGGGAGGCACTCACATAAAATGGGCGACCCCAAAAAACAACGAAAAAAATACGAAACACCCCGCTTCCCATGGCGAACCGACATTCTACAATCTGAACTAAGACTCCTAGGCCAATACGGACTGCGCGACAAACGCGAACTGTGGCGCCACGAAACCACACTCTCAAGGTTCAGAGAAATAGCCCGCACATTGTTAGGCGCTCCAGCCGAAAAACGCCAAAAAGAGGGAAAACAACTCCTCGACAGGCTCAGCCGACTGGGCATCCTGCCCGAAACAGCCGTGTTAGACGATGTTCTAGACCTTGCAATAGAAGATATTCTTGAGCGTCGACTCCAAACCATTGTCCACAACAAGGGCCTAGCCAAATCCATCTACCAAGCCCGACAACTCATAACCCATGGACACATAGCCATACAAGAACAACGTGTACCGTCTCCAAGCTACCTCGTCACAAAAAATGAAGAAGCCAAAATCACCTACGCTCCCACAAGCAGCATAAACAACCCAACCCATCCCCTACGCCAAACCATACAAACAACAGAAAACAAACCAACACCCACACAAAAAACCAGAACAAGAACAGAACAAGAAACAAGGGAAGAAGCATGAGCAAAAAAGCCGAGAAATGGGCAATCGCCCACATATACAGCAGCTACAACAACACCCTAGTGCACATGACCGACCTATCGGGTGCAGAAACAATAGCCCGAGCCAGCGGAGGCATGTTCGTCAAAGCCGACCGCCTTGAATCCTCTCCCTACGCAGCCATGAGATGCGCCTCACACGTAGCCACAATCGCCAGAGACAAGGGCATAACAGCCATACACATAAAAGTCCGAGCCCCAGGCGGATCAGGCGCAAGAACACCCGGACCAGGCGCCCAAGCTGCAATACGCGCACTGGCAAGAGCAGGATTCCGCATCGGACGCATAGAAGAGGTAACCCCAATCCCCCACGACGGAACCAGACGGAAAGGAGGCCGAAGAGGCCGAAGAGTCTAAACAATGAAGTGTGTTTGGCGCATGGAAATCAAAATCATTGACAAAAACGAGCTTGCTGCCCGTTTCATCGTTGATGGGGTGAACGCCGCCTTCATGAACTCGCTGCGCCGAATCGTGTTGGCTGAGGTCCCGGCAATGGCGATCGACGAAGTGGTTGTTATCGAAAATTCTTCAATGCTTCACGACGAGATTCTGGCTCACAGACTCGGTTTAATCCCGCTGAAGACAGACCTCGACTCCTACAACTTGCCCGAAGAGTGCCCCTGCAAAAGCGAACTCGGATGCAACCTCTGCCGAGTCTCGTTAACATTGGACGTTGAAGCGAAGGACAGCGTCAAAACCGTGTACTCGGGCGACTTGGCATCAGAAAACCCAAATATTAGGCCCGTGAGCGAGAAAGTCCCCATCGTGAAGTTGGTGCCAGATCAAAAGATACGATTAGAAGCGTATGCCAGGTTGGGCAAGGGAGAAAAACACGCAAAGTGGCAACCTGTTTCAGTTTGCGCTTACAAACATTTTCCGAAGGTTAAAATCGACGAGAAACTGTGCGACTCGTGTGGCAAGTGCGTGGACGTCTGTCCTAAACGTGTGCTTGCGATCACGGAGGCAGGGAAGAGGCTGGAGCTTCGAAACGTGATGGACTGCACCGTGTGCAAGGACTGTGTAGATGTTTGTCCGAAGAGTCCACCGGCTGTTGACGTTTCTTGGGATAAAGATGTCTTTGTTTTAGACGTTGAGTCCACGGGTGCTCTGCCCGTTGAGCGTGTTTTGTTTGAAGCGTTAAAAATACTGGACAAAAAGATTGAATCGTTCGTGGAGCAGTTGACGGTGAAGAAAAGTGAGGAGAGTCAAGTCGCAGAATCCTGAACTTCTGACTACGATTCGTTTTTTGAGGAAGAAGGCTCGAGAGACTGATGCCCTCATATGGCGTGATGTTGCCGGGCGTTTGTCGTCGTCTCGACGTAGACAGGCTGCCATAAACCTGAGTCGTTTGAATCGTCACACCGAGGCTAAAGAAACCGTGGTTGTCCCAGGCAAGGTTTTGGGTGCAGGCCGCTTGGAGCATCCTGTTTCTGTGGCTGCTTTTTCTTTTTCCAGTCAGGCAAGGTTGAAGATTTCTAGGGCTAGGGGGAAATGTCTTTCTATTCTGGAGTTGTTGGAGGCTAACCCGAAGGGTAGCAACGTCAGGATTATGGAGTGAATTTGAGAATGACTGAACAGAAGCAGCCCAGCACGCAGCCCGGTACTGTTATTGACGCTTCGGGTTTGATTCTCGGGCGGATGGGTAGCGTTGTGGCTAAGCGGTTGCTTTTGGGTGAATCGATTGTTATTGTGAACGCTGAGAAGGCTGTTGTTTCGGGGAGGAGGCTGAGTCGGGTTAAGGATGCTCGTGCCTTCTTGAAGATTGGGCATCCTGGGAAGGGTCCTTTTCATCCTCGTCGTCCGGATCAGATTGTGCGTAGGGCGATTAGGGGTATGCTTCCGCGTAGGCTACCTAAGGGTCAGATGGCTTTGGGGCGTTTGAGGATTTTTTTAGGCGTGCCTTTGGAGTTTAAGGGAGTGCCGCTTCAGACTGTTCCCGAGGCTGATGTTAGTAGGTTGAAGTGTCCTTATGTTACGGTTGGAGAAATTGCCAAGGAGATTGGATACAAGGCTGTGGCTGTTGGTGAATGAATGTGTCTAGTTTGACCAAGGTTTTGTTGACGAGTGGCAAGAGGAAGACGGCGGTTGCTCGTGCAACTGTTAGGTCGGGTAAGGGGAGGGTTCGCGTCAATAACGTTCCTGTTGAGGTTTTGGAGCCTAAGATTGCTCGGGACAAGATTTTGGAGCCTTTGTTGCAGGCTGGTGATGCGGTTTGGAAACAGTTGGATGTTGACATCAAGATTTCGGGTGGCGGTTTTATGGGTCAGGCTGAGGCTGCTCGTACCGCTTTGGCTCGGGGTTTGCAGCGTTGGACTAAGAGTGCGCATTTGCAGACTTTGTTTACTGAGTATGACCGTACTTTGATGGCTGGTGACCCTCGTAGGCGTGAGCCTAAGAAGTTTGGTGGTCCAGGCGCTAGAGCAAGGGATCAAAAGAGTTACCGCTAGTTATTAGTTTATTGAAGTTTGATTGTTTTGTTGTGTGCGCATGGGGCTAGACCCCCCTCTATTTGGCTTCTAATATGATTGTTTGAGAGTTTCTATGTTGACTCTTTTATTTTCCTAGACCCCCTACCTACGGGGGGTCGATGTTGAGAATGTTTGTTTTTGGTTTGAGGAAGAAACCGTTTGTTGCTTCTCTAAACGCACCTTGAGACGTTCTAACGTTCGGATATAGCTATGAGAGAGGTTTCTGCATGCCTTTTTTGTTAGCAATCTTCTTTTGAGTATTCGTCTAAGGTTTTACCAGATTCTAAGAAATCTTTGTATAAGTCTTTTAGGTCTTGTTCTGTAGGTTGTTCTTGATAGCCAACAGTAAAATCTTCATAGTGCTTAGCTAGCGCTTCCTTGAATTGTTCAAAGGTGGTAGTTTGTGCTTGTTCTAGTTCTTGGATGTCTTTGAATGTTTCTTTACATTTTTGGCAGTAGATGCCTTCTGTCTCAAAGTTCCATTGACAGGAGGGTTGCTCAAATTCCTTATCACCTGAATTGTATTCATATTCTTCATAGTAGCTAACGGTTTGTTTCACTATTATTCGATTGTGCCCGCAAAAAGGACATTGCAATGGCATACCTTATTCCCTCTTTAAGTTTGTTCGTTTGCTTTTTTGTTGACGATTAATCCCATTAACACTGAAGGAACCGCTTTTAAATTCTTAACTACTTTTAGTGTGAAAACTTAAGCTTATTAGAAGAGAAACTACTCTAGTAAAAGAGGATGCAAATGGCAATCAAAGTTCTCCAAAGGATGGAGGCTCTCCGAGGATTCATCCAGATTCCCAGAGAAAGTCGGTCTGAACTGATAGGCAATGTAAGTCTTCCTTTTTCCACGTCTTTGAACGATAATCCAGCTCGACTTGACAAATTCGGAAGACTTTGGTCTACCTATCTGAGAAATAGATTCCCTGTAGGCACAAGGATAAAGCTCAGCAAAACAGAAAATGGCTACCTATTAGAACGAGAAGAAGCTCAGCAAGACAGCGTCGACTTGCTCAAAAGAGAAGACACTTTGCCCATTGCATTGGAGTCCGAAGACAGGAAAACAGCGACGTACAAGGTGCTCGAGGGCGACTGTCTCAAATATCTTAACGAAGGCGCAATCACTAATATTCACCTCACTTTTTTGGACCCACCTTACAGACAGGGTAAAGACTACCGATTTTTCGATGATAACCAACCCGCATGGAAGTACTGGAGCTGGTTGAAGGATATTCTGCTAAAGGTACACGATGCAACTGTTGAAGGTGGAGCCATCTATTTCATGCAGAGAGAAAAGAATGCTGAACAGGTGTTGAGAGTACTACGAAAAACTGGCTGGAGATTCCAGAGCCTCATCGTTTGGAAGAAGAAGACATCAGCAGTGCCAGGCAACTCAAGATTTTCAAAACAATATCAAATTATTGCTTATGCTATAAAAGGTGAAAAACCAAGAGTTTTCAACAAATTGCGAATAGATTTGCCGCCATTACCTGAACATAAATACGAAAGAGAGAATGGGGTTTACATTACTGATGTATGGGATGACATAAGAGAGTTGACGTCGGGGTACTTCGCGGGCGATGAAGCCATAAGAGATAGCAAAGGCGACCGAGCCCATATTCAACAAAGCCCAATAGCATTGCTTCTGAGAATAATTCTTTCATCAACGCTCCCAGGAGACACAGTCTTCGATCCTCTAGCAGGAACAGGAACCGCTCTTGTTGTGGCACATCAATTAGAAAGAAACTCGATAGGAATAGAAATAGACCCCGAATATGTCAAAATCATAAAAAGCCGATTAGAATCTGAAAGACCCCCCGACAATGTAGCTCCAAACTACGACTATTATCGATTCACACCCAACTTGAAACAGATCTGGAAGCCAAAGAGCGTCATTACGGAACAGGGGAGACTTCTCTGACATCTCTAGTAGATGCAGCCTGTCTCTTTGAGAGAATTGCTGCAAATCTGAAGAAGGGAAAAATCAACCTTCGTTCACCGTTAGAGGAGTTTGTGATAGCGACTTGTGGAAAAGACTTGGCTTACATCGATAACCGCGGAGAGGCTAAAAAGCAATACAACTTTGATTTCTGGGACAATGTTACTGAAGACTGGTTGAAACGACGAGGAATCGAAAAGAGGTTGTTGTATTCCCGATCACAACATTTTCCCGATTTTCTGTTCAAGGTTCAGAAAAAGGGCGGACAATACCTTGGCGGTAGCTTGATTGAACTTAAAGATTCTAAAGGTGCAGGCATCTCCTCCTTCAACTCCACAATTCCAACCAAAGCCAAAAGCTTGGAAGAGATAGATGTAGTTAATGGCGACCATCTTGTTTCAAGAATAGCTTCAGCAAAAGACGGCAAACTCGCTATTGACAAACGTTACTTCACATTTGAAAGAAAATGCCTCTATCTCATAAGGACACACAAAGAGAGTGACAAGGTCAAAGTATCTTTGGTTGACGGCTCTTTCTTTGAGACTGTACCTAAAGAACACCTTTACTATCAAATGCTCATGAACGTTCTTAGACAGCATCTAGAAAAGAAGAAAATAAAAATGCAGCCTGAAATACTGAAAAGCGCTGCAGAAGCATTTTCATACATTACAGACCAAACCATAATAGCGCAATCACAGACGATAGAGAAAGCCTCAGTGAAACCAAGACTGCGAATTATGGCAGAGGTCCATTCTGAAGGAGACCCTCACAGTGCCAACTACCCCGAAATCACCAAGGGAAGCTTCAATTTGATACTCCAAGCCTCTGCCGAGGCTAAAGAACTCGAAAAGAAACTATGCGATGCAGTTCCAGAGATTGCCATGTTCTCCATCTTTCACAAAAGAAATGGAGAGCACCGAGTTTTTCAATTAAGAAAAGAGAAGAGCCTAACTCAGTTTTTGTGAATTACTTTAAATCGTGACATCATCAGCAACGAGACAAGAAGTGTGGTGCCACGCAAGGTTTCTGCTGTGCCTCGCATAGGGCGAGAAGGCTCACATGGCATTGTCGGACAAACAATTCTCAATTGTGGACAAAACTAAGCGTTCGTTCAACACAAGATTTCTGAGTGATGAACACATAACAGTCTAGAGAATAGTTAAAACGGTTACAGAGGCAAAGATAAAAAAGCATTGAAACAGAAAATAGACACAAGGATAAACAATGGAACTAGAGGGGTTAAAAAAACAAAATCATTCCCGTATTAGAACGCTATGAAGTTAAGAGAGCGGCAGTTTTCGGCTCTTTTGTGAGAGGAGAACAAAAAGAAGGCAGTGACATAGACATTCTCATAGAGTTTAAAGGAAACAAGAGTCTCCTCGACCTCGCAGGATTAAAGATAGAATTAGAGGAAACCCTCCACAGAAAAGTTGACGTCTTAACATACAATTCACTGCATCCACTGCTTAAAGACAGAATTTTGAAAGAACAAAAAGTGATCCTATGAAAAAGACCCTAAGCTAAAGAAGCTAAAAAAACTCCACATTAAGAACACCATGCAGACACCATTCGTAGCTTCGTCTCCCCTCTCTCTTCCGCGCATTCCTCAATTAATATCGTCCAGACGCTATAATCCAAAAATAAGCCCGACACCTCGGGCGATTGGGAGCCGCAGGCTGAACACCTCGACCGAAGTCTTAGTGCGTACACCCCAGCTCCATCAACCCCATCTTGTATGGGAGCCCTCGTCCCATGACACGAATCTGTTACCAGACTCGTCAGTGTCGGGAATGGCCGCCTCTTTTCGGGATGGGCTTCGGGCTTAGATGCTTTCAGCCCTTATCACCAACAGCGTGGCTGCCCGGCAGTGCCCTGTCGGACAACCGGTAAACTAGAGGCTGCAGCGTCCCGTTCCTCTCGTACTGGGGACCCTTTCCCCTCAGGCGACCCGCACTCCCAGCAGATAAAGTCCGACCTGTCTCACGACGGTCTAAACCCAGCTCACGTTCCCCTTTAATAGGCGAGCAGCCTCACCCTTGGCCCCTTATGCAGGGCCAGGATGGGAAGAGCCGACATCGAGGTACCAAGCCGCGGGGTCGATAGGGACTCTCGCCCGCGACGAGCCTGTTATCCCCGGGGTAATTTTTCTGACATATCCAGCCCCCACCAAAGAGGACATGGATGTTCGCTAAGCCCGGCTTTCGCCTCTGAATCCCTTGCTCTGGAGGATACAGTCAGACCGGCTTTTGCCTTTGCACTCTACGACGGGTTTCTGACCCGCCTGAGCCGATCTTAGGGCCCCCTCGATATTTTTTCAAGGGGGTGCCGCCCCAGCCAAACTGCCCACCTATCGTTGTTCCAACACGCTCTAGGCGCGTCGGTGAGAGACATGGTCACAGAAGGACGGTGTTCCAATTTCGCCTCCCCCAGTCCCCGGAGAGACCAGGATTAACGGCTCCCGTCTACACTCTGCATCCGCAGCCACATCCCAGCGACAGGCTGCAGTAAAACTCCACGGGGTCTTCTTGTCCCGCTGGGAGTTCGTGGACTGTTCGCCCACGTTATGTGGTTTCACCGGGTACCAAGCGGGGACAGCGGGGTGCTCGTTGTTCCATTCATGCACGTCGGAACTTACCCGACAAGGCATTTGGCTACCTTGAGAGAGTCAGAGTTACTCCCGGCG
>Ga0315314_1000993_pt1 | contig 27230 bp, 33 predicted proteins | sample TDP9_MG_FD_203631 | JGI IMG/M metagenome (GOLD analysis project Ga0315314, IMG submission 203631) | Freshwater sediment microbial communities from Lake Towuti, South Sulawesi, Indonesia - TDP9 | ecosystem: Environmental > Aquatic > Freshwater > Lake > Sediment | place: Indonesia: South Sulawesi... | reverse complement strand
CACGCTTGCCCACGATCTTCCCGACAAGCGCAGCCGTACGCTGAGCAGCACAGCACCAACAATCGAAACCCAAGACCGACAGGCTCCAAATTTAGCTTAAAAAAAGAGAGATGCCGCGAAGAAGCAATTAAGTGGAGACATCGCCACATGCCGTGAGGCTAGGGCAACCCCGCAGCCTCTTTGACTATTAGCGAGGTTGGATTATTTTTGTATTTTGTAGTGTATGGAAGAAATGGTGATTGGCTGAGGGTGAAAGGTTTTGGAAGAAAACGTGCAGATTGTCGGGTTATTTTGTTTCTTTCTTTATTAGCAGGTCTTTGGCAAGTGTGGACAGCGTGAAGGGCCTGTAGTGAACGTCGTCTTTTAGGTTTATCAGGAAACTTCGGATTTCGCTTATCTGCAGAAAGTCAAACTGCATCAGCCACTCTTTAAGCTTCAAGTAAGACGAGAAGTCTCTATGCACCGAAACAACCACTCCGTCACTTTCTAGCCCTAACCCCCGCTCGAGCATAACAATCTCGAAAGGTCCCTCTTTCAGGCTCTTCATCGCAACTTCTCTTGCTTTATTTCTCAGTTCTGCAGAGAGCGCACTTTTCAGTTTGACGAAAGTGAAGGCGATGATTTCGTAGCCGAGTTTTCCAAAATCGGGTATCGCGACGCATTCTCTTAGGATGCCTTGCCGCTCTAGCTTTTTAATCATCCTGCTTACAGTGGGTTGCGAAACCCCGAGTGTGTTGGCTATTTCTCGGTCGCTTCGGCGACAGTTTTTCATGAGTTCAGAGATAAGCTTCAGTTCAATGTCCTTCAAGGCGAATGTCTCCCATCATATTTTCATAATCACTCTATTTAAAACTGTACATGCCTACTTTTGTAGAGCACTCTCAAGCTCTCTGAAGAGACACACACGCCTCCCCCTAGTCTAGTATCGTTTTTGCATAGCACTATGTTAGCTTAAGCATACGCATGTTTTGTGGTAGGTTGTTTGGCTGTTTTTGAGCGACGATGTCTGGTCAGTATTTTTGATTGTTTCCATTCTTCGCGCAGAATGCTGTACATGCAATCGTCTCTCCATTGTCCCCGACAGTAGAACGTTTTTCTCAATAGGCCTTCTCTTTTGAACCCAGACTTTTCCAGTGCTTTCCATTATGGTACGTTTTCTTTGTCAGCTTTTGCTTGGATTCTCATGATGTTTTTGGATAGAAACAGATAGTCAATCATTATTTGAATCGCTTCGCTGGCATATCCCTTGTTTCTCTCGTTCGGTATGATGTTGTAGCCTATCTCCGTTTCGCCCGCGGACAGAAAATGCGCTATAAAGCCGATTTTTGTTCCGTCTTTCTTCTCGATGAAAAACCATTGTGCATCTTTAATGCTATCGTAGAGTCTTTCCAAGTCGGTCATCGTCTCTTGCTTGGGATTCTCGAATTGGCCATGGAAGTCAGTGTTGTTGTCCCATTCGAGCAGGATGGGTAGGTCTCGTTTCTCGATTATTACGAGGTTGACGGTTTTGCCCTCAAGCATTCCCCATCATCCTGGGCTGTTCATATTCGCCAGGTTGCAATTAGTTCTTTTGGTTTAGTGGCAACTTTAGGGAAAAGAACCTAATGAAAGAAAGCTCAGCATGTGTTTTGATGTTGTTCACGTTAGGAGAAATGTTTATTATAAATCAAGATACCAGATTTTTTCAACGTGAGAAAACAGAGGTGTGTGTGATATGTATTGTTCGATTCCCCATCGAATGATCGTTGAGATGTATCGTCGTGACCGTCAAGCTAGGCCTGTCAAGCAAATTTTGGAGCCAAATAGTTTACTTAGAACGTTGACGTCATGCTGTAAGTGAGGACCGTGAAAGACGAGCCTTCTTTGCACCGCCATCATTTTTCTGTGTCTTCGGTCATTTTCACTCAACTCTCCCTGTACCTGAGTGTGTGTTGTCTCACATGTCTTAAATAAAAAAACATCAACTACGTCTCTGCTTGTGGCTCATTGCCCCATGATGGTTAAGATTTACAACAACTTTGCCTTTGTTTGGTCTTCCAAAGGCGGCTTTGGCCACAAGCCCTCCATTCGGCAAATAATAGAGGTTTTCTCGCTAGCTGAGTAGGCAAGGCAGAAGAAGATTGAGCGATTAGGCTCAGCTTGTTGCCGAGTTAATGGTTGTCTATTCTTCTTTCTTCTTCTCTTCTCCTTTAACTCCTTCCTTTACTCCTTTTCCGAAGCCCTTAACGACTCCGAATCCTTTCTTCAAGCCCTTCCCGACAATTTCACCGGTTTTCTCCGCAACTTCTTCAACTTTGCCTTTTTCTTCCTTCTTCTTCTTCGTCGCCGACATTCAACCACCTCCAACCACAAAACATACGCCAGAACCCTATTAGCTCTTTTCATGCAACCACAACTTTTCTGAAAATGCTTAAATCCGATTCAGTTTACGATTAGAGAGAGAGGGGCCGGTCGTCTAGCTTGGTAGGACGTTGGCTTTACGAGCCAAAGGTCGCTGGTTCAAGTCCGGCCCGGCCCACCATCAAGCATTTTGCACTGATAATGTGAAGTTGCCGTGTAGAACAATCTTTCAGAAAAGTAGATATACCCGTGATATTTATGATTTTAAACAATTAAAAGCTCAATTGAAGACTTGGACGGAGAAAGCAAAGAAATGAAGAACAGACGAATCCTGTTATGGGCAATCGTTGGGCTTGTATTGGTCAACAGTTTGTTCCTAGTCTCGGCCATGAATGCCATAGTTCAAACATTCCTATTTTCAAGCGGAAGGTTCTCATTCCAATATGACGACACGAAACTTGTAGTAGACCGCATCAGCGGCTTCACCTACGACAGCGAAGGCAAACTCAAGGAATTAACGGTGTACATAAAAAACAAAGACGCCAGCAACGCCTATTCTGGCTATTTCGAAATCATAATCGACTCCCAGAAACATCAGATTGACATTAGTCTGAACGGTGGCGAAACAAAAAGCTACAAAGTGGAACTAGATCCGCACATAGACATAACAGGCCCTCTAGTCATGGACGTTAACGTGATTATCGCCGGAAGTGGCGGCGGAGGAGCTGACCTAATCGCACGAAAAGGCACTGCAATTAATGACACAAGCATTGACGGAATCATGGGAACAGAATGGAACGACGCCCAAACATACACCAACGTTCCAATCACACCAACAGGCACCGCAAACATCTGGGTCAAGAACGACGGAACCAACCTGTACATAGCCCTACAATTCACGGCTGACTCGAACAACCCGTGGGTTGCATTCCAATTAAGCGCAACTGGATGCATGGACGCCAACGCGGACGGCGCACTCTTTGGACATGATTCTTACGCAGCAAACGGCTACAGAGACATCAAATATGACGGCCAAGGACCCATACTGGTCGATGCCACACAACACGGTAAAGGCGCGATTAATGTTGGCGCCGGAAACCTCGTGACGATCGAGTTGAAGAAACCGTTAAACAGCGGCGATGCAACGGGCGGCGACGTCGCTTGGATAGTCGGGAACACCTATAGCCTTGTCATAGCTTGGGACACTAACGGCGGCGGAAGCTCAGGAGGAACAACGAACCACAAAAATGCTTCACCCCTCTCACGCACAATCTTAATAGGCGCTTAGAGGGAAAAGACATTAAAAGCCAATCTCTGAGTTTCGAGGAAAACCCGATGGACAACAAAATAAGCCTAAAATCCCCAACCTTTTTTGTTTTTCTTTCATTCGCTATTGGGGTACTCAACTTTCTGGACAGCTTTGCGAGGCTTATGTATTCCGTCATGATTCACGCATCGTATCCGCTGGAGGTTTACCTTAAGCCCATTTTCTTTCTAGCCCAAGCCGTAATCCTCATACTGTTCCTCAGAAGCGTACGTTCCATCCAAAAAACAACCAATCCCGAACCGACGCTTTCTCACCTCATAACCACACACATCGTACTCACAGTAGCGGTTATATTGCTTTACGTGGATTTTCAGCTATCAGCATTAGCTGGAATGAACACCGCCCTCGGGTTTTTGCAGCTCGCGTTTTATCTCGTTTATCTTGTTGCTTTGTCGGGCACAAGCTTCTGGTTCGCCCTAAAAATCCACAATCATACAATCTGGAAATGGTTCTCGATTGTCTTCGTTTTGTTGGGTCTGGTTTTCGCGACGGCTTTTTTGGAGCCAATGTTTTTCTGGAGCCAGAACTATGCTGGCTTCGCGTTTCCAGGCGAGCTCACGGTTCTAAGTACTTACGCGCCTCTAGTTCTGATGTTTCTCGCTGCCATGTCTGCCGTGGCGGTTCTTTTTCGGCAGACTTTCAGAAATCCTACCGTTTCCCTCAGTCTCAGCTGGCTTTTGTTCGTTCCGGCGTTTCTTCTGCCCTTGTTCTGGGATGGTTACAGGGATGGAATTGTCAATTTTGTTATTAGGGATGTTGTCTATTTGGGTCTTGGCTACTCTAGCTTTCAATGGTTTTCAGTCAGCTTTTTGCTGATGGCTTTGGTGGCTTATGTTCTCGTTTTGAGAGAGCTTCTTCGCCGTTCGGACCATAGCCTCGCGTTTTCGTTGATTATTTTGGGCGTGGCTTCTTTCCCTTGGAACGGCATAGTCCCGCTTAGAATTAGCTACTCTTCTATTCCGGGAAACGTCACTTCTCTCGGTTCAATCATTACAGGAGCGTTGATGCTGGAAAGTCAGAGGAAGGTGAAGTGATGTCGAACGACTTTGTCGGACTATTAATCGTTCTCTTGCTCAGTTTAGCCTCAGCGAACGTGATAATGGCCACAAGAAGTGAGGTTGGCTTTCTTGCTTGGTTGAATCAACTCATAATAGGAACAATCCTCATCGCGGTTGTTTCGTATTTGGTTGTCAGGTTTAGCACAAAAAAGCCCATAAAAGAAGCGAAAGCACCTAAGGAGGAACCGAAGAAAGATGGTTGACTGGAGCGGAGTCCACTCAATAACCATATCCATGCACGAAGGAATGCTTCTACTAGCCCTAATCGCGGTCATCGTTCGGTTTCTCATCAACATCGCGCCTAAGATTCCAGTGGTTGGGTGGTTTTTTTCGGAAGAGTTCATCGAGAAAACTGCTAAGGTATCAGAAACTGTCGCTTTTGTTGCTGCCCTTGGAGGAACCATCGGCATAGTAGCCTCCGCAGTAACGGGCACTATCCTTTCCACGCCCGGCGGAATCCTACAATCGACCATGCTTCAGAACAAAGTGATGGTCAGCCTCCTCGCCTTGGTCTTCTGGGTGGACTTTCTGGTAATTAGGCTCAAGCTTGGCGACCAGAAAATCTGGAGCAACCGAATCCTGCAGTTCTTTTATCCACTGGTCGCGTTGATAGGTTTCACGTTTGTGACCATCGGCGGAAGTCTCGGCGGCACTTTGGCTGGAAAGGAAAGCGTAATTGATTTCGTTTTCGCGCTTTTTGGGGTACACAAGAGTGACCCTTGGATTCTTCCGCCTATTTCGGAGTTTTCAAAGATGGTGGCGAGTAGTCCGCTTAAGGAATTAGGCAATGTGCCTTCTATACTGCAGATAGTCATAATCGTGAACGTTCTCATAATCGCCCTGGTCATACTCTATTTCGCCACAGAAGCACGCAACAAATCCAAAACCTGAACGGCACACTCAACGGTCTTTTTCGACACGATTTTTAGAAGGCAGCTGTGGAAAATGAAATAAGCAGTCTGGCGCATTATACAATGATTGGGGAACAGACTCATGAGTGCTATTAGAGGCGAAGCGAGAAAAGAACGTCCCAAGCCGTTGACGAAGAAAGAGCGGATGGAAAAGAAAAAGAAGAAGAAACTCGCCCGGCTTGAACGACAAATGCAAAGATAAACATTCGCAAGCCAGATTCACTCTTCATAAACATTTTCAAAACTATCCACCATACTCGACATTGTGAGTCGGCGATGAGTAAAATAGAGCGAGCTGTCGGTTTTCTGGTTGCGTTTGGCTGGTTTTTCTTCGGCTTCGTGGTTGCCTTTATTCTTGCGAACTGGCTGCCCACTGTTGTTTAGGCTGGCTTATGAAAAGACAAAAATACGAGACATGCATTGTCATTGTGTCTTGCAGTGAGGAGTGCCAGAACCATGCCACAAGAAATCACGGACGTGGACAAGTTCGTCGAGATAAGCGAACGCGCCGAATACTGCAACATAAAACGCCTGCCAAAAACCGTCAAACTCAAACTCCGCACGGCAAACCAACTCTACACGCTCAAGGTTGACCCCCCAAACGCCGAAGAGGTTATAAAGAAACTCCGCTGCGAAATCCGAGAAATCTGACAACATAAGCGCTTACTTCTAGTATAGATTTCAGCTTCACAAGCATTTTCCAAACGTCGCCCTGTCTTTTAAGTAAAAAGAGACCGATGATGATGCCAGACCAAAGCCACGTGGCAGAATACAGAGAAATCAGCAAGAAACTCGCCGACCCGGCCACGCTTTCCGAGTTAAGAAAACTTTTCCCAAAAAAATACACTCTCAAAGAGTTGCTGGATTGGCTCCACGAGAAAGTAAAGTGGGAAAAAAGCGAAATCCCGCGGTACCGTGACCCGCTGAAAATAGTCGCTTACGGCAAGGGAAGGTGCGCCGAATTCAGCATACTATACACCGCACTTTGTTTGGCGCATAACTATCGTGCTAGGCTAGTGCTCGACATGTCTGATCATGTTTGGACTGAAGTGTGGAACGAGAAAGAAAAACGATGGATGCACGTCGACCCATCGGAAAAAAGAATTGACGACCCGCAGATGTACGAAAGAGACTGGAAAAAGAACCTAACGGAAATCTATGCGCTTGATAACGGCAAGATTGAGAACGTAACAAAAGACTACAAAACGTGATAAAACTACAGCTTGTATCCGAATTCCAGTCGCACTTCTTTTCTTTCAATGTCCTCGTTAGAATAAGCAACCGCGTCAAGTCCAATCAGTTCAAACCCGAATTTCAAGTAGAAGTTGATCGCGGGCACGTTGCAACTCTGGGTTTCCAGAACCAGCATCCGCGCTCCTCTCTGTTTGGCAACATTAACCGCATGAGTCATCAACAAGGTGCCCAGTCCTTTTCGCCGAAGACTTTCCTCCACAGAAAATTCCCACACACGCATCGTGTTATTCCAACTGCTATAGCCTAGTTCTAGCCAGCCCACCAGTTTGCCGTTTAGTTCGGCGGCGAAGACTCTGGGCTCTTCAACGTGTTTTTTGAAAAATTCTTCTTCAAACGTTTTCACAAAAGGCTTATCGAAAGGCTTGAGAACCAGTTTTATCACCCAAGAATCCATGTCTCGAACTATTAAAACGTCATAGTAACCGTTCGACGTGTATTTGTAAACCTTGGGCACATATTCATCCTTCGCGATTTCTACCACTCGGGCATTTCCTATTGTTGTTCGTTTCAATCCGTCCGCGTCTCCACCAGCACAAATCAACATTAATATTCCCGCATCAATAATAAACATTCCAGCAAGGACGCCGTCTCCCATTGACAAGAAAAAAGTGTCTTTACCATCCGCGCATGCAGTGCACAACTCCGGACAAGCCTTGCATACTTTATGAAATCGAAAAAAGCAACAAAAACCATTAAACCCGCCTGCGTTGTATTATGGGTTTTGGCGAAGAAAAAGTTGGAAGCGAAGCTTTTCGGCTCTTCGGGCATACGGGGCATAGTAAACAAGGAACTTACGCTCAATCTTGCGCTCCAAACCGGACTCGCCGTCGCAACAATAACCAAAGCTGGAAAAATCACAATAGCACACGACACACGCACCTCGGCAAATATGATAGAAAACGCGTTGGTTGCAGGATTGCTTGCGGGAGGTGCGCATGTTGTAAAGTTAGGGTTGATTCCTACGCCTGTTCTCGCTTATGCAACACGCCAACTCAAGACAGACACGAGCATCATGATAACAGCGTCTCACAACCCGCCACAATATAACGGCATTAAGCTCTTCAACCAGAACACCATGGCGTACATGGAAAAACAACAGAACAAAATAGAGCGGCTGATAAGAGAACAAAAATTTTCAAGACAAACGTACCACAAAATCGGAACAACCACAACCGAAGACGCAACACAGTATTACGTCGATGTAATTAAAAAGTCCCTGAAACTGCGAAAACCGTGGCGAGTCATACTAGACCCGGGAAATGGAGCCACTTGTAATGTTGCGCCGCGAATTTTTCAAGAATTTGGCTGCAAAGTTATCACCATCAACTCACAGCCCGATGGGCACTTTCCAGCTAGAAGTCCAGAACCAGATGAGAAATCCGTTGGAGATTTGTGCCGAATGGTGAAGCAACTCAAGGCAGACATCGGGTTCGCTTACGATGGAGACGGCGACAGAATGACCGCAGTTACAGAGAAAGGCGAATTCGCACCGCTCGACCAGACCCTAGCCGCGCACGCAGCTTATGTAGCCAAACGCAAGGGCGACACAATCGTCACGACGGTAGAAGCCTCGATGTGCATAGAAAAGATGGTGCAACAGAAAGGCTGCAAAGTTAAGAGAACAAAGGTCGGCGACGTCGCAGTCGCAGAGGAGACAAAAAAGCTCAGGGCAGTTTTCGGCGGCGAACCCTGCGGCGCATGGATACATCCACAGTTCCATTATTGCCCCGACGGTATCCTGTCATCTGTTCTGGTTCTCAAAGCCCTAGAAAGCCAAGACAAACCGTTATCCGAGTTTGTCGCAGAAGCTCCACTTTATCCCGTGCAAAAGAAGGGCATCGAATGTCCGAATAAGGCAAAGGCGAAAGCCATGAAAAAAATAGCCACTGTCTTGCCTTCTGTTTTTCCTCGAACGTTGGAGACAACCAATTTTGACGGTGTGCGTTTAACCTTGCCGGAGGGATGGGTTCTTGTGCGTGCTTCAGGGACTGAGCCGTTGATCCGCGCGAAGGTGGAAGCCGAAACCAGCCAAGAAGTAGGGAGGATTATGGAAAAATGCATAAGCCTTGTGCGCAAAATAGTCAGGGAGGTTGACTGAGTGAAAGCCGTGGTTCTTGCAGCTGGCGAAGGAACGAGGCTGCGTCCGCTTACTTTAACCCGTCCGAAACACTTGATTCCTGTTGGTGGAAAGTCCGTAATCGAACACGTGCTGGACGCCGTGAAAGCCGCGGGAATAACCGAAGTCGTGATTGTTGTCCATTACCGCGCGGAGCAAATCAAACAGCATCTCGGCAACGGCGCAGAACATGGACTGGTCATAGAATACGTGCACCAAACGGAGATGCTGGGCACCGCAGACGCCATAAAAACCGTGGAACCAAACGTTAAAGAAGACTTTCTCCTAGTTTACGGCGACCTACTCACAACTCCCGAAACCATCAAAACCCTACTAAAATCACACAAAGAGAAAAAACCAACCGTAAGCATGACGGTGGTGCAGGTTGGTCATCCGGAGCATTATGGCATAGTCAAACTCGAAGACGATTATGTCGTTGACATCACGGAAAAACCAAAACCAGCCGAAGCACCGACAAACCTCGCCAACGCGGGCATGTACGTGTTTTCGCCAGAAATCTTCGAAAAAATCGGGCAGACCCAGCGTTCGCCACGGGGAGAGTTGGAGATAACCGACACTTTCAAACTTCTCATCCAAGAAAAACGGCAAATTCTCGCAGTGAAAATTCCAGCCGAGGACTGGTTCGACATCGGCAGGCCGTGGGATTTGCTCGAGGCGAACAAGTGGGCTTTGTCGAGGATGACGTCCCAGGTTAACGGCATAATCGAAGACGATGCGCATCTCATAGGCTCGGTCACGGTTGAAGAGGGAACGCGTGTACGCTCCGGCGCATACATCGAAGGCCCAGTCTTCATCGGCAAAGACAGCGACATCGGACCCAACTGTTACATCCGCCCCTACACGCACATAGGAAAACACGTGCACATCGGCAACGCTTGCGAAATAAAGAACAGCATCATCATGGACGAAACCAAGATCGGGCACCTCTCGTACGTGGGCGACAGCGTCATAGGCGAAGGCTGCAACTTCGGCGCGGGCACTCTAATCGCCAATTACCGTTTTGACGCAAAATCTGTGAAGATGATGGTGAAAGACGAGGTTGTGGATACCGTAAGAACAAAATTAGGCGTGATTCTAGGCGACTGCGTCAAGACTGGTATAAACGCAACTTTAATGCCCGGCGTTAAGGTCGGCAATGACAGTTGGATAGGAGCCAACATTGTTGTCTATCGTGACGTACCAGCGAATACTCGTATAATTTTGAGACAGGAAATTGAGCAGCATGGACTAGATGAAACTTAACCGTCACTAATAAAAGCCCTCATGACGCACATGGGAAATGTTTGTCTTCTTTTTAGATGGGTCTTAAAGTTCCGAAGAACACTTGCCACGCTAGTAGCGTTTTCGCAACGAGACTGAGAACTATGTACATTCTTTCGCCGTACAAATAGTCTTTCCATTTGCCGACTTGCTTGTACTGCAATATCATGTTTACAGCGAAGATGTTGAAGAAAAACGCGATTGATGCATATATCCCATACACGAAGCTTGGTATGCTACCGCTTGAGGCTATCGTCGCCCCACCGAGGTAGATTCCTATAACGACCCACGGAACAATTCCAGCGAACACTCCAAAATAAAACGATGTCCAATTTGTTTTCTCAGTTGTTTGGTTGTGCAGTTCCATCATAAGCCCGAAGAGGTTCATGCAAGCGTTTAAAGCGAATAGAGGGATTATGGTACCGATGTCGTAGATTCCTGTGAGCATGGCTATCACAATTATCATTACAGACGAGCTAAATGCGTACTCATACCATCGGGCATAGTTGATGTGTTTTTTCAAATTCTTGACGTACCAGGGATATCCCAAGGGCGACGCGAGCGAAAAGTGCGCTATGGCTGAGATTAGCAGGAAAAGCGCAACGAGTGGTCCCAATCTTATGTCTAATATTTTGTCAGTATTGACAACTAATCTTTGAGTTATACTGTCGAATTTGAGGTACGAAGCCGTCATCGACAATGTGAAATCATTGCTGAGCACTAACATGAGTATAAACTGAATCAGGTGAAAGAAGCCCATCACTGCGTTGAACTTTCTGAGTTTTGCAAATTTCAAGTCTTCATCTTTTGTCAAAAACATGCTCCCCTAAAGTAGTTTCAATTTGTTATAACATAAAAGCTTCGATGTAAAAACAGAAGCAGCTGTATGATGAAAAACGGTAAACTGTTAATAACCAGTGGCTTTATCACTAAAGGGCGAGATTGAGGTGAAGCAGTAGTTGTCAGTGGCTGAGAGAAAATTTTTCGGCGAAATCGGTGCTTTAGTGGAAAAGCATGTCCAAGTTGTCACTACTGATGGAAAAACGTTCACGGGCACCCTTGCGGGAATAAACCCAAACACCCTAAGCCTCGTCTTGTCAGAGGCGAAAGACGAAAAAGGCGTCCAAAGCCACAGAGTCTTCCTCAACGGCAACGTAGTCGCACAGGTTTTGGCAGTTGAGAAACCGTTCGACTTGAAAGCCTTGGCTGAACGTTTGGAGAAAGTGTTTCCGACCATGGTTAAACTGTATGAAGACAAGGGTTTCATCTGGGTCATGGAAAAAATAAAAGTCACCGAACAAGGCGTCGTGACTGGAAGTGGTCCCGCAGCGGAGCGTGTGCAGAAGGTTTACGACCTGTTTCTGAGCGAGATGAAAGCTTAGACAAACCAGTGATACTCAGATTCCTCTTTTCTTCTCTCTTCCAACGGAGACTCCAGCAAGCCGAAAGACTCGAGAATCTTGCGTGTCTCCTCAGCAGCAACGTTCAACTTGTCCAAGTTTACGTTCAGATGCAACATTTCACAAAGCGGTTTCAACGCCGCCTGCGCAGCCTGCACGTCAGGATAGAACCCAGGTGTTTCAGCGAGAAGGCAAAAGCCCTTCAAGTCTCGTAGTTTTCCCAAGGCTACTAAGAGTCCGGCAACGCCGAATATTTGTCCGCCGAGAATGTTTGCACCCATGTTCTGAGCGTCTTTCAGCGCTTCTTTATCCGAGGCGGCGCAGTACAATTTTGGGGTAGCTATTTTTTCTTCTCGTCTTAACCCGCCCAAGGTGATTAGGTAATTAGAGCCAAACTCTTCTGCAACGTTGAGGATGCACCCGCAGAGCTCATACTGTCCCATGGTGGTAAGGGCTTGCGTGTTGCCGTACAAGAGTATAAGGTCGCGTTCGTTGTCTTGCCCCTTATAATAGTAAAATTCGTTCACCGGGTAGCGAGTTTTGCCCTGCTCCGCAGTTATTGCAAAATCTTGAAACGAGGAAGAATGTATTTCGGCGAAGAGTTTTGCCTTCAACTCATGTACCAGATGAAGCGTGGCGATGTTGGCCACGAAGCCTATGCCGGGTAAGCCTTCGATTAGGACGGGGTTGTCTAGTTTGGGTTTCTCATATGTCTCGACTGTGCAGACCACTCGAAGTGTCTCCTTTTTTCAGATGTGTAATAGTTAAGAGACGGCGGGGTAATATTAAAACATTCCAAATGCAGTTTGGGCAGTTGACGCGTATGTCTTTCGAAGTGCGAGAAAGAGACTTGCTGGGACGAGTTGGGAGGCTTGAGACTAAAAGTGGCATTGTCGAAACTCCTGTATTGTTGCCCGTGATTAATCCCAGAATTCAGCCTGTAAAGCCGAATGACATGCGAGAAAAGTTTGGCTGTGAGGCGTTAATCACGAACGCGTACATCGTCCAGAAAAACTACGGAATAGAAGCCGTCGAAAAGGGCATTCACAAGTTACTCGATTATAAAGGCGTGGTGATGACGGATTCGGGCGCGTACCAGATTCTCATTTACGGCGACGTACACGTAGACCCCGAAGAAATCGTGCACTTTCAGGAAAAAATCAACACAGACATCGCAACCATCCTAGACACTCCGACAGGCTGGAAGGGTTCAAAAGAATACGCTGAAAAAACCGTAAAAGAAACCCTAAGCCGAGGAAAGAGGCTTTGGAGAATCAAAATCCGAGACGACATAGCCTGGGTTGGACCCGTTCAGGGTGGACATCATCTCGAACTAGTCGCCAAATCAGCTAAAGCCATGGGAAAACTGCCTTTTCAGATTCACGCTCTCGGTAGCCCCACCGCGGTCATGGAGCGGTACGTTTTCGACGTGCTCGTGGACATGATTGTGGCGGCCAAGACTAATCTCCCCCCGGAACGACCGTTGCATCTTTTCGGTGCGGGGCATCCGTTCATGTTTTCTCTCGCCGTTGCCTTGGGCTGCGACCTTTTTGATTCTGCCGCTTATGCGCTGTACGCTCGCGAAGACCGATACCTAATGGAACATGGCACTGCAAGGCTGAACGAACTCGAATATCTCCCATGCTCTTGTCCCGTATGCGCCAAAAACAACCCAAACGACTTGCTGGCAAAACCAAAAGCAGAAAAGCAACGGTTGTTGGCGGAGCACAATCTTTACGTAAGCTTTGCGGAATTGAGGCGCATCAAACAGGCAATCAGGGAAGGAAGGCTCTGGGAACACCTCGAAATGCGCGCCCACTCGCATCCTGCCCTTCTTCAAGCGCTCAAACATCTGAGGAAATATGAAGATTTCTTGGAAGAAAACAGCCCCGTAACCAAAAACAGTGGATTATTCTTCTACAATTCTGTCGGACTTTGTCGTCCAGAAGTCGTTCGCCACAGAAAAAGAATGCTCGAAAGATACGCACCGCCAAAAAATGCTAAGGTCTTTATTCTGCTCCCTCAAACCCCAACGAAGCCCTTCAGCAAATCACGAGAATGGCGAAACATAATCGCCAAGGTTCGTCGAGAATTAGGAGAAAAAAGTGCACGAATTCATTTTTGCACGTATGCTGCCCCTTTTGGCTTGGTGCCTCATGAACTGGACGAGGTTTATCCGTTGTCGCAGCATGAGGTTGCGATGCCGTTGGACAAGGAAACCGTCGATTACGTTGGACAGCAAGTCGAGGCTTTCATCGAAAGAACGCATTACAAAAGAGTCATTATGCTAGAAAGCGGTAAAGTTTTTGGGAAAACAATTACGAAGGTTTGCAGGCAAGTTTGCCGAAAAACAGGCATCTCCTTCGTAAATTTGCAGAGAAAGGGCAATTCGGACATGATTGTCGCCCAACAGATTTTGGACGCAATAAAAGAGTGAGTGAAGGTTGGAACCGGAAATACATGTGAGGGAAGCTAAACCGAAGGAATAGCCAAGATTTACGGAGCCATGTGCAATCGCCCGTCCTTACTCTCTGCGTTTTCAGAATTGGGCTTTGTAAACCACGAACACACGGAACTAGTTTATGAATAGAAGCTTGTCTAAACGGGTTTCGATTTAGCATTTCTCAAAGATTTCGTCTAGTTTTAGACTTTGCGGATGATAGAGGGGATGCCCCATACAGAAGTCGACGCCTTTCAGGAGCCTTGTTTTGTTCCATGTTGGTGGTTTTGCGTCTTTGGCGGTTGGCAACCACATGAGGTGCATGGTAAAACATTGGTCTTTCCGTTTTGTCTTGTGCCTAACTCTAAAAGAGTCAAGCGCCCTAAAACCAAGCCTTTCCATCTGATCTTTCCTCATCCAGCCGCTCCAATGATTCTCTAGGGCAATTGTGGCAAAGCCATGGGCTTGTTTTTCGGTTTTTATCATATCTTTTATCAGTAGTTTTCCAAAGTTGTGCCCCTTCGCCCTTCTCAGCACCCAAATGCAGTTCATCACGATTACTTTGTTGCCGTCTATCGTAAAATCAGACACTTCCGCGGGCGCGTACTCGATTGTTCCGACAACGTTTCCCTCATAGATTAGGAGTTTTTTGCGAAAACCTCGAGGTAGGGCTTTGGTTAGGTATTCGTGTCTTTTCTTGTATTTTCGGAAAGGCGCAGGCGCTAGACATTTGTAGAGGTATTTTTCGCATTCGGGTTTTTTGGTGATGTCAATAATTTTTACTTCAGAACTGGACTTCATCTTGTTCGATTGTGTTTCTTTGTTTTCTGTGTATAAAGGTTCTTGTTGGTCAGCGAAGCGCAAATTTATTCAGTGTTTACGAGAATAGTGTTCTTGGGTGACTCTGTTGGGTGTGGATTTGAAGGATTTAGTCCCCAAAACGGTCGTGTCACTTGAAAATCTGAGTGGCAAATCGATTGCAATTGACGCTTATAACGCGTTGTACCAGTTTCTAGCCATCATCCGACAACCAGATGGCACACCGTTAAAAGACAGCACGGGCAAGATTACCAGCCATCTGAGCGGGCTTTTGTACCGAACCGCGAACCTTGCCGAGATGGGAATAAAAACAGTCTACGTTTTCGACGGTGCACCACCGGCTCTGAAAGAGGTAGAAATAAAACGCCGCATGCAGGTTAAGGAAGAAGCCACGGTCAAGTATGAAAAAGCCCTAGCCGAGGGGAAAGTGGAGGAAGCCCGCACCTATGCGCAGATGACTAGCAGGCTCAAGGATTACATGACCGAGGACAGCAAACGCCTCCTAAACTTCATGGGAATCCCGTGGGTACAAGCACCAAGTGAAGGCGAAGCACAAGCCGCTCACTTGGCAAAAAAAGGCGCCACAGACTTCTGCGCCAGCCAAGACTACGATAGCATTCTTTTTGGTGCGCCTCTGCTTATCCGTAACGTAACGATAAGTGGAAGAAGAAAACTGCCCGGCAAACCCGTTTACATCGACGTTGTTCCAGAAATAGTGGAACTCGACAAAACCCTGAAAACGCTGGAAATAACACTCGAGCAACTGGTCGACTTGGGCATATTAATCGGCACAGACTACAACCCCGAAGGCGTCAAAGGAATCGGACCGAAAACCGCGCTCAAACTCGTAAAAGAACATGGTAGCCTCGAGAAAATCGTGGAAACAACCCTGAAAGACGCCAAATTCCCAGTGGAGCCGCAGAGAATTCGGGAGATTTTCTTGCATCCACGTGTTAGGGACGATTACAAGTTAGAGTGGCGAGAGCCAGACGTTGAAGGTTTGGTGAATTTCCTCGTTCGGGAAAAAGACTTCACCGAAGACAGAGTCAGAAAAGCATTAGAAAAAATGACCGCAGGTATGAAAGAAACCAAGGCAAAGACAACTCTTGAAAAATGGTTCGGCTAACTTTTTCACATCCGATGCCCGTACCTTCCAGTCAACGGCACAAAAGCCACGCCCCCCAAATCCTCCTTCACAACACGCCCATCAGCGACCTTCCTAACCCGCATCAATGTCTGGAACAAATGTACTCCGCCAACCGGCAAAACCATAATCCCGCCCACACGCAACTGCTCAACCAAAGGCGGAGGCACCTCAGGCGCAGCAGCAGTGGCTAGAATGCGGTCGAAGGGCGCCTTTTCCGCGTATCCCATTGAACCATCCCCGTGGACGATGGTCACTCGGTCGCCGAAACCAGCCGCTTCCATGTTTTTCTTTGCCAATTCAACAAGCTCATCAACTATCTCGACTGTGTAAACGTGCCCCCACTTTTCCTTTGCCACGTCGCTGGGCGCGACGACTTCCGCTATGGTCGCCGAGTGCCAACCGCAGCCAGTCCCAACCTCCAGCACTTGATGCCCAACTTCCAGTTCGAGGGCTTCATTCATTATCGAAACCATGTCTCGCCCAACAAAGCCCAAAAGCCCTGTTGTGTGGCGCGCTTACGGTTTGCCCCCAACCAATCGGAAGCGGAACGTCTACGGTGCTGTAGGATTTGGCGTTTTCTGGCAGAAACTTTTCGCGGGGAACTAGCCGCATGGCACGGATGACGCGGGGAGAGCGGAGAATGCCCTCTTGGATTAGTGCTTCAATTAGGCTTTCCCACGCTTTATCGTTCACGTGTTCTTCCTCAAATAGAAAACATAGTGAAGAAGTCGCCTTAAGACTTTACTTCACAGTCACCGACTTTGCAAGGTTCCGCGGCTTGTCAGGATCGCACCCACGCTCAAGCGCCATATAATACGCAAACAGTTGCAGAGGCACGACATAGGGGATAGGTGATAAAACCTCTGGAATCCCTTTCGGAACTTCAACATAATCTTCCGCTAATTGCTTAATCTCCTCGTCGTCTTCTTCGCATAGGGCGATTATCGAAGCGCCGCGGGCTTTCATCTCCATAATGTTCCCAATCAACGTTTTGCGTGTGTCGTCCTTTGGGCATATGAAGACAACAGGGAAGCCTTCCTCCACGAGGCTTATGGGTCCATGTTTGCTTTCTCCAGCAGGGAAAGCGATGGCTGGAACGTAGGCGATTTCCATGAGTTTCAACCTGCCCTCCAAAGCGGTGGCGTAGCTTATGCCTCTGCCTAAGAAGAAGAAACATGCCTTATCCTTGTATTTCTTGGCGAGTTGCCTAATCTTCTCTTCTTGCGCCTTCAGAATAGTCTCTACCATGCTTGGTATCTGCATGACTTTTGCTTCTAGAAAGTCAATCTCGTCCTGAGAAACCTTACCCCGCATCTTAGCCAACCTAAGCGCCAGCTGCGAAAGAACCGACAACTGCGCCGTAAAAGTCTTCGTGGCAGCCACACCGATTTCCGGTCCCGACTGCTGGCCAATATACACTCGCGAAACACGGGTTAACGTGGAGCCGATGGTGTTCGTCAAGCCCAGAATGGTAGCGGCACGCTGGCGGGCTGTTTCGACCGAGGCAAGAGTGTCCGCTGTTTCGCCAGACTGGCTAACAGCTAATATTGTGCTGTCGATGTTCACAGATTTACCATGCTGCTCATTGAACTCGGAAGCAATCGCAGGGTTGGTTATGTGGAAGGCAAGTTTGGAGAAAATATACGTAGCCGCCAAACAGGCATGATAGCTCGTGCCACAGGCAACAAGAAAAAGTTGCCCCGCCCGATCGAGAAAAGTCGCCATCAACTCTATGTAGTGTTCTTGTAAGCGTAAAGTATTCCTCAGCGTAAGCGGCTGCTCCATAATCTCCTTCAACATAAAATACGGGTAACCCTGTTTTTCGGCCATCTCGGGCGTCCAATCGATGATTTTAGGTTCACGAACCACGGGCTTTAAGTCGGCAACTTTCCAGATCTCGTAGCCAGATTCGCGGAGGACGATCAATTCGCCATCTTCAACGATGACCACTTTATTAGTTAATGGAAGAAATGCGGGAATGTCGGAAGCGCAGTAAACGCCATCACCGCCGACCCCTAGCGTAAGCGGGCTTTCCTTTCTGGCGCAAACAATCTTGTCAGGCTCTTTCGATGAAATCACTGCAACCGCGTATGAACCTTCCAATCGCCTAACGGTCTCAACAACAGCCTCCTTCAAACCCAAGCCTTCACGCATCTTCTCCTCAACCAGATGCGCAACTACCTCCGTGTCTGTTCTCGACTTGAAAACGTGTCCACGGTCTTCAAGTTCCTTCTTCAATTCAGCAAAGTTTTCGATGATGCCATTATGAACCACGGCGACCTGTTCTCCACAGTCAGTGTGAGGGTGAGCGTTTTGTTTCGTTGGCGCTCCATGCGTCGCCCATCTAGTGTGACCAACGCCGATTTTTCCAGGCAGGTCGTCAAGATTATGAAGCGAATGGACTTCATCAATTTTTCCAGAGTCCTTTTTTATGAAAAGTTTGCCGTTGTCTATTGTTACTTCTCCGACTGAGTCGTAACCTCGATATTCGAGACGTTTCAAAGCAGCGTGTATCGTGCTTGCCACTTCGTTGTTTTTTTGTATGCAACCGAATATTCCGCACATTTCTGTAAAGCCTCGATGTTGTAATCTAGTGATTGTTTTTCAGGCAAGTCTATCTACAACTGATGCGTCTATAAGCATTTTTGAGTATCAATTCTTACTTCTAAAACAGTTTTTTTAACGGTGCTCCAACAATCTTATAGTGGATAGCTGGAACCTTTAATAAAATATTTATAAAGGTATTTTCTAAGCCATACCTCGGAAGCCTTTGCGATGAAGAAGAAACTACTCCTTAGCCAAGAGGAAAAAACGCTGCAAGAGGTCAAAGACATAGCCGTGTTCGATGACCCAGAAAAGCTGAAGAGAGTTTTAAACAGGTTTACGTGGAAGATTTTGCGGTTGCTTAGCGAAAAAGACATGTACCCCATGGAGATTGCTAAGAAACTGGGGGTCCATGAGCAGATTGTTTACTACCATATCCGAAAATTGGCGAAGGCTGGTGCGATTAAGCTTGTTAAAGAAGAGGATAAGAAAGGCGCCCTAGCAAAATACTACCGTCCAACTTTTCCCGCGTTCGGCATTGAACTCCCGTTTGGGTATCAAAAAGCCATCACGCCGTCGCCGTCTGTTTTGGATGCCAACTTAAAACGTTTCTTGAGCCCAGCGCTTGATAACAATGGGGTTTTTGACGGAAAAATAGTCGTTGGAAGCCCGACGCCCCATGGTCCATTTAAAACAGTCGCCAGAGATGGACATTACGCAGCTTATTTGACGTTTTTTTTGGGGGGTTTTGCAAAGTTTCCAGACGAGTTTGTGATAAAACTTGACGTGGACGTTAAAGCGGAGAAGGAAGAAAAAGAAAACCTGATTCTAGTCGGCGGACCGGGCACGAATCTTCTGACGCAGGAAATTAACGATTATCTGCCTATTCGATTTAACATGACGCCCTCTAAGCACGGCTTTCTCTTCGGCGGACTCGTCTCGAACAAAACAAAGAACGTTTACACTGAAGACGATGCAGGCTTAGTTGCCAAGATTGCCAATCCATGGAGCAAGGAAAAAAGCATCATAATACTGGCGGGCAACAAAGCCGTCGGCACGAAAGCCTGCGTAATCGCGCTCGTCAAGTTCTGGAAACAAGTGCTAAAGAACTATAGCGAAGAACCCTTTGCCACAGTGATAAAGGGTCTCGACTTGGACGGCGACGGAAAAGTTGATTCTGTCGAAGTGCTCGAATAGCTAGCCGAGGGTTTTTCCGTGAGAGTTGTTGAAGTTATCCATGCCAAAGGGCATGAAAACATTCTTTCAAACAACAAAACTACGTTCGAAATCACAAAAGAAACCCACCTAACAAAACGAGGCGACTGTATACTCGCCGTCAACGCAGACAAAGCCGCCGCAGACTTGAGCCAAGAATTCAAGAAGGCAATGCGAAAGGATAAAGCAAAACTGACAATAGTGATCGAGGTTGATGAAGAGAGAGAAGTTGTGAAAGCCCTTGGAAACCCACAACTATCCCTAACACATTCGACCGATTTGGTTGTACGAAAAAGCAGCTTCATCTGCAACCGAACACTGGCTATTCAGGCAGATAAAGCCGCAAAAGATTTCCGTAGAACATTCGTGAAAAAACTGCAAAACCCAAAACAAACCGCAACAATAACACTAATCGTCGAGACGACTATTTGATTCGGGCATCTACCACAACTTGCCACGTGTAAGGCGCAGTGGCGCGAACAGTTTTTGACAATAAGATTTTGTCCACTTTGCGATTAGTTCTTTCTACTGCTTCGACCAACCGAACTTTCAAAGTTTTAGGCTCAGAAGTATTGGTGAACCCATAATAGTGCATAATACCGCCCGCTGTTTTGATTGCTTCACATGCAGCGTCCACGTATTCTATTGCTTTTTCAGGCAGGTTCATCACCACTCTGTTAGCAACTCCAGCCAAGCGTTCACGCACAACTTGTCTGACGTCGCCCAGAATGGGGGTTGCTTTGTCTGCAACTCTGTTTGCTGCGATGTTTTTGTTTAGAAGTTCGATTGCGTCCGGGTTAACATCTACAGCATAAACGTGTACCTTTTCGTGTTGTTTCGCGATTTGAATGGCAAATGGTCCCACGCCCGTGAACATGTCTACTATCGTTTCACTTTCGTTCACCAAACTTGCCACTCTCGCATGTTCGCTTGAGAGCCGTGGGGAAAAATATGCCTTAGAAAGATCAACGTGGAAAACACAGCCGTGCTCCTTGTGCACCGTGGCGGTTTTTGGTTCGCCGGCGATTGTTTCGAATTCTCTCGTGCGGTATTCTCCTTTTATCGGGCTTGCTTTGGCTAAAACAGTGTGCACGCGTTTGTTCGTAGCCATGATTGCTTCACCAATTTTCCCCTCGTAGCTTTCCAGTTCTGAAGGCACCTCGATCACTGCGATGTCACCGATAAAATCTGCCGCACGCGGAAGGCTGGCAACAAGATGAGGTGACAATTCCTCTGCTAGCACGTCAATGAAGGTTCTGGGCTGCGGGATTTCTGTGGAAAAATCATGAACATGAACCTCCATGCGTGGGATTGCTTTTTTCAAAATCTTAAGCTCGTCCGTGGTTGGTTCCTTGGACAATGGTATGTACAAGTGGTTGTTTTTTTGTTCGATTTTCAGGCTTTGATTAAAAAGACTAAGCTGTTTGGAGAGAATTATAGCTTTTTCACCAAAGAGTTTAGGTACTCTTATGCAAGGCGAAGTTGGCAAATGCGAAGTCCCTTCTACCGCATGGTTGTTTCTGTGTTTTCGATTTCTTCGAGCAACCCGTTCAAGAAGGTTTTGTACATGGTTAATTGCGTTTTCATTCGGGCTTTCCCCATGCTCGTCCACATCTGACTGTATTCATCTTTTTCGATTTTTCCGATCTCTGCCAAGAGAGATTTGGCGTTTCCTCTGTATTGCGAGAACGATTCGCCGACTGTTTTCATGAAACACAACAATCTAACATAGCCAAATTCATCAAGTCTGTCTGCGTCCTGCAAAATTCTAGCCTCTAACCTTGCCGGCATGCCTTGCCGAATCTGATTTTCAATGGCGTCCACAATTGTTGCCGTAAATTCTTTCTTGTATCCCTCGTTTGTCATGTATTTCTTGGCAGTCTCTGCGCTCAAGGCTGTTTGTGCGTTCGGGTTTTCCGATTCGAAACGCGAAACATCGTGCAGAAGCCCAGCAGCCACACACATGCTAACGTCAGCGTGCGTTTCTAAAGCCAATCTCCAACACCAAAAAGCCACACGCAAAGAATGCTCAAAAACATACTTCGGACCCATCAGATTGTTGGCATAATCTCGCCCAGTCTCCGACAAGTGTGCCTCAACAAACAAGGAAATCTTTCCAAACAAATCTCCACTACTCATACACCATCAAGAGAATCTTTCATTGCGAAGGATATAAACAAGTTTCGAAAAAACAGGGTAGAAGATGGCGGGCTCGGCGGGATTTGAACCCGTGGCCAACGGATTAAGAGTCCGCCGCTCTGCCTTGCTGAGCTACGAGCCCACGCCTTGTGCGGAACCGTTAATCTTCTATACACGCTCACGCTAATATTTTTCGTTACCTATGGCGAATGGAGTATGAAAGAGTTGGGTGAACTGGTTTTTGTGGGTCTGGGCTTGTATGATGAAAAGGACCTGTCGTTGCGGGCAGTGGACGAAACCAAATCGGCAGACAAGGTTTTCGCAGAGCTTTACACGAGCCTTTTGCCGGCTTTAGACATAAAGCGATTAGAAAAACTTGTGGAAAAGAAGGTTACGGTTGTTTCGCGAAAGGTGCTGGAGGAAGAGAAAGGACACCAGATTTTGCAGGAGACAAAGCAGGGAAAGGTAGTTTTTCTCGTGCCTGGCGACCCCATGATAGCCACGACTCACGTGGATTTGCGGATAAGAGCAGCGAAAATGGGCACAAAAACCCGCATAGTGCACGGGGCTTCCATAATTTCCGCGGTTGTAGGAGTGACTGGGTTGCAGAATTACAAGTTTGGCCGAAGCGTGACCGTGCCTTTCTCCGGAAACGGAGTGACTGCAGATACGCCTTATGAGGTTCTCGTGGAAAACAAGCAACGAGGACTGCATACGCTTTGTTTTTTGGACGTTAAAGCCGAAGAGAAGCGTTATATGACGGTGAAAGACGGTTTAGACGCTCTTTTGGCTGTTGAAGAAAAAAAGAAACAAAACCTTGTCACTTCAAACGCTCTTGCAATAGGCGTTGCTAGGGCGGGCGCACCAGATTCTTGCGTAAAGGCTGACTACGTTAAGGATTTGTTAACGTATGATTTTCGGAAGCCTCCGCACACAATTGTCTTTCCTGGAAAACTGCATTTTATGGAAGCCGAGGCGTTAGTGGCTTTGGCGGGTGCGTCGCGGAAAGTTTTGGAGATGACTTAAATGAGCGCGGAAAGTTTGGTTGCGAAGTACATTCGTAACACGGGGCGAGTGTTTGAAGAAATCAAAACCTCTACGGTAAAAGAGGTCAAGTTAGGCAAAGAGAAGATAGACGGAGTCATCGAGTACGCGAAAAACTATTTTGAAGACACGAAGTATCATTATGACCGAAAACAATTTGAGGTCGCCCTAGCCTCAGTTGCCTACTGCGAAGGACTATTAGACGCTCTAAGATTGCTAGGGCTTGTGGAGTTTCAATGGCCAACAAGCGAATGAAGCGAAAACAAAAACCTAAACAAAAACGCACCGTCGTCCTAGCCTCGGGCGTATTCGATTTGCTCCACCTCGGCCACGTTAGGTTTTTGGAAGAGGCAAAAAAGTCGGGCGGAAAAAATGCCGAACTCATAGTCATCGTTGCAAGAGACAGCATGGTTGAGAAGAGGAAGAGTGAAAAACCCATAATGTCCGAAGACCAGCGCCGGGCGCTTGTGGAGTCGCTGAAAGTGGTTGACGAGGCAGTTTTGGGCTTCGAAGACTTTAGCGTCGAAAAAGTGGTTGACAAGATAAAACCCGACATCGTAGCCATGGGGCACGACCAAGAGGGCATGGCGAAAGCGGTGGAAAAAGTCGTAGCCGAAAAAAGACTTCCCATAAAAATCGTCAGAATAGGCAAATTTGGTGAAGATGAGCTGAATAGCTCTTCGGAGATTAAGAGAAAAATTATTGAAGAATACACGCGGCGCAGCTAGACAACCGTGCCAGCCAGAAGAACCATCGCCACGAAAGCCCTGTGAATTTCCAGAAAATCTTTGGAAGTAAACGATACTGTTCTGCCGTCGATTCTCTTCGAGCCGGGAACAAATTCTGCCAGTTCTGCCATGCCCGTGTGGAAGAAAACGACATCGAGTTTTATTGGTGGCTTGATTCGGAAGGGCTTGAACTTGTTGACGTTTTTTACTGCTTTGTAAGCTGCGTCTCTTATCAATGTTCTCGCCTTTGCTGGAGAGAGACATTTTGCCGCGTAACGTCCAACAGCCTCTTTCACGGTCACGGTTTCAACGTTTCCCAAAAACGTCATCGCCTCTTCAACAACCGCGCGGTCGCCAGTCACCAAAACAACAGGCACACCGTAAACGCCCGCAGTTGCCGCATTCAGCGCGGTTTCGCCCACCCGCTTCCCATTAAGAAAAACGTCGAAGACCACTCTGCCACTGAAAGTGTGCTCCAGAACGCCGGAGTATGCTCCGCGCATGGCGTGGTAGCCTATGAAGAAGGCGGCGTCAAAGGATTTGTCGATGCCCTGCATCATTTCCATGGGTTTTGGCGTGCCGCTAAGGAGTTCAGCGGTTGGGTTTAGTTCTTCGGGGATTATGTTTCGCATGGTTCCGTGAGAGTCATTTACGAGTATGGTTTTGGGTTTGCATGCTTTTAGTATGCCTTCTATGGCGGCGTTCACCTCAGCCGTCATCAGTTGCCTTGCTCTTTCGTGTTCTCTGCCTTCGCGCAATGTGTGTTCGGGGCTTGTGACGCCAGTGATGCCTTCCATGTCAGCGGAGATGAAGATTTTCAAGGCTTTTCACGCTCGTTTCGGGTTTGCTTTTGTAGTTAGTGCTTGGAGGATAAAAGATTGTTTGGAAAGGTTTTTGAATCTGCGGAGAAGTAAACCTTGCAAGGCTTTGGAGGAATGCGAGTTCAAAACAGTGCCCACCGTGATTCTCATCGCCACGAACGTTGTGATGTACGTGTACACGTCATTGTTAAGCGGTAACTTTGCAATCATGGATATTAACGTTCTTGCCCAGTACGGGCAGTACAACGCGCTTGTTTTCGACGGCGCTTATTGGCAGCTTTTGACGGCGATGTTTGTTCACATAAACATCGTACATCTTGCGAGTAACATGTTTTTTCTGTTCATTTTCGGTTTAAGAGCGGAAGAATTGTTCAGCACAGCTGAGTATTATTCGATTTATTTTGCTTCTGGGTTGGCTGGGAATTTGTTAAGTCTTGTTGCAGGACCAGAGTTTTTGTCCGCTGGGGCTTCGGGTGCGATTTTTGGCATTTTCGGGGCGAATATTATTTTTCTGCGGAGGGCTGTTGGTCAGCCGATTGTTGTTTCGTTGATGTATGCTTTCATGTTTTTTGTTTTGACGATGTCGGTTAATACGAATCTTTTTGCGCATTTTGGCGGTTTGGTGGCTGGCTTGGTGATTGGTTATGTTTTGGCTGAGACGGGAAAATTTGTCAGGGTAAGATACGAAGTTTAGGGTAGTGTGAAGGCTTCGATTTTGACCTTGAGGCCATCTTTTAGTTTGAGTTGTTGCCGCAGAAAGTTTGGAGCGATTACTTCTATAACGGAATTATCATAGTGGGTGCGCATGGCAAACAGTATCGCGCCTTTGGCTTTGTTGTTTATGATGACTGGGTAGCATTTTACTGGGCCGTAGGTGCGGTTCTCGTTTTGGAATCCTTGGATTTCGATGGCGGGGTATGCTTCGAGTTCGGCGCGGGCTTTGATGTCGTAGTCGCTGGTAAGTTTGATGTTCAGCGTGCCCGGGTAGGGGTCGTAGCCCAGTTTTTCGATGAATTGTTTGCGGTATTTGTCTTTGGTGACGTAGTATGCACCTTCGCCGATGCCAGTGAAAACTGTGCCTTCGAGTGTGAGTGAGGCGGGGTATTTGGCTTCCATCATCATCCGCAAGTTCGCGTGCAGCATGTCCAATTGCGTTATGCCTGTTTCGGAGATTTTGATTAGGCATCCTTCGGGCGTGATGGTGCGTTTTATCCATCCTTTGTGTTCGAGTTGGATGAGGTAGCGGCTTGCGGTTTGTTGGCTGGTGTTCATTTTTTGGGCGAGGAATTCTGTGCTGACTTTTATTGTTCTTCGGTGAGCGCCTATTTCTGCGAGTTTGTAGAGTGTGAAGAGGTGTTTCCATTGGTTGCTGTTGATGGTTGAGGCGCTCACGGTCATTTGTTGTCCCCTAGTTAAGGAAAGTTTTCTCCTTGTTATATAAGTAGCGCTGAAAACCTGAGTGCTATGTGGGTGTGCGAGTGCAGTTTTTGTATGTGGAGAGGTATTCTTTTGCGAACTGGTTTGCGTTTTTCTCTGTGCCTCTGTGTTTGGTGTGGCTTGTTCTGAGGTGGTGGTAGAATTCGTGAAGGATTACGTAGGGGTTGGTGAGGGTGTCGCTGTGGGCGAGGTGGATGGTTTTGTTTTTGACGACGTAGCAGGCTTGGTGTTTTGTGTCGCGTTTGGGCATACCTACCTTAAGCTTTACTATAGAAACATGGTAGTGTTGACTTAGAAGTTCCAAGGCTTTTTCGACTTGGTTGCTGAGGATTAGGTGAACGATTTTTGCTTTGAAAAGTTTCTCGTCGTCAGTTAACAAGCCCAAGTGTTTTGCCTCGCAGTTTCATTGAGACATGTTGGGCAGGAACGCTTTGAATAGTTTTCTCTGAGTGTGAGAGTCAGCACGCCTCCCTCTATAGGTATGTTTTCTGCATAGCACAATGTTGGAGGGTGTGTGTGGCTGCTTGACGCGCCTCTAGACCTCGTTCACTATATGATCCAAATATGCCCCAAATATGATCCAAATATGAACAGAGAACTAGTGGTTCTACGTAGCTAGGCTTTCTTTACTCTTGCTCCCATGCCTATCTACGCTATGATCTTTCACGTAACTTAAACTCCTTCGTTAAACAGCCAAGGTGTTGGAAGCAAAAGTTATTTAGACAGCGGTCACCTGAAGACTAACCGATGGCGATGCGTTGGCTAATCTTCGCAATTCTTGGTTCAATTCTTCTGATTTTGGGAATCGCACTCGTCGTCTTCGCGGAAAAGATACCAGTCTACTACGCTGGCGGGGGGACAGGAGTATCGATGACTGGCCAAGTTGTAGGAGGACTTGCGCCAAGCTATTGCGAAATCCCAGTAATAACAGTGCCGAACACCATTCATATTCGTGTGCGATCGATCGAACCAGTCATTGTTACGATCGGAGCCCCAGATGGAACTCTTCTAGAGCAATTCCAAAGCGAAACGGTAAGCGTGAACTTTGGCGTGGCACAATGTGGGTTCTGGCGGGTTTATATCTCACAGCCCTCGAATTATTTTGTATATGGCGAAGTTTTCGTCACTGCGCCGCTGTATGCGCATCCGGCACTTATGTACGCGGCAATACCTATCTTGCTCGGCGCCATGAGTCTCTTGCATTCAAAC
>Ga0315314_1000991_pt1 | contig 27234 bp, 44 predicted proteins | sample TDP9_MG_FD_203631 | JGI IMG/M metagenome (GOLD analysis project Ga0315314, IMG submission 203631) | Freshwater sediment microbial communities from Lake Towuti, South Sulawesi, Indonesia - TDP9 | ecosystem: Environmental > Aquatic > Freshwater > Lake > Sediment | place: Indonesia: South Sulawesi... | reverse complement strand
CAATGTGCATCTCACCATCGAGCTCATCACCCCCATCGCCATGGAGAAGGAGCTCCGCTTCGCCATCCGGGAGGGAGGCCGCACCGTGGGGGCCGGGGTCATCAGCGAGGTACTGGAGTAGGAGATGGCGGATCAGAAGATAAGGATTCGGCTGAAAGCCTACGACCACCGGATTCTGGATCAGTCTGCTGGGGAGATTGTGAATACAGCGCAGCGCACCGGAGCGCAGGTATCAGGGCCCATTCCTCTACCCACTAAAATCAGTCGGGTGACGGTGCTCCGCTCGCCGCACATTGACAAGAAATCGAGGGAGCAATTCGAGATCAGGACCCATGTTCGACTCATCGATATCCTTCAGCCGACCCCCCAGACGGTGGATGACCTCATGAAGTTGAACCTCCCCGCGGGCGTGGACGTGGAGATCAAGCTGTAGGCGGATTCGGAAAGAGGAAAGATGGCAATCGGACTCATTGGAAGAAAAGTGGGGATGTCCCAGATATTTGATGAGGAGGGGAGAGTCTGTGCCGTTACGGTGGTGGAGGCAGGCCCCTGTCCCGTGGTGCAAAAGAAATCCCAGGAAAAGGATGGCTATGAGGCCTTGCAGTTGGGTTTTGGCATCTTGAAGGGCAGAAAGAAGCTGAGCCGTCCCCTCCGGGGCCATTTTGAAAAGGCCAAGGTTCCCCTTGCCCGGCACCTTCGGGAGATCAGAGTGGATCGGGCTGAGGAGTTCTCCGTGGGCCAGACCCTGACGGTGGAGGTCTTCCAGGAGGGAGATCGAGTGGAGGTAACGGGAGTCTCCAAGGGGAAAGGGTTTCAGGGAGGGGTAAGAAGATGGGGCTACTTGGGCGGTCCCCAGACCCATGGCTCCATGTTTCATCGGGCCCCGGGTTCCATTGGCGCATCCTCTTTTCCCTCCCGAGTCTTCAAGGGCCACCATATGCCTGGTCGCATGGGATGCGAGCGAGTCACCACCAAGGGACTCCGGGTGATCAAGGTGTTCCCTGCCAAGAACCTCCTCCTGATTTCAGGAGCCCTCCCGGGGGCCGACGGCGGGATCGTGATCATCCGAAAAAGCGGGTAAAGTGCCTTTCGAGGAAAGAAGATGCCACAGATCGCAGTGGTCAACATAAAGAATGAGAAAGTGGGTGAGGTGAATCTCCCCGATTCCCTCTTCGGCGTCGAGAGGAAGGATCACCTCTTACATGACGCCATTCAGCAGTATTTGGCAAACCAAAGGTCCGGGACCGCCTCGACCAAGAACAGGTCAGCGGTGAGCGGAGGGGGACGGAAGCCGTGGCGCCAAAAGGGAACGGGAAGGGCACGGGCCGGTTCCATTCGATCTCCCCTCTGGCGGGGAGGTGGAACGATTTTTGGCCCCACACCCCGGGACTATTCCTATCGGATCCCCAAGAAGGTCCGGAGAGCTGCCTTTTACTCTGCCCTCTCTGAGAAGGCGAGGGAGAACGGGCTCCTGGTGATCGACTCGGTGAAGTTGGAGAGGGCGAGCACCAAGGACCTTCTGAAGATGCTGGCCACCTTGGGCGCAAAAGGGAAGGTCCTGCTGGCCATGAAATCTCCCTCACCACTGGTGCTCAAATCAGCCCACAATCTCCCCGGGGTAAGGGTGGCCTCGGTAGAGGGAATGAATGCCTTCGATGTTTGCCTTCATGATACCCTGATCCTGACTCGGGATGCCCTCGGATTCCTAGAGGAGAATGCGAAGGGATGAAAGAGCCATATCAGATCATCAGGCGGCCGTTGATTACCGAGCGAGGGACCCGTCTGAAGGAGGAACAGAATAAGTACTTTTTCGAGGTGGCGCGAGGGGCCAATAAGGTGGAGATCAAGAAGGCGATCGAATCCCTCTTCCATGTCCATGTCGCTTCGGTGAATACCCTCTCCGTGAGGGGAAAGGAGAAGAAGGTCGGTCGTTTTTCGGGGAAGACCTCGGACTGGAAAAAGGCGATCGTGACCTTGAAGGCGGGCGATTCCATAGAGTTCGTGGAAGGGGCCTAAACTCGATCGACGAGAGTGAGGAAAAGCAGTGGCCATCAAAAACCTGAATCCAACATCTCCCGGCAGAAGATTTCAAGGCGTATCTTCCTTTGAAGAGATTTCCAGGAAGACCCCCGAGAAGAGCCTCCTGGTTTCTCTCCCCAAGAGCGGGGGGAGAAACTGGCAGGGGCGGATCACCTGTCGCCATCGCGGGGGCGGCCATAAGCGGATGTACCGCCTCATCGATTTTCGTCGGGAAAAAATCGGTGTACCCGCGAAGGTGGTACACATCGAATATGACCCCAACCGATCCGCGCGGATCGCCCTCCTCCAGTATCGGGATGGAGAAAAAAGATACATCCTGGCCCCGCTGGGATTAGTGGTTGGCGATGAACTGATGTCCGGCCCGGAGGCAGAGATCAAGACGGGGAATGCCCTCCCCCTGCGCAACATCCCCGTGGGGATGATGCTCCATAATCTGGAGCTAAAGAAAGGGAAGGGGGGGCAGCTGGTGCGAGGGGCTGGAGGCGCAGCCCAGTTTCTGGCCAAGGAAGGTGATTTCGGGTTGGTGAAACTTCCCTCCGGGGAGGTACGGAAAATCGATCTCGACTGCATGGCCACCATCGGTCAGGTCGGCAATTTAGATCATGAGAATGTCTCTCTGGGGAAGGCAGGAAGGTCCCGCTGGCTCGGCATTCGGCCAAGCGTTCGGGGAGTGGCCATGAACCCGCACGATCACCCATTGGGAGGGGGAGAGGGCAAGTCTTCCGGGGGGCGTCATCCCTGTACTCCTTGGGGAAAGCCGACCAAAGGCTTCAAAACAAGGAGGAGGGGCCTTCCCTCTGACAAGTACATCGTGAAGCGGAGGAAATAGGAGGCGGCCTTGTCTCGTTCCCTGAAAAAGGGTCCCTTCGTGGATCCCAAATTGCTCAAAGTCGTTGAGGAGATGAACCTTTCTCGAAAGAAGCGCGTGGTCAAGACTTGGTCCAGGTCCTCCACGGTAGTGCCGGAAATGCTGGGGCATACGGTGGCTATCCATAATGGGAAGAAGTTCATTCCCATTTTCATCACGGAAAATATGGTGGGCCATCGGTTAGGGGAATTCGCTCCCACCCGGACATTCCGCGGTCATGGAGCGCACACGGTTCGCTCCACGGCGCTGAAATAAGGGAAAGAGGAAAGAGGCAACAGGATGGCAGAGGCGCGAGCGATCGGGCGATTTATCCGGGTTCCTCCACGGAAGGCCAGGTTAGTCATGGACATGGTGCGGGGAAGGGATATCAATGAGGCCCTGAATGTATTGAGATTCACTCCCAAGTACGCGGCTCGGGTGGTAGAGAAGGTGCTGCGTTCGGCCATCGCCAATGCGCAGCAGAATCATGGCGTGAAGGATATTGATTTGCTTTTTGTGAAGCGGGCCTATGTAGATACTGGGCCCACGGTGAAGAGGTTCCGGCCGAGAGCGATGGGCCGGGCTACCCCCATCAAGAAGCGGACGAGTCATTTGACCATCGTGTTGGAGGAGAAGGAGCGAGCGGCTCCCTCAGCGGGACGCCGGGGCAGATGAGTTAGCTCCATCCATTTTCGGGAGGTAAGACTTGGGCCAGAAAGTTCACCCGTTGGGTTTTCGATTGGGCATCACCAAGACCTGGAGATCCAGGTGGTATGCGGAGAAGGGTTACGGTGAATTGCTGCATGAGGATCTCCGTATCAAGAGGTTTATCAAGCAGAAACTCTTTCACGCGGGGATTTCTCATATTGAGATTGAGAGGACGGCGGAGCGAGTCAGGATCTTCATCCATACCGCTCGTCCTGGCATCATCATCGGGAAAAAGGGAGCAGAGGTCGAAAAACTCAAAAATGAGCTCATGGGAATGACCCATAAGGAGATTCAGCTGGAGATCATCGAGGTGAGAAGGCCGGAATTGGACGCCCAATTAGTCGCAGAGCAGGTTGCCTCTCAACTGGAGCGGAGAGTGGCCTTTCGGAGGGCGATGAGGAAGGCGGTCACCTCTTCCCTGAGGTTGGGGGCCAAGGGAGTTCGAATTGCCTGCGCTGGTCGTCTCGCCGGTGCGGAAATCGCTCGCAGGGAGTGGTATCGAGAGGGAAGGGTTCCCCTTCATACCCTGCGGGCCGATATCGACTACGGGCAGGCAGAGGCGCACACCACCTACGGGGTGATTGGAGTGAAGGCTTGGATCTACCATGGGGAGATTCTCCCGCAGACCCGAGCAGCCAAGGAGGCATCAGGCGCTTGAAGAGGGGCCGGATCAATGCTACAGCCAAAGCGGGTAAAATATAGAAAACAACAGCGCGGAAGGAGGGGCGGGGTTGCCTTTCGAGGGGCGACCCTGAGCTTTGGAGACTTTGGCCTTCAGGCGCTTGAGTCGGCCTGGATCACAGATCGCCAGATTGAGGCGGGGCGAAGGGCCATTACCCGATATGTGAAAAGGGGAGGTAAGGTTTGGATCCGGATCTTCCCGGATAAGCCGATCACTGCCAAGCCAGCGGAGACCCGCATGGGGAAAGGCAAGGGTTCTCCTGAGGGATGGGTGGCCGTTGTGAAACCGGGAAGGATCATTTATGAAATGGAGGGAGTCGCGGAGGGAGACGCCAAAGAGGCCATGCGGCTTGCCTCGAGCAAACTGCCGATTGCGACTCGATTTGTCAGCCGGAAGAAATCAGGGGAATTGGGATGAAGGCGAGTCAGTTTCGTGAGTTATCGGAAGAGGAGTTGGGACAGAAACTTTCTGATCTGACGGACGATCTGTTCAAGCTTCGGATTCGCCATTCGGTGGCCAAGCTGGAGAATCCGATGAGGATCAGGGAGGTGAGAAAGGACATTGCTCGCCTGAAGGCGGTCATCAGAGAGAATCGCATCAGAAAGCAGGAGAAGCGGGCGGGTGAAGCGACTCCTGCGGAGGCCAAAAAATGAGAGGCGAGAGGGGTCAACGACGAGTGGTATCGGGAAGGGTTGTGAGCGACAAGATGAACAAGACGATCGTAGTAGAGATCTCTCGCCTGACCAAGCACTCTACCTACAATAAGATCATCAAGCGGGTCACCAAGGTAAAGGCCCACGATGAGAAGAATGAATGTAAGGTGGGAGATCGGGTGAAGCTGATGGAAACTCGACCCCTGAGCAAGGAGAAGCATTGGCGGGTGGTGGAGATCCTGGAGCGGGCTGCCGTTTAAGGGATGTGCAAGTGGAGGTAGGATTCATCGGTATTTTATCTCGGCATATCAGGTGATCGAAGATGATCGGGTTGAGGACCATATTGGAAGTTGCAGACAACTCAGGAGCCAAAAAGGTCTCTTGCATCAAGGTCATTGGGGGATCGGGCAAGAGGTATGCGCGCGTGGGCGACGTGATCGTGGCCAATGTGAAGGAGGCCGTCCCGGAGGGAGCCGTGAAGAAGGGAGATGTGGTCCGGGCCGTGGTGGTCAGGACGGCAAAGGAGCTGAGGCGGCCGGATGGATCGTATATCAAGTTTGACCGGAATGCCGCCGTACTGATCAATGAACAGAATAATCCCATTGGGACGCGGGTCTTCGGTCCTGTGGCCCGCGAGCTTCGAGATAATCAGTTCATGAAAATCATCTCCTTGGCCCCTGAGGTCATTTGAGGAACAGGAGCCCAGAGGAGTAGCCAGGATGGATCGAAACAGATCGGCCCTGCACATCAAGAAAAATGATATGGTCATGGTGATCGCCGGAAAGGATAAGGGCAAGAGCGGCAGGGTGATCTCCGTCTTTCCGAAAAAAGAGCGCATCCTGGTCGAGAAGATCAATTTCGTCAAGCGTCACACCAGACCGCGGGGGCAGACCCACAAGGGCGGCATCTTGGAAAGGGAATCTCCCATCCATGTCTCCAATGTGATGATCTTGTGCGGCAAGTGCGATCGTCCGGTGAGGGTGAGAAAGCTTACGCTCCAGGATGGAAGCCGGGTGAGGGTTTGCCAGAAGTGTGGCGAGTCTTTGGATTGAGAGGGATGGATCGATCTTAGATGCCCAGACTCAGGGATAAGTACAAGAAAGAGGTAATTCCAGCGATGATGAAGCAATTCGCTTACCAGAATCCGCTGGAGGTTCCCAAACTGACCAAAGTCGTCATCAACATGGGATTGGGCGAAGCCATTTCCAATATCAAAGTGATCGATTCTGCGGTCTCCGATCTCTCTGAAATTGCTGGACAGCGTCCGGTGGTAGCCCGCGCTAAACGCTCGGAGGCGGGATTCAAACTGCGGGCAGGAATGCCGATCGGTTGTAAGGTGACCTTGAGGGGAGATCGCATGTATGAGTTTCTGGATCGATTGGTGAGTGTGGCCCTCCCTCGCATCCGGGATTTCAAGGGAATCTCTGCGAAGTCCTTCGATGGTCGAGGAAACTACTCCCTGGGGATCAGAGAACAATTGATATTCCCTGAGATCCGATATGATAAGGTGGATATGGTGCGGGGGATGGATATCAGCATTGAAACCTCAGCCCGGACCGATGAAGAGGGCTTGATGCTCCTCGAATCGCTGGGATTTCCGTTCAGGAAATAGGAGGGTAAAGGAAGAGGGAATGGCTCGGACAGGGATGTTAATCAGGAATCAGAGGCCCTTGAAGCACCGGGGTCGCCGGATTAATCGTTGTCGTTTGTGTGGTAGGCCTCGGGGCTATCTCCGCAAGTTCGAGATGTGCCGGATCTGCTTTCGGGTCCTGGCGCTCCGAGGAGAGATACCGGGAGTGGTCAAGGCAAGTTGGTAGATTCAGGAGTGGATGATCCTGGCTGCAACGCCCAAATGGATTCAGTTCTGCATGCGCTAAAGAGGTAGATTCTATGTCGATGACCGATCCAATTGCCGATATGCTCACTCGGGTGCGAAATGCCAACCGAGCCCTCCATGATAAGGTGGATATCCCCTCTTCCAAGCTGAAGCTGCAGATTGCGAAGATCATGAAGGAGGAGGGACTGGTCAAGAACTTCAAGGTGATCGAAGATAAGAAGCAAGGTGTCCTCCGCATCTATCTGAAGTATGGACCGGGCAACCAGAGAATTCTGACCCGTCTGGAACGAATCAGTCGCCCTGGGCTGCGCGTCTATGTCAAAAATAAAGAGATGACGAAGGCCAAGAGGGGAGTGGGCCTTGCGGTGATCTCTACCTCAAAGGGCCTGATGACCGATAAGCGGGCCCAGGAGATGGGCTTGGGCGGTGAGCTCATCTGCTACATCGAATAACTGAAGAAGGGGATGTACGGAAGTGTCCAGAATAGGGAGAGCTCCGATAGCCATCCCATCCCAGGCGAAGGTGGAGGTGATTAAGGACACCGTATCGGTGTCAGGCCCCAAGGGAAAGCTCCATTTGCAACTGCAGCCGGGGATGGGCGTTAAGGTGGAGAATGACAAGATCTTGGTCAGCCGGCCTTCCGATGAGAAGGCTTATAGGGCTCTGCATGGGCTGGTCCGGTCGCTCCTGGCCAACATGGTGCAAGGGGTCACCCAAGGATTTGAGAAGCGACTGGAGCTATCTGGATTGGGCTTTCGCGCCCAGGTGCAGGGGGGGACGCTGACCTTGAGCCTGGGATACTCTCATCCCATCAGCTATCCCATTCCTTCAGATGTCAAGATTCAGGCGGAGAGCCCTACCTCTTTGATCATTTCCGGCATCGACAAGCAGAGAGTCGGGCAGGTGGCGGCTCAGATTCGGGAGTTCAGGAAGCCAGAGCCATATAAGGGGAAGGGAATCAAGTATGCGGGCGAACGGATTCGACGCAAAGCAGGCAAGACCGGGGCTTGATCGTTGAAGAGGCCCGGGCAGGAAAGTTGAGGAGAGGGATTGAAGGGGAACTACGCAAAGAGGGAAGCAAGATTCAAACGACATCGGCGGGTGAGAAAAAGGGTAGTGGGCACCCAGGAACGCCCGAGGCTTTCCGTATTCAAGAGCAATCGTCATATCTATGTTCAGTTGATCGATGACGATGCAGGTCGCACCCTGGCAGCCGCCTCCAGCCTTTCTTCCCTGATCGTTGAGGGAAAAGATCAGGGCGGCAAGACGAGTGTGGCCAAGGCCGTAGGGAAGCTGGTGGGCGAGGCAGCCCTGAGAGCAAGCATAAAGAAGGTGGTCTTCGACCGGGGAGGCTATCGGTATCATGGCCGGGTAAAGGCCTTGGCCGATGGCGCTCGCGAGGCAGGTTTGAAATTCTGAGAAAGAGGCATTGGAGCGGAGGTCGGGTTTGGAAAGGATAAGTCCCGAGGGTCTGGAGCTTACTGATCGCGTGGTGTACATCAACCGCGTAGCGAAGGTGGTAAAAGGAGGCAGGCGGTTCAGCTTCAGTGCGCTGGTGGTGGTAGGAGACAAGAATGGAATCGTGGGATCCGGACTGGGGAAGGCCTCCGAGGTCCCAGAAGCCATTCGAAAGGGGATCGAGATCGCCAAGAAGAATTTGGTGCGGGTTCTCCTGGCAGACAACACGATTCCCCATGCGGTCATTGGCAAATTCGGGTCGGGAAAAGTCATCCTGAGGCCAGCGTCTGAAGGGACGGGAGTGGTGGCTGGGGGTCCGGTTCGGGCCGTCCTGGAGTCGGCAGGAGTGCGCGATGTCCTTTCCAAGGTCTTAGGCTCCAATAACCCTCATAATGTGGTGAAGGCGACGCTGCAAGGACTGCTCAGCCTGAAGAGACCCTCCGAGGTTGCCCAGCTTCGCGGCAAGGAGGGCGGCCCGGAGGAGATGGAGGCCCCGGAGAAGGAAGAGAAGGTTAAGAGATGAGCCAGGGTCGCTTGAAAATCAGGCTTCGCCGGGGCCGAATCGGGGTTCAAGAGAAGCAGCGAAGGATCTTGGATGGCCTTGGCTTGCATCGTGTCAATCAGGTGGTGATCCGGGAGGATCGGCCGGAGATCCGGGGGATGATCTTCAAGGTCTCCCACCTGGTTGAGGTAAAGGAGTCTTAGCACGCCACGACGCTGATAGGAAAAGGGGATGGTCAAAATCCACGAGCTTAAATCTCCGGAGGGAGCGCGGAGAGAACGGAAGAGAAGGGGTAGGGGGCCGGGATCGGGCCACGGGCAGACCTCGGGCCGGGGAGACAAGGGCCAGAAGGCGAGGTCAGGAGGACATCCCCAGCCCTGGTTTGAGGGAGGACAACTGCCCTTGCACCGCCGGGTCCCCAAGAGGGGCTTTACCAATATCTTTCGCAAGGAGTACGCCATCATCAACTTGAAAGACCTCTCCCACTTCGAGTCAGGGACTTCCCTCTCTCCCGACCTTTTATGGGAGCAGGGAATGATCAAGCATCGCCATGACTTGGTCAAGATCCTGGGTGAGGGGGAGATCACGCAGCCGCTCACCATTCGGGCCCACAAGTTCTCCCGTTCTGCGCTGCAGAAGATCGAGGCCGCGGGCGGCAGGGCCGAGGTAATCGAGGCATGATCGAGAGCATTGGCAACATCTTCAAAGTTCCGGAGCTGAAGAAGCGCATTATCTTCACCGCCTTGCTCCTGATCGTCTATCGGGTGGGTTCTCATGTGCCGACCCCGGGAATTGATGCCGCCGCCTTATCCTCCTTCTTCGATCAAGTGGGAGGGACCCTTTTAGGCTTTTTTGATCTCTTCTCCGGCGGAGCGCTGCGAAGGCTCTCCATCTTTGCCCTGGGGATCATGCCCTACATCAGTGCCTCCATCATCCTTCAGCTCCTGGCGGTGGTCGTTCCTTACCTGGAGCGCCTCAGCAAGGAGGGGGAACAGGGCCGGAGGAAGATCATCCAGTATACCCGATACGGGACCGTTGTGTTATCTGCCATTCAAGCCCTGGGCATTGCCATCGGCCTGGAAAGCATGAGGAGCCCCAATGGAGATGTGGTAGTCCCCAATCCGGGATGGTCCTTCCGTCTCATGACGGTCATCACCCTGACCGCGGGAACTGCCTTCATCATGTGGCTGGGGGAGCAGATCACGGAGCGAGGGATCGGAAACGGGATTTCCCTCATCATCTTTGCTGGAATTGTAGTGCGCATGCCGGAGGCGATCATCAATTCCTGGAGGCTGATTTCCACCGGGGAGATGAATTTGCTGATCTTTGTCGGACTGGTCGTGGTCATGGTGTTGGTGGTGGCAGGGACGATCGTGATGACACTGGGCCAACGGAAGATCCCGGTCCAATACGCGAAGAGGATAGTGGGAAGGCGAGTCTATGGCGGGCAGAGCACCCATCTTCCCCTCCGGGTGAACACCGCCGGGGTGATTCCCGTGATCTTCGCCTCCTCGATCATCATGTTCCCCGCCACCATTGCCAAGTTCATCCATCACCCCTGGATGCAGGGGGCTGCTGACGCCCTCTCGCCCGCCATGCCGATCTATACGATTCTCTATGTGGCCTCCATCATCTTCTTCACCTATTTCTATACCGCAATTGTATTCAATCCGGTCGATGTAGCGGACAACATGAAGAAATACGGAGGCTTCATCCCGGGGATTCGACCGGGCGCGAAGACGGCGGAATATGTCGATCGCATCTTGACACGGGTCACCCTGGCTGGGGCTATCTTCCTGGCCGCCATCTCCGTCTTCCCCGAATTCCTCATCAAATGGATGAATGTCCCCTTCTACTTCGGGGGCACCTCCCTCTTGATCGTGGTGGGAGTGGCATTGGATACGGTGCAGCAGATCGAATCTCACCTCTTGATGAGGCATTACGAAGGATTTCTCAAGAAGGGGAAGTTGAAGGGAAGATACACCTGATTGGAGCTTGATGGTCATCCCTCATGCGCTTGATTCTGCTGGGGCCCCCCGGAGCGGGCAAGGGAACACAGGCCCGGATGATCCAAGAAACTTATGGCCTTCCTCAGATTTCGACGGGAGATATCCTGAGGGAGGAGGTGGCGGAAAAGACATCCCTGGGGAACTACGCGAGCTCCTTCATGGAGAGGGGCGCCCTCGTTGCCGATGAGGTGATCATCCAGATCGTGCGCAAAAGGCTGCAGCGGCCGGAATACGCACGAGGCTATCTCCTGGATGGGTTTCCCCGAACCCTCGCTCAGGCCGAGGCACTGGATCGAGTCCTGGGGGCAACAGGATCGGGTATCGATCTGGTCTTGAATCTCCAGGTGGATGAGGAGGAACTGGTGGAGCGGCTGGCCGGGAGGAGGGTCTGTGAGAGGTGCGGGGAGGTCTTTCACCTCCGGTTTCACCCTCCCAGGTCGGAGGGAAGATGCGATCGCTGCGGCGGCCCATTGTTGCAAAGGGAGGATGACCGGGAGGATGTGATCCGCAGGCGCTTAAAGGTGTACCGGGAGGAGACGGCTCCCTTAGTTGAGTATTATGGGCGTCAGGGAAAATTGGAGGAGGTGTCGGCGGCCGGGGATATCGAATCGGTGAAAGAGAGGATCGGCCGGGCCCTGAAGGGAAGGATTCGGGCCCAAAGATGATCCTGCTCAAGTCCCCTTGGGAGATGGACCTGCTCCGGGTCAGTAACCGGATCGCAGCAGAGGCCCTGGAGGAACTGAAAAAGCTGATTGAACCCGGAGTCGAAACGGCCGAGCTGGATCGGTTTGCAGAGGCGTATCTCCAGGCCAAAGGAGCGAAGCCAGCCTTCAAGGGTTACAATGATTATCCCAATACCCTCTGCACCTCGGTCAACGAAGCGATAGTGCACGGCATCCCCTCCTCCCGCAGGTTGCAGGAAGGCGATATCATCAGCCTGGACATCGGGACTATCTTCTCCGGGTATTACGGGGACGCGGCGGTTACCCTTCCGGTAGGAAGGATCTCCCAGGAAGCGGAAAGGCTCCTGGAGGTGGCGCGGACGGCACTCCATCTGGCCATCGAGAAGGCGAGGCCCGGATACCGGGTCTCTGATATGTCCTATGCGATTCAAGAGCATGTGGAGGGCCAGGGCATGTTTGTGGTGAAGGCCTTTGTGGGCCATGGAATTGGAAAGGCCCTGCATGAGGAGCCCCAGATTCCCAATTTCGGCCCTCCAGGGAAAGGCCCCCTGCTCCGGCCGGGGATGGTATTGGCGATTGAGCCGATGGTAAATATGGGAACCTCGGAGATTGTGATTTTAGAGGACAAGTGGACTGCGGTGACCGGGGACCGGTCCCTTTCCGCCCACTTCGAGCATACGGTGGCGATCACGGAGAATAGCCCGGAGATCCTGACTTCCCTCGATCATCAATGAAGCCAAAAGGATAGGAATGCCCAAGGAGGAGGGAATCCAAGTAGAGGGGACGGTGATCGAGCCCCTCCCTAATGCAATGTTTCGGGTGGAATTGGAGAATGGCCACAGGGTATTGGCCCATATTTCGGGAAAGATGAGGATGCATTTCATTCGGATCTTGCCTGGGGATAAAGTGACTGTGGAACTCTCCCCCTACGATCTGACTCGAGGCCGCATCATCTATCGATACAAATAGGGCCTCGCTGAGGAGTAGATATGAAGGTACGGGCATCAGTGAAACCAATCTGCGAGAAGTGCAAGATTATTCGCCGCAAAGGGGTCTTGCGGGTCATCTGTGAGAACCCTCGCCACAAGCAGCGGCAAGGGTAGTCATCAGGAATGATCAGGAAGGAGTGAGGAGTGGCAAGGATCGCAGGAGTAGATTTGCCGAGGGAAAAGAGACTGGAGGTAGCTCTGACCTATATCTATGGGGTTGGACTGCGCGCCTCAAAGAGGATCCTGGCGGAGGCGAAGATCTCCCCGGATATGCGAGTGAAGGACATGACGGAGGAGCAGGTCGCCCAGGTAAGGAGCACGCTGGAAGGGAAGTATACGGTGGAGGGGGACCTGAGGAGAGATGTCTCCGGCAATATCAAGAGGCTGATGGACATCGGGACCTATCGTGGGCTCAGACACAGGCGTTCCCTTCCCGTTCGCGGACAGAGGACCAGCACCAATGCCCGTACTCGCAAGGGACCCCGTAGGACAATCGGCGCCAAGAGGAAGAAGAGTTAATATCAGTTAATATCAAGGGAGAGTCATTTCTATGGCACAGACCAAGAAGAAGGCCGGCAGGGGCAGAGGGAAAAAGGAATTCAAGAATATCAGCCAGGGGATCGCCTGCGTCCAATCCACCTTCAATAATACGATCGTGACCATCACCGATCTTCATGGCAATGTGATCACCTGGGCCAGTGCGGGCAGTTTGGGATTCAAGGGCTCGAGAAAAAGCACTCCCTTTGCGGCTCAAATGGCGGCCGAGCAATGTGCGCAGAAGGCCTTGTCTTATGGGATGAAGCAGGTCAAGGTGATGGTGAAGGGGCCGGGATCGGGCCGGGAGGCGGCGATCCGATCCCTTCAGGCTGTGGGGCTGGAGATTTCGGCCATCAAAGATGTGACTCCCATTCCACATAATGGGTGTCGGCCGCCCAAACGAAGGAGGGTGTAACATTCTCACGAAGGCTTTCACGCTGGGGGCGAGATAAGTGGCAAGACATGTAGAATCAGTTTGCAAGATTTGTCGGCGGGAGGGAAGCAAGCTCTTCCTGAAAGGGGATCGCTGTTTTTCCAGCAAGTGCGCGGTGGAGAAACGGGCGTATGCGCCAGGCGAGCACGGACAGCGCAGGATCAAGGCCACCGACTATTCTGTCCAGCTTCGGGAAAAGCAGAAGATGAGGCGGAGCTATGGGATCATGGAGAGGCAGTTTCGAAATTATTTTCGAAAGGCGGAGAGGCTCCGGGGAACCCCGGGGGATAACCTCATACGCTTCATCGAGCGGCGCCTCGACAATGTCGTTTACCGGTTCGGCTTCGCATCCTCACGGGCGGAGGCCAGGCAGCTGGTCAGTCACGGACACTTCACCCTGAATGGCCATCGGGTGAACATCCCCTCCATCCTGTTGCGGCCAGGGGATGTAGTCGCGGTGAAGGAGAGCAGTCGGGAACTTTTGGCCATCAAGGGCGCTCTGGAATCGGCAAAGCGTCGCACGCTTCCTTCCTGGCTGGAGTTGGATCCTCAGAAGCTGGCGGGGACAGTGAAATCCTGGCCCGCCCGGGAAGAGGTCTCTCTGCCCATTCAAGACGAGCTGATCGTCGCCATTTATTCCAAGTAATTTGAGGGTTCCATGATTCAGAATTTCAAGGGGTTTCAAAAACCGAAGAGATTAGAGTACGAGACGGAGACGCTGACCTCCACTTACGGGAAGTTCTTTGCGGAGCCCTTGGAGAGAGGATTCGGATTGACCGTTGGGAATTCCCTGCGGAGGGTCCTCCTCTCCTCGATTGAGGGGGCAGCGGTGACGGCCATTCGCATCCCGGGAGTCCTCCATGAATTTTCCAGCATCCCCGGGGTGAAGGAGGATGTGACCGATGTCATCCTCAATATCAAGGGACTGCGCCTGAAATTGAATGTCGACCGCCCCAAGACCCTTTATTTGAAGGCCTCCAAGGAGGGACCGGTGAGGGCGAAGGATATTCAGCCCGATCCCGATGTCCAGATCCTCAACCCGGACCTGCATATTGCCACCCTGGACCATAAAGCAAAATTGGAGATGGAGCTCGAGGTGGGTCGGGGCCGGGGATATGTTCCGGCGGAGAGGAATAAGAGAGATGGACAATCCATCGATGTGATCCCGGTCGATTCCCTTTTCTCGCCGGTACAGAAGGTGAACTTCCAGGTAGAGAACACCCGAGTGGGTCAGGCTACCGACTACAATCGCCTCATCCTGGAGGTCTGGACGGATGGCAGCGTGCAACCTCAAGACGCCGTCGCCTACGCCGCCAAGATCCTGAAGGATCATCTCTCCATCTTCATCAACTTTGAAGAGGAGCCGGAGACGAAGGAGGAGGCTCCGGATAGCTCGCGGGACGAGATTTGGGAGAATTTGAGTCGACCTGTCGATGAACTGGAACTCTCCGTTCGGTCGGCCAATTGCCTGAAGAATTCCAATATCCGCTACATCAGGGATCTGGTGGTCAAGACGGAGGCGGAGATGCTCAAGACCAAAAATTTTGGCCGCAAGTCCTTGCTGGAGATCAAGGAGATCCTGGCGAAAATGAATCTATCCCTGGGAATGAAGTTGGAGGATTTGGGACCTCCTCCCGCCACTTCCAAAGCGAGAGGGGGAAGGCAGTAATCCGCTCTCCTCTGGCTCCCCCCGTAACCTAAGGAGAATCTTGATCATGCGCCATCGGAAGGCAAGAAGAAAATTGGGCAGGACCTCTTCTCATCGTCAAGCCCTTCTCCGGAACCTGGTGACTTCCCTGCTCATGCACGAGAGGATCGTCACCACCGAGGCAAAGGCCAAGGAGCTACGGAGGATTGCGGAGAAGATGATCACCCTGGCCAAGAGGGAGGATTTGCACGCCCGGCGCCAGGCGGCGAAGATCGTCATGGATGAGAGCGTCCTGAAGAAGCTCTTCGACAGCCTGGGGGCCAGATTCTCGAAGCGATCGGGCGGTTACACTCGAATCACCAAGCTCTCCTATCGGGTGGGGGATGGTGCCCCTCTGGCGGCCATCGAGTTGTTAGATCAAGAGGGCCAGAAGGCGGAAGTCTCCGTGAAGGAGAAGGTGAAGAGGGCCCTGAGGAGTCCGGGGGGGGCCAAGAGGGAAGGCGGCAAGGAGAAGGAAAAGCCGGAGGCGAAAGGGGCCAAAGAGGCCAAGGCGGGAGAGAAGGAGAGGAAAGAGAAGCCGGCTGAGGGAAGGAGAAGAAGAAGGCGCCGTCCGCCCCGTCCTCCAAGGGAGAAGGAAAGAGGGGCCCCCGGCGGCCAGAACGCAGACCGGGCATAACCGCGTAGGTTAAGGCGTAGTTCATCATAGAAAAAGGCAGGGCCAGATTCGGGCCCTGCCTTTGCTTTATGCACTAATGGTTCGCGTCCTAACGCCTTGCCTGAAGGTCCATAGCCAGGATAGCCGCAGCATATCCTAAACCTTCTCCAACAACTCGAAATACCTCTCCCGGCTCATCGCAGCGGTAGTCATATTGGTCCTGATATGGGTTACCGGAACCAGCCTTGGGCTGGTCTTGATGATCAAGGGTCTTTGACAACCCGCCTTGGTCATACTCACATGATCGCCTCTTTGTCGGCTAACCGTGAAGCCATCCATTTCGAAGATCCTTATCAATTTCCGATAATGGATAGGAACGATCTTCTTTTCCGGCATTCCCTTTTCCTACAAGGTTATCTGTTCGACCAGGATCGGTACCCGGGAGAGCCACTTTTGCGGATCGGCAGAATCTGGAATAAAACCAGCCTCGCGAAGTACAGCGCTGAGTGTGCCCATCGCCTCACACTCCTCTATGAACAGATCCATTGCCTCCCGCAGAGATTTCCTGGCCTCTTCCACACTATCTCCGAAACTGGAAACATTTAGCTCGGGACAGATGGCCACGAACTGGTCATCTTCCCTAAAGACCTCTGCTCTATACACGAGATGGATATCCATACCACCCTCCATCAGAAACCATGGGTTGCTATTCAAGCTTGCCAGCTTTCAACCGCTTGATACGCTATGCTTCCTGAGGCAAGAACAAATTGAATATATCAGAAAGAAGGCTTGATGACAATTTCTCACCAAATTCCGGTCTGCCCTTCCGCGATCCGCAAACAAAACAGGCAGGGCCAGATGTGGCCCCGCCTGTTGCTTTATGCGGCAATGGACGGCTGCCTTTCGGCCACCGTCCGAGCAACTCCCCCCTTCCCTCCCAATCCAAATGATACTGTCACTTACCGGGAGGGCAAGGTATGGGTCTCCGTAAAATCCAGGTAACAGTCAGAGAGTCCTCCCGGAGTCAGGGGCGCAGGGTTAGCCCGTTCAGAGCAGGAAACCTCACCGTACAATGTATATGTCGTACTTAAGGAAGGAGTTCTCGCCTCCCTTCAGCTCGACCATCTTTCCTATACATTGAACATGGTTCAGCCAGGAATACTTCTCAGCCGACGTCTGCATAGTCGGTGCAGTGATGAAGTAACAATCCTTTGCTGTCACCACCTCCCCTTTCATCAGTCGGTCGAAACTTTCCTTTGAAAAGCTGATGATCCCATTGTAGCTGACGTAGATAAGCGCCCCGTCGTCGGTCTTCAATGTGCCGCGCACGTCCAAGCGCCAACTACCACCAGGCATGACGCGAAGCCAGTCAGCTGCCGGCGCGAGCAATGTCCCGCTGATCTTTGGACCCTTAGCCCATCCCCCATCGCGCACGTTGTAGACAAAGAGCGTGTTGTCGATCTGCTGAGGCGGGTCGAGTGGCACATACACCGTCATCAGATACTCGGTCGTGATTTGCGTTGTTTCACCCTGCGCAATCACTGGAGTGATCGTGATCACCATTCCGGCCAAGAGAACCCAGAATCCGCGCCTAAGTGCTGAAAACATTCTCATCTTCTCCTCTGGCGAGTTATGGAATTTCAAGCAGTAATTCCCGCTACTCCCTTGAGGAAGGATTCTTACTATAGGCCATCACCTCCTTTATGTCCCGGAAACCCTCTATGGGACGCCTTGCAGGCTCACCAAACAAAAAAGCCCTCTGGCCATACAACTTCCCCCAGGGCTTCAGCAGCCCTGACAAACTCGGAGTGGACTTTTCGTATCACTTCCCCACTTCTATAATCCTTCTTACAGCCAGGGGTTTAATAAGGGCAGCCACCGCGTATCAGCATCGACCAGGGAATGGAGCCCAATTGCTTGTCTTGATCTATCGAGTTAACCCTTACCTCTCTTCCAATGCGACCATATCTTCTCTCTCTCTCTCTCTCTCTCTCCTGTCAAGCCCCCCTTTCAAAAAATCGTTGTTCATTTGCCGGAAAAGGGTTAAAGTATCTACGGAGAAGGGCTCAAGGGGTCAGGAAGAAGAGGGTTTGAGGGGCCGAGGGTTCGAGTTGAATGCTCTGGACGGACACTTGGCCCCTGGAACCCTTGAATCCTGGAACCGTCATAATGGTTCACTTTTTTCACACCAGAGAGGAGGGTTGAAGATGGCAGAGGAGAAAATCGGAGAGGTTTCGAAATACTTCGCCAAGGTAGGGGTGGCGGGCATCCAGGTGGAGATAGGTTCCCTGAACTTGGGGGATACGATCCGCATCAAGGGTCACACCACCGATTTCAGCCAGACGGTGGAGTCGATGCAGTTAGAGAATCAGGCGATCGAGAAGGCGATGCCCGGCCAGTTGGTGGGGATCAAGGTCAAGGATCGGGTCAGGGAAAAGGATGTAGTCTACAAAGTGACCGAGTGAGAAGATGCAACAGGGAATCCCCTCTCCCCAGGATTTCCGGGCGGAGGAGAGGAAAATCAGAGAGATCCAGATCCTTTCCGATCTGGTGGTGAGCCTTCTCAGAGCAGGCAAGCTCAGTCTCTTTGAATCATTGCTCCTCCTGAAGGCGGCGAAGAAGTTCGTCCTGGCCCGATTTCCCGATAAGGAAGAGGTCTATGAGATGATCTATGGCTCTCGGTTCCGGAGGGTCCTGAGAGAAAGGATGAATTCCTCCTCGGAAAGGAATTGAGCCCTTATGGCCGTCTCCCTCGATACCTTGCAGGAGGTTGCCGCTCAGGCAAAGGGGATCCTCCGAGAGTGCACCCTGTGCCCGCGGAACTGCCGGGTGAATCGGCTGGAGGATCAGCTCGGGTACTGTCAAATCGGGAGGCAGGCCCAGGTGGCCAGCTACGGGGCTCACTTCGGCGAGGAGCCTCCCCTGGTAGGAAGATGCGGGTCGGGAACCATCTTCTTCACCCGCTGCAACTTAAGATGCCTCTTCTGTCAAAATTACGACATCAGCCAGTTGGGGGAGGGTGCTCCGGCGGAGGAAGAGAGGCTGGCGGAGATGATGCTCTCCCTCCAGGCGCAGCGATGTCACAATATCAACTTGGTGACCCCTACCCATGTGGTCGCTCAGATGCTGGGGGGGCTCTTCATCGCCCGCAGCAAGGGCCTCCAGCTTCCCATCGTATATAACTGCGGGGGCTACGAATCCCTTTCCACCCTCCAGATGCTGGAGGGAATCATTGAGATCTATATGCCCGACGCGAAATATGCCTCCGACGAGGTGGCACGGGAGCTATCGGATGCCCCAGACTATCCAAGTATCATGAAGGAGGCCTTGAAGGAGATGCATCGGCAGGTGGGCGACCTTCAGATGAACGACCAGGGGGTTGCGGTAGCGGGCCTTTTAGTGAGGCACCTGGTGCTCCCCTATGATCTGGCGGGGACGCGGGAGATCATGCGCTTCCTGGCCCAGGAGATCTCGCCAAACACCTATGTGAATATCATGGATCAATATCGTCCCTCTTTCAAGGCCCCTTATCATCTGCGGATGAGCCGCAGGATCACCTCGTCGGAATATCGGGAAGCCGTCCAGATTGCCCTCCAGGAGGGACTGCACCGAGGTTTCTGAGCCATGAAGAAGATTGATTCCTACGAGTTTGGCCAGATCGAGATTGAAGGGAAAAGCTATCGCTCCGACCTCATCATTTATCCCGATCGAATCGACAGCCGGTGGTGGAGAAAACAGGGCCATTCCCTTCAGATAGAGGACCTGCAGGGGATCGTGGAGGCCCGGCCCGAGATCCTGGTGGTAGGCACCGGTCGAAATGCAATGATGGCGATTCCCCAGTCCACCCGGGATTACCTGTCCTCCCTGGGGATCGAGCTGATTGCGGAGGATACCCAGAAGGCCTGCCAGACCTTCAACCGCATTGGCCGCGAGAGAAGAGCCGTAGCGGCCCTGCACCTGACATGTTGACCAGTTTTCCCGTAGATAAGGCCTTGGCTCACGCGAAGCAGCTCTCCTTTCCCCGCAGGACGGGAGGTCCAGGGTGGCAAAGAGCCCGCGACTTTTTGGCCTCCGAGCTTCAGGGCCTGGGATACGGCATATCCTTGGAGAGATTTCCCATTCAGGCGGATCCATTCCTCCTCCTCAGGGCCGTCCTTTCCCTGACCTTGCTGATTCTGGTGACATCCTATGTGCTGAGCCGGAGCCACCCATTGCTTGCTTCCGCTCTCGTTCTCCTCCCCGCCCTCGCCATCCTCAGCGCAGGGCACTTATGGAATGCCTGGGTTTCCTCCGGCAAGCTGCCTTTCAAGCCAAGGCCCCATCCGGGCGCCAACCTGGTCGCCTCCCTTCCACCGGCCAGGGAAGGCCAAGAGCAGATCCTGCTGGTCGCCCATTATGATTCGAAAAGCCAGAGCCTCTCCCTGGTGCGGCGTTCGCTTCTCCTCATTTGCCTGGTCCTTCTCTGCCTGATCATGTCCCTCCTCTATCTCTCGGCGTCGCAGGTAGGGCTTTCCCCTTTCCCCCCTCCCTCCCGTAAGCAGATGGGCTTTCTCTCTGCGGTCTCTGCCTTGTGCGCCTTGATGGTCTATCGGAACAAGACCTTCGATACCTCCCCAGGGGCCCTCGATGATGCCTCGGGGGTGGGGACTCTGCTGGCCCTGGCGGAGACCTTGAAGGCCCAACCCCCCTCCCGAGTGAAGGTGAGCTTCCTCGTCACCGATGCAGAGGAGGAAGGTCTGTTAGGGGCCTGGTCCTATGGCAAATCGCATGCCGCAGAGCTATCCTCGGACAAACCCTATGTGCTGAATCTGGACGGAGTGGGAATCGGGGGAAGGCTTCGGTTAAAGGGAAAATTCGGCTTGGAGCTGGCCGGCAAGATCCTTCAGCTGGCAAAGAGACGCGGCATCCCCCTGAAGCGGTGTTACAGCCTGCCCGGGGTTTTGATGGACCACCTCCCCTTCGCCTGGGGGGGCTTGGAAGCGATCAGCCTCTTCTGTCTCTCCCGCAAGAGCCTGCACATCCATACGCCCAAGGATCGGCCGGATCTCTTGGAGGAGAGGGGAATGAGGGAGGTGGGTGAGCTGGTCCTGGCCTTCGTTCAGGAGGTCGATAAGGCCTGATCTCATCCCTTGCCAATCATGGGCAGGGACCTGTCTGCGTGCGGCCTGTCTGCTCTTGCACAGGCAGGGATCCATGGAAAGGTAAGAATCCTTGAGAAACTCGGAGATTGCCAAAGTCTTCTATGAGATGGCCGACCTGTTGGAGATCAAGGGAGACAACCCCTTCAAGGTGAGGGCCTATCAAAAGGCGGCGCAGAACATCGAGAGCCTGACGGAGGAGGTCTCCGAGATCAAAGAGCGGGGGGAACTGGAGGAGATCCCGGGCATCGGGAAGGATCTGGCACAGAAGATCTCCGAGATGATCCAGACGGACAGGCTGGCCGCCTTCGATGAGCTCAAGAAGGAGATCCCGGAGGGCCTCCTGGAGCTATTGGCGGTCCCCGGCCTGGGCCCCAAGAAGGCGAAGGTGATCTATGACAAATTGGGGATCACCTCCACCGAAGAGCTGGAGGAGGCGGCCAAGGCCGATCGCCTGAAGGATCTGCCCGGATTCGGATCGAAGACGGAACAAAACATCCTGGCTGGCATCGAGTTAGTGCGCAGAGGTCGGGAGAGGATGCTCCTGGGCAGGGCGCTTCCTCTGGCCCAGGGGATCATGAAGAGGCTCGCTGCCATGCCGGAGGTGGATCAGATCAGCGAGGCCGGGAGCCTGCGCCGGCGGCGGGAGACCGTGCGCGATATCGATATACTCACCACCTCTTCCGATCCGGAAAAGGTGATGGATGCCTTCGTTGCCCTACCTCAGGTGAAGGAGGTTCTCGCCAAGGGGACCACCAAGGCCTCAATCCTCACCAAAGAGGAGATGCAGGTCGATCTCCGGGTGGTGGAGCCCGACTCCTATGGGGCGGCACTCGCCTATTTCACCGGATCCAAGGCCCACAACATCCGGCTGCGGGAGATGGCCAACCGGCAAGGGCTGAAGATCTCCGAGTACGGCGTCTTCCGGGAGGAGGATCAGGTGCGTATCGCAGGGAGGACCGAGGAGGAGATCTATCAGATCCTCGGCTTGCCTTATATCCCGCCCGAGTTGCGGGAAGACCGGGGGGAGATCGAGGTGGCGCTGGAGGGCCGGCTCCCTCACCTGGTGGAGCTGTCCGAGATCCATGGGGACTTTCATTGCCATAGCCACTGGAGCGATGGGGGCCATCCCATCCATGAGGTGGCCGAGGCGGCTCGCAGGAAGGGATACTCCTACATCGCGATCGCGGACCACTCTCAGTCGCTGGGGATTGCCCGCGGGCTCACGCCGGAGGGGGTAGAGGAACAGCTGAAAGAAATCGCCCAGCTCAATGAGAAGATCAAGGGCTTTGCCATCCTTTCGGGTAGCGAGGTGGACATCCGCAAGGATGGAACATTGGATCTGCCCGATTCGATCCTGGCTCGCCTGCAGGTGGTGGTCGCCTCGGTCCATTCCTCCTTCAAGCAGAGTCGAGAGACGATGACGGAGCGCATCATCAAGGCCATGAGGAACCCCTATGTAACCATCCTGGGCCATCCCACAGGAAGGCTTCTGGGGGAGAGGGAGGCCTACGAGGTGGATCTGGAACAGGTGATCAGGGCGGCGCAAGTTGCGGGGACGGCTCTGGAGATCAACGCCTTCCCCCAGCGCCTGGATCTGGACGACATCCACTGCAAAAGGGCCAAGGAGTTGGGTGTGATGATGGCGATCGGGACCGATTCCCACACCAATAGTCAGTTGGAGACGATGCCGTTAGGATTGGCGGTCGCCCGGAGGGGATGGCTGGAGAGGAGTGATCTCCTCAATACCCTGAGTCTGAAGGAGCTTCTTCAGCGTTTGCAGGCGAAGAGGAGGCGGAGAGGAGAGTAGACCTCCTTCCACCAGCATGCCATTCCGGGAAGGATGAGGATGTGGAGAGATGGGAAAGGAGGAGATGCTCATGTCCACGCAGGCCTATGTCTTGATCGATGTGATGGTGGGCAAAACTAAGGAGATCCTGAAGGCGCTGGAGGGCATCCCGGGGGTCAAATCGGTCCATGCGGTAACTGGCCCCCATGACCTCATCGCGCGGGTGGAAGCCGGGAACCTCAAGGGCCTGGGGGAGGTGGTCCTCTCCCAGATTCGGGGAGTCAAGGGGGTGACCCGGACCGTGACCTGCATGGTGATCGACCTCGATTGATGGATTGATGCTGGATGGATGCCAGCTGGTCGTAAAGAACTGGCTCCTCACGGGAAGGCCGGGGGTGGGTAAGACCACGATCGTCCGCTCCCTCTTGCCCTTGCTCAAGGGGAAGCTGGGCGGCTTTTTCACCGAGGAGATCCGGGAAGAGGAAAAGCGGGTAGGCTTTCGGCTGCGCGAGCTCGGGGGAGGGGAGGACATTCTGGCCCACACCTCTTTTTCCAGCCCCTTCAGGGTGGGGCGGTACGGGGTGAGGATAAAGACCATGGAAGAGATCGGTGTCCCGGCCTTGGAGAGGGCCATCGCGCAGGCTGATTGGGTCGTCATCGATGAGATCGGTCGGATGGAGCTCTTTTGCCCTGCATTTCGCGAGAGGATCCTTTGGGCATTGAATTCCCCCAAGCCGGTGCTGGGCGTTTTGCAGGAGCGTGCCTCCTCCCTCTTCCCGGGCATCGAAGAGAGGGAGGATACCCGGATCCTTCGAGTCACCCGGGAGAATCGGGATCAGTTGGGAGAGGCCATCCTGGAGGATCTGGTTCGATCCTTCCCTCAATGGGTCAAGCTGGGAAGCGGAAGGGGCTGAGAAGAGAGGATGCCGAAAGAGGCCAAAATCGGGCTGGTCGCTCTGGGTAAGTCGATCGATCAGGGTCTGATGGATCTTTTAGCGAGCAATCTCACCGAGATCTTTGGTCTCCCGGTGGAGGCCTCGGTCCGACTCCCCGCCCCGCGCTATGCCTTCCAGGAGCGAAGGGGACAATATCACTCCACGGCGATCCTGACTCAGATGCGGAAAGCCCTGGAGGGGGTCTATGACCGGAGCCTGGGCGTTGCGGATGTGGATCTGTTCGTTCCCTCCCTGAATTTCGTCTTTGGGGAAGCCGACATCATGCATGGCGTGGCGGTCATCTCCCTCTTTCGTCTTCGCCCGGAGAATTACGGCCAGCCATCCGACCCCAGGCTCCTGCAGGAGAGGGTCCTGAAGGAAGCCGTCCACGAGTTGGGTCACACCTTTGCCTTGATGCACTGTGGCCACTGGAGGTGCGTGATGCACTTTTCCAACAGCCTGGCGGATACGGATCGCAAGAGCCATCGATTCTGTTGGCGTTGCAAGGATTCGCTTGCAGCCGCCTTGAGGAGCTATTCTGGTCAAGGAGGGAGAAGATGAGCAGGCAGGGGCGCAGGATGTTCCCACTCTTTCTTCCCTTTTCTTTCTTGTGTCTATGCGTTTTCGCCTGCAGCACCGAGGCTCGGGCGGCCGGGCCCAGATCCCTCTCCTGGGAGAGGATCGATGTGGAGATCGATATCCAGAAAGATGGCTCCCTGGCCGTGGTGGAGAATCTGGAATATGTGTTCCATGGCCCCTGGCGGGGAGGCTATCGGGTACTCTCCCAAAAAGGCCTGGATTCCATCTCCGGGTTCGAGGTATGGGAGGGGGATCATCTCTACCAGTCGGGGGGCCTGGGCAAGTATCAATATCTGGTGAGCCGGGTTCGAGGGGGATGGGAGGTGAAGTGGCGCTGTCGGAACGATGAGGAGCCTCCCTTTGCCCATGCCCATAAGACCTTTTCCCTTCGCTATCGGGTTCAGGGGGCCCTCAACCATTATAAAGATGTGGACGAGCTCTATTGGAAGGCCATTTTCGAGGATCGCGATGAGATGGTGAGGAAGGCAAGGGTCTTAGTCCGGCTGCCGGGGCGGGTAGGGGAGGGCAAGCTGAGAGGGGATCTCTTTTCCGGATTCAGAACCTCCCGCTTCTTCCGTCTGGATGATCAAACCGTGGCCTTCGAGGGCGAGGAGATCTCACCTCGCGCCCTGTTTGAGGTGCTGATCCAATTTCCGGCCGGCCTGGTGGAGCGGCACTTCTATTGGGGGCGCTTCCTGAGGGAGCGAATCAGCCCTGCTCTCCCCCTTTTCCTCCCCCTGATGACCTTCTTCTTCCTCTTTCTCCTCTTTTGGCACAAGGGCCGGGATTTCAGGGTGGAGCAGGTGGCGAGCTATCTCAGGGAACCCCCCTCACATCTGACGCCGGCGGTGGCAGGAACGCTGATCGATGAGAAGGCGGAGATGAAGGAGATCCTGGCCACCATCGTGGATCTGGCCCGAAGAGGGTATCTGGAGCTGACGGAGAGAAAATCGGGACTCTGGCTCTTCTCCAAGGCGGAGCTGGAGATCACCCTGAAGAAAGAGCCGGATTCATCGTTGCTTCCCTTTGAGCAGGAGCTGCTGAGGAGCCTCTTTCCCAGTGTCCGGGAGGGAAACAAGATCTCCTTGGCCGATCTGAAGGACTCCTTCTATCGTCATCTCCCAAATCTGAGGGAGCAGATCTACCAGACTGCTTTGGCTCGGGGCTTTTTCGAAAGCGATCCCCGCAAGATCGTCCGCAAATATATTGTGATTGGCATCCTTTTTCTGGTCCCCGGCCTGGCCCTGCTCGCCCTGGATAACCTGACCCTGGCCTTCATCTCCTTCTGGTCGATATTTTTTGCGGGCATCCCCGCCTTCATGCTCTTCAAGAGCGTAAAGGAAGGGAGATGGGGAGTGGTTCTCTTCCTTTCCCTCTTCGTATTGGTGGGATCCGGGGTGGCCATCACGATCATCCCCCCGATGGTGAGGGAATATGGCCTGGAATGGACGGGGAGGGCGGGCATGGGCTTGCTGCTCTGTCTCCCCCTCTTTTTCGCCTTTGCCCCGGCCATGCCGCGGCGAACCCTGAAGGGGTCGGCGGAAAAGGCGAAGTGGATGGCCTTCTATCGGTATCTGAAAGAACTGGGGGAGTTTCGCGATCAGGCCACCGGGGCGGAGCTCTATGAGCGCTATCTGCCCTATGCCATCGCCTTCGGGGTGGAGAAGGAATGGACCTCCCGCTTTGCGGGCCTGGGGGTGGCCGCTCCGGCCTGGTATCACTCTCAATATTATGGGGAGCAGGACTTTGGGGGCATCCCCCATTATCGGACGGGCCACGGAGGGGCAGGTTCGGGGGAGGGATTTCATCTCCCCACCCTTCAGGGGATGAGCGATAGCCTGTTTTCTTCCCTCAATTCTCTCTCCTCGGCCCTTTGTTCATCCCCTTCCAGCAGCGGAAGTGGAGGGGGAGGTGGCGGAGGAGGAGGCGGTGGCGGCGGGGGCAGCGGAGGAGGAGGCGGTGGTGGCTGGTAGGCTGGCAGGCTTTGCTCTCCTTTTGGTAGGGTTGGCCGCAGCCGGCTTCCTGATCGCTGGACTGTTAGAGAGAAAGCTTCAGGCCTCTGGGTTCGCCTTGGGGTCGATTTTGTTTGTCCTGCCCTTCCTGGCCGGTGGACTCTACATCCTCCTGAGATCATCGGAGGAGGCCAAGGCGGAGGAGAGGGTCAGGAGGGAAAAGGAGATCCTGACCACGATCGAGGCAAGAGGGAAGGTCAAGATCTCCGACCTCTGCCTCGATCTGCACCTTGATCGGTCCGCGGTGGAGGCCCTGCTCAGGGATCTGGTGGGGAAGGGACTCTTTACCGGCTCCATCAACTGGCAGGAGGGTCTGCTCGTCAGTGCGGAGGTTAAGGCCTTCCCAGAAAGCAAGTGCCCTCACTGCGGGGGCGAGCTGCAGATTGCCGGCAAGGGAACCATTCGCTGTCCCTACTGCGGCTCCGAGATCTACCGGTGATTGGGGAGTCAGGGTTGCTGAAGATCGGCACCTGCGGCTTTTCCCTGAAGAGAGAGGAGTACTTCCAGCGATTCTTGGTGGTGGAGGTGCAGCAGACCTTCTATCAGCCACCCCCCTTGAAGACCGTAAAGAGGTGGAGGGAGGAGGCCCCGCCGGACTTCGAATTTACCCTCAAGGCCTGGCAGTTGATCACCCATGAGCCCTCCTCCCCGACCTATCGGAGACTGAAGCAGGCGATCCCTTCGGGTCAGGCCGACCGTTACGGTTCCTTTCGCCCCACCGACGAGGTGCAGGAGGCATGGGCGAAGACCGACGAGATCGCCCGTGCGCTGGACGCCCGGATCATCCTCTTTCAAACCCCGGCCAGCTTTCGTCCCACCGAAGCCAACCAGGCCCATCTGCGCTCCTTCTTTCGGGACATCCGGCGTAGAGATTATCTCTTGGTCTGGGAGCCACGAGGCGAATGGTCGGAGCGAGAGATCGAGGATCTCTGTCGGGAGCTGGACCTGATCCACGGGGTGGACCCCTTCCAGACCAGGCAGCTGGCGGGCTCCATCCGCTATGTTCGCCTCCATGGCAAAGGTGGCTTCCGCTATCGTTATACCGATCAGGATCTGGTCTGGCTGAAAGATCAGATTGATCCGGGTACCGTCACCTACCT
>Ga0315314_1000990_pt1 | contig 27237 bp, 34 predicted proteins | sample TDP9_MG_FD_203631 | JGI IMG/M metagenome (GOLD analysis project Ga0315314, IMG submission 203631) | Freshwater sediment microbial communities from Lake Towuti, South Sulawesi, Indonesia - TDP9 | ecosystem: Environmental > Aquatic > Freshwater > Lake > Sediment | place: Indonesia: South Sulawesi... | reverse complement strand
TGGCTTTGATCGGCGAAATAAAACGGGCTTCACCTTCTGCCGGATTGATTCAGGAAGGTGCGGACATTGAAAAGATTGCCGGCCAATATCAATCCGGGGGAGCCTGTGCCATCTCCATTCTGACAGAGTCTCAATTTTTTCATGGCCACCTTTCTGATCTTCGGCTGATTAGGGAGAAAATTTCCCTTCCCCTTCTACAAAAAGATTTCATCATTGATCCTTTCCAGATCTATGAGGGAAGGGCTGCCGGGGCAGATGCGGTGTTGCTGATAGCCGCGATTTTGGATCAGGGGGAGCTGAGAGATTTGGTGGATTTGGCCTGTAGTCTCCAGATGGTTCCTCTCGTGGAAGTGCACGACGAAAAAGACATGGAAAAAGCCCTGAGTCTCCACCTTTCCCTCCTGGGAATTAACAACCGAGACTTGAATACCCTCGAGGTGGACCTGGGAACAACCCTGCGGCTGAAGAGGAAAATTCCTCCGGGAGTGAGGGTGATCAGCGAGAGCGGCATAAAAAGTTCACAGGACGTCCGCCGGCTTAAGGAAGCAGGGGTTAATGGCATTTTAGTGGGTGAGATTTTGATGCGGGCCCCTGACCCCGCTGCCAAAATTCGGGAGCTTCTGCACCTATGACCTGGATTAAAATCTGCGGGATCACCAACCTGAAAGATGCTCTGGAGGCTCATGCCCTGGGTGTGGATGCGTTGGGTTTTATCTTCGCTCCCAGTCCGAGAAGGATCGATCCATCCGGGGCGAGGGATATTATCCGCGATCTCCCTGAATCTCTTCTAAAAGTAGGGATCTTTATGAACGAAGAACTTGAAGGGGTGCTCAGGGTGGCTGACTATTGTCGCTTGGACATCCTCCAATTTCATGGGCAGGAGCCCCCGGAATATTGCCGCCGGGTATCTCTGCCAGTGATCAAGGGGATCGGGATCAAAGGTGCTGACAGTCTGAAAGAGATGGAAAGATATCCCTTTGCTTCCATTTTGTTAGATGCCTGTGGTCCCGGCCAGGCCGGGGGGACCGGGATGACATTTGCCTGGGAATTGGCCCTGGAGGCTCGAAAGAAGAGAAACTTCATTCTTTCCGGCGGCCTGAACCCAATGAATGTGTATAGAGCGATTCAAATGTTGAGCCCCATAGGAGTGGATGTCTGTTCTGGCGTGGAAAAGGTTCCGGGAGTGAAAGATCGAGGCAAGATGATTGAGTTCATAAAGGAGGTCAGAAAGGCCGATGAATCAGCCCGATAGAAGGGGATACTTTGGAATGTATGGCGGGAAGTTTGTCCCAGAGACACTCATGGCTCCTTTGGGGGAACTGGAGAGAGCTTATCATTCATTTAAAAAAGACTCTTTTTTTCAGAAAGAATTAGCCGCCTACTTGAGGAATTACGCGGGTAGGCCTACTCCCCTGTACCTCGCCCGCAGACTTACGGAAGAACTGAAGGGATGCAAGATCTATCTCAAGCGGGAAGATTTGGCCCATACAGGAGCGCATAAGATCAACAATACCTTGGGCCAAGCATTGCTCGCGAAAAGGATGGAGAAAAAAAGAATCATTGCCGAAACGGGAGCCGGTCAGCATGGGGTGGCCACGGCTACTGCCGCCGCCCTTTTAGGAATGAAATGCACCGTCTACATGGGAGAAGAAGATATCCGGCGACAATCGCTAAATGTTTTCAGGATGAAGCTCCTGGGAGCAGAAGTCATCGCTGTTTCTTCCGGAAGCAAGACCTTGAAGGATGCCATTAACGAGGCGATCCGGGATTGGGTGACCCATGTCCGAGATGCTTATTATCTCATCGGTTCTGTGGTTGGGCCGCATCCCTATCCCATGATGGTCAGGGATTTTCAATCTGTGATTGGCAGGGAGACTAAGAAACAGGTGAAGGAGAAAGAAGGCCGTCTTCCCGATTGCTTGGTAGCTTGCGTGGGAGGGGGAAGCAACGCGATTGGCTTATTCCATCCATTCTTCAAAGACTCCGTGCGCTTCATCGGGGTGGAAGCTGCCGGCTTGGGAATGGCCGTGGGGAAGCATGCGGCTTCGCTGAATGCGGGTTCTATCGGAATGCTTCATGGAAGCATGAGTTACCTGCTACAGGATGATTTCGGTAATATCCTCGAGACTCATTCCTTTGCGCCCGGTTTGGATTATCCAGGAGTTGGTCCAGAACACGCCTATTACAAAGAAACCAAGAGGGCGGAATATGTAGTGGCAACGGACGATGAAGCGTTGGAGGCTTTTCATCTTCTGTCGCGGACTGAGGGGATCCTCCCAGCCTTAGAGAGCGCTCATGCCTTGGCCTACGCTAAGAAAATTGCCCTCTCTCTGGGAAAGGACCAGATCATGATCGTGAATTTGTCAGGGCGGGGAGATAAAGACGTCAATTCCGTGGCCCTCAGGATGGGAGTCGAGGTATGAGCAAAATCGAACAGACATTTAAAGGATTAAAAAATAAGGGCCGGGCAGCCCTGATTCCTTTCCTCGTTGCCGGGGACCCAGATCTGGAAACCACAGAGGCGCTCGTCCGCAAAATGGCTGAGAACGGTGCGGACATCATTGAGCTCGGAGTACCTTATTCCGACCCGCTTGCTGACGGCCCGACCATCCAGGCTGCCTCCCAGCGAGCCTTAGAAAAAGCGGTGAACCTGAAAGGCGTATTTCAACTAACAGAACGGTTGAGGGGGATTGCTCCTCCCCTGGTCATCATGAGCTATTTCAATCCCATTTTCCGGTATGGCTTGAAGACTTTCGCCGAGGGTTGTAAAGAGAATGGAGTCGATGGGGTCATCGTTCCTGACCTTCCCCCTGAGGAAGCAGGGCCATGGATTGAAGAAGCCAGAAAAGTTGAGGTGGACACGATATTTTTGGCAGCTCCCACAAGCTCGCCAGATCGAATAAGATTGGTAAATAAGCACAGCCGTGGGTTTATCTACTATGTTTCCCTTACAGGAGTGACTGGAGTTAGAGATAAATTGTCTGAAGAGCTGGAATTGGGGGTGCGGCAGATCAAAGAGCACAGCAAAAAGCCGGTGGCGGTGGGCTTCGGCATCTCCACCCCCGAGCAGGCCAAGGAAGTCAGCCGCTTTGCCGATGGGGTCATTGTGGGAAGTGCCATTGTGAAGATCGCAGAGGAGGGATTGGGAAAGGAGGACTTGATCCGGCGGGTAGGAGCTTTTATTTCATTGCTGGCCCAGGCTCTTCATTGATTTTTCCGCTCTGTTCTAAGGTTATATTTTGCTTGACTTTTCATAAATTTATCTATACGGTAGGCTTCTGCTACCCCGCAATTAAGATAATCCGTAACAGTTTAGCTCTTTGAAAAATGGCCAAACTTTTCCGCCTTGGCGGGACAAAATGAAATTTAGCGTTTCTCTTCCAAACGCTAAATTGTTGTGATAATCGAAACAGAAAAAAGGAGGGAATGCTATGAAAAGGGAAAGAAGGTTTTTATTGGCCTTCCTGCTTGCGCTCTCTTTCTTGTCTTTTCTCCCCTATGAATCCCAGGCCCAAAAATTCTTGACCAAGCCCATTGAATTCGTTGTCCATGCCGCAGCCGGAGGGGGCAGTGATATTATGGCCCGCATGATGCAGAGCATCATTGAAAAGGAGAAAATTACCACCCATTCGATTGCGGTCGTCAATCGACCCGGGGGCGCAGGGGCTATTGCCTTTGCCCACGTAGCGGGGAAAAAGGGGGATCCCCACTACTGGCTTACGGCCACAACGAGCTTCCTGCAGACCCCTCTCCAGGGCAAATCCAAATATAATTATAAGGACTTCACCCCCCTCACCAACCTTGCTTTTGATGATTTCTTTATTGTGGTTGGAAGGGACTCACCATATATGACTATGAAGGACCTCGTTGAGGCATCCAAGAAAAGACCGGGAGAACTAAAGGTGGGGGGAACCTATGCCCCGGGCGTAGATGCAATCGTTGCTTACCTTATTGAAAAAGAAACAGGTGCTAAATTCAATTATATTCCATTTAAAAGTGGGGGCGAGGTGATGGTTGCCTTACTTGGAGGGCACGTGGAATTGGCAAGTGCCAATCCCGGAGAAGCCTTGGCCCAGGTAGAGGCAAAGAAAGTTCGAGTATTAGGCCTGACCAGTGAAAGAAGATTGGGACTGGCACCCGATGTCCCCACATTGAAAGAGCAAGGAATTAACGTTGTTTTTCAGCAATTCCGGAGCATCGCTGCCCCAAAAGACATTCCTCAAGAAGCGGTAAAATATTATGAGGAATTATTTAAGAAGTTGGCGGATTCTAAAACCTGGAAAGAAAAATACATCAAAGAAAATATGCTCACGGCCGATTACAAGACTAGCGCCGAGACCTATAAGCTATGGGAAAGCGAAAATGAAAGATATGCCAAAATCTTGAGGGAAATGGGGTTCATAAAATAGATGGCCTCGGCTAAGGGGAAGTATAGACTTCCCCTTATGTTTTTAGAGGCTATGCAGGAAAAGAAACATTCCTATGAAAAAAGGAATAATCATCGTATGCGTGGTCCTTATGGGAATGTCCGTTCTCGGGATGGTCGAGTCATCTCGGCTGGAAAGAACGATGAAGATGGGCATCGGCATTGGGTTTTTACCCTTCTGGATGAGTGCCATTATTGGCGCTCTGGCCTTGGCGCTTTTGGTGAAGGTCCGCAGAGGAAAAATCAGCCATGAAGACAGGCCATTTTTGCCCCAAGGCAGTATTCCCCGCGTGGTATCCCTGGCGATCGCCCTGATCACATATATAATCCTAATTGAGGTCATAGGCTACGTCCCTTCCACCTTTTTATTCTTTTTGACCACCATCTTCATTCTCCAGAGATCCAGGGTGATGATGATAATGTTCTTCGGAGCAGTATTTACTTCTTTATTATACGTCATATTCAAAATATGGTTAAAATCTCCCCTGCCGGCCGGCATCTTGGGTTTTTAAGAGGATTGGGGGCATGGGTATCTTCGATTACTTGTTGATGGGTTTCTCGACGGCCCTTTCTCCCCTCAATATCATCTTCTGCTTTATCGGGGTCATGATCGGCACCATCATCGGGGTTTTGCCGGGCATTGGGCCGGTTGCCGGGACAGCCATGCTCATTCCCTTTACCTTTGGCATGAATGCGACCACGGCCATGATCATGCTGGCGGGGATATACTATGGGGCCATGTACGGCGGTTCTACCACCTCCATCCTGGTCAATCTTCCCGGTGAATCTTCTTCGGTCATGACATGCCTGGATGGATACCAGATGGCTCGAAAGGGGAGGGCGGGTGCAGCCTTAGGGATTTCGGCCATTGGTTCCTTTATCGCCGGAACCCTGAGTGTAGCAGGGTTGATGTTGCTGGCCCCACCCCTGGCAAATTTTGCGCTCCGGTTCGGCCCGCCGGAATATTTTTCCCTTATGGTTTTGGGGATGACCTTGGTGGTGGCCCTTGTGGGAGAAGACCTGATTAAAGGATTGATTGCCGGGGCTTTGGGAATTTTCCTGGGCACCGTCGGAATAGATCCGATCAGCGGAATAGAACGGTTCTCGTATGGTATCCCCACGCTTTTGGATGGACTTAGCTTTGTGAGCGTGTCGGTGGGTTTATTCGCGGTCGCAGAGGTGCTAGAGATGAGTGAAAGTCCTTCCAAATCGCCGGCCTATATAGAGAAAATATCCAATCTGCTCCCCAATTGGCAGGATTGGAAAGATTGTACCTTACCGATGTTTCGGGGCAGTATCATTGGATTTTTCGTGGGAGTAATGCCGGGCGCGGGGGCCACCATCGCATCCATGCTAACGTATGCTTCCGAAAAGAAACTGTCCAAGCATCCTGAAAAATTTGGTACAGGGATCATCCAAGGAGTGGCCGCACCTGAGAGTGCGAACAACGCGGCAACCGGTGGCGCTATGGTTCCCCTTCTCACTCTGGGCGTGCCGGGTTCCGGAACAACCGCAGTCATGTTAGGCGCATTACTGATTCATGGATTGAGGCCAGGACCTCTGCTTTTCGAAAAGCACCCTGATTTTGTCTGGGCTGTAATTGCCAGCATGTACCTCGGCAATATGATGCTGCTAATCTTGAATTTACCCCTCGTTGGAATATGGGCAAGGATGTTGAAGATTCCCCAAGCCATGCTCATTCCCCTCATCCTGGCATTTTCTGTCGTGGGCGTCTTTACAGTAAATAATAACCTTGCAGAGGTCTGGATTATGCTCGTATTTGGCATCATTGGCTATTTCATGAAGAAATTTGACTTTCCGCCCGCGCCCGTTGTTCTGGCCCTTGTTCTAACTCCTTTGCTGGAGAATGCCCTGCAGCAGTCCTTACAGATGTCTCATCAGGATTTTTCTATATTTTTTACCAGGCCCATCTCCCTGACGCTTTTAGTCATGGCCATTGTTTCACTTTTTAGTCCCTTCGCCAGGCATCTTTGGGTAAGGGCGAATATCCGGTAATTTTTTGGAAGATATAATAAATTCACTTTGGAAAGTGTGTTGGAGAGGAGGGGATCTTCTTTAGAAAGGAGGCGATTTTATGCCAATCTACCTCATGCTTACTAATTTAACGGATGAAGGGAGGAAGACGGTAAAAGAGAAGCCGGATCGGATCAAAGAGGTCAACAAGGAAGTGGAGAAGATGGGGGTGAAGATCCTCAGCCAGTATGCTTTGCTGGGTGCCTATGACTTCGTAAACATCGTCGAAGCTCCAGATAACAAGGCAATAGCCAAAGTGGCGGTGGAATTGAGTTCTCGGGGCACTTTGCAGACCACAACCCTTGCTGCCCTCTCGATTGACGAGTTCATCGCTATGCTGAAGAAGTAGGCCATAGACCGAGCAAATTCCTTCTCCTCCGGAATCCAGCACACTTTCCAAATCCCCCCTACCCCCCTTTGCTAAAGGGGGGCGGAGGGGGGGATTTTGATGGTTCGCGGGTGATGGCTCGACCAAATTAAATAAGCGATATTTTCTCAAGCTTTTTCAAATCTCCCTCGGGAAGCTTTTCTTTAACAATCTGGAATAGCTCCAAAAGTACGTTATCGGGTGCGGGAGCCATTACATACTTCCAGAACCCAAAGTCGGAGATCTCTTTTCGAAACGAAACCCCCTTGGCCTTCATATGGGCCACGAGAGCTTCCAGGTTGTCTGTCTGAATCCCGATGTGGTGGATGGCCCCTCGGCCTTGGTCCCGGGGCGGTTGATCATAGAAATGCAGCCGCCCCTGGCCAATCGCTAAAAAAACATTCCTTGAGCCCGCCATCTGAAGGTCGGCCAAAACCTCTCCTCCGAACATCTCCCGATAAAATTTCAAACTGGCCTCGATGTTGGCAGCAAACAGATGGGCATGGTGCACATGATTTTGCATCTTAAACGCCCCCCAAACTTCCTATGTTGATATTGCGATAAGGTTTCGGTAGAAGTCTACTGAATTGTGATAAGGGGGGTCAATAATATTTATTTTCTAACCGTCAGCCACAACCCCCTTGGGCCATGACAGTGGACGGTGAGGATTAAGAACGGATCTATTTCTATTTGTTTGACTTACCGATTTATTTTAGCTATATTCACCAATAAAGTCGCCCGGAATAATTTTTGAAAGGAGCGGATACTATGGGAGCGTTTTGGTTGAAGAGGATTGTTTTTTTTGCTGCAATCTTTTTTCTTGTAGGAGGTATGGCGATGGGCCAAAGCGGTAAAATTCACAAGCTGGTGGCTACACCCCAAACTGTCCACACGGGTTTTTTTGATAGCACCATCCCACCCGTTCTGACGATCGATTCCGGAGACACGGTCACTTTAAGCACGATGATGCTCATGGATGGGAAGCTTCGTTGCGGGATGACCATTGAAGAATTAATGGCAACCAGGCAGACCTATGTGGATCGCAAAGTGGGACCCCATACCCTGACCGGACCCATTTATATTAACGGAGCCGAGCCCGGGGACGTTCTGGAAATCCGCATTAAAAGGCTGGTGCCCATCAATTGCGGGGTGAATTATCATCTTCCAGGAAGGATGAATATCGGGGGCTTACCAGAGGATTTTCCAAATGGGCAATTCAAGACCTTTCAGCTGGATCTTTGGAAGATGGAAACGACTTTTGCTCCAGGGATTGTGATTCCCCTCAGGCCATTCCTGGGGGTGATGGGCGTTGCCCCCAAACCTGGAGAAAAAAGGCCGGCTGCAATTCCAGATTATTTCGGCGGGAATATGGACAATAAGGAACTGGTTGCCGGAACGACTCTTTATCTGCCAGTAAATGTGAAGGGGGGTCTCTTTTCTACCGGTGATGCCCACGCGGTCCAGGGAGATGGGGAGGTTAACGTGACCGCCATCGAGACAGCCATAGAGGAAGGCATCCTGCAATTCATCGTACGCAAAGATATGAAGCTCGAACGGCCCATGGTGGAAACGCCCACGCACTGGATCGCCACTGGATACCACAAAGACCTCAATGAGGCCGTAAAAATTGCCCTGCGCGATGCAATCGAGTTTATTTCGAAAACTAAGGGATTAACCCGTGATGACGCTTATGCCTTATGCAGTTTAGGGGTTGACCTCAGGGTTACCCAAATTGTCGACGTCAACAAAGGGATTCATGCCATGATCCCCAAAGCTATATTCAAAAAATAGTGACCCCTTCGGCCTGTTAAATAGGAATCCTTTGCCTGAGAAAATTTTTTCCCCCTTGCCTCATGCAACTTTCTTTCAAGAGAATTAGCGGAATGGCCCCGGCTCTTTCGCCATGGAGGCCTCCAAGTTAGTCAGCCTTTGTTCGATCTTTGCTAAGGGATCCGTTAATTGTTCTTGGGGAGCGCGGGAGTTAAAAGCCGGGTTGTTTACCCACCAATCCATGCCCATCTCCTTGGCCTTTTCCACAGAGCAGATCACCAGGCGGATCTGGATGGTGAGCAACTCAATGTCCACCAGTTTGATCTTGATGTCGCCGGCGATGACCACCCCCTTGTCTAATACCCGTTCCAGCAGGTCCGCCAGGTTTGTGCTCTCGATAGAATGCTGGACGGCGCGTTGAATTGCCATCCTGGATCCTCCTTACAAAAGCTTTCCGAGGGGGCCAAGGTCAATATTTAGGTCCTCCTCTTCCAAGCCGAACTCCTTCCGAAGCCTTTCAATCTCCTGGGCCTGTCGCATCAGGGTGAACCCAAGCCTTTCAATCTCATCATCGCTTAGGGACCCCGCATCAATTCGTCTTATGGCTTGGCGCTCCAGAAGCTGGTGGAGAAGTTTCACCAGCGTCAGGACCAGTTGTCCGAGTCCGTTCTTTACGTCATCTGGATTGAAATTCATCCGCCCGGCCGAGGGGTATCCTCTCGTGAGAGGGCGAGATTGCGAAAAGGCGTCCGTTTGCATCACTCTGACAAAGTCGCTTGCGGATTCAGACTCCACCCTGGGCTGTTCGACTGGATTCATTGGCTAGCTCCATTTAAAACATCGCTGACGGTTATACTTTTCCTTATCATCAACATTCCCTACCTCTTATGGGGGTGAAAAATTCGCGGGCGGTTTCGATGGAAGTGAGTATAATTCGCAATCCCAGGTATATCAGGTCAATGTTGGCGACCGAAAGCGTCACTTCCCCCCCCACCACCGCACCCTTGTTGAGGATACGGTCCAGTGCCTCGCAAAGTGAGATATGTTCATTTTCATCGAGCGAAAGATCAGGCATAGGTTCTTCCTTGGCCGTGCAGACGTGGGAGCCTAGTTTTCGTTTCAGCTTTTAGCTGGTCATCCTGCATCAATTCTTCCCGTGGGGATTGGTATAAGGCCTGTCCTAAGTCCCCGAGCCGCTTAAGGCCACGGGGCTCAACCTGGCGATAAATCAGGGTCTGATGTTTATCGGAAAAAGTCTGTTGAAACTTGTCCTTGACTTGCGATTCTCTCCGGTGCAGGGCAGAGCACAAGGGACACTCACTCTCGGGTGTGGCCAGGTTGAGAAACAGCACTGGCACATTAACTCCCATCCGCTCGCAGGCAGCCACCAGGTCTTTCGTCTCTTGGAAGGCCATCTCTGTAAGAATGCTAACGGCAAACAAGGCGGACCGGCTTGGATCGCTCAACAGGGTTCGCAGGCGCTTGAGATCTTTAGACATCTGCACCAGGCGCTGGGAGATTTTGGGGAGTCGAAAGACTCGCTTATATTTAAGGAAAAGGTCGAAGAAGACCCTAAGCCACTGGTCGATAAGTTCTGGAAGCTCCAAGAGTCGGATCAGATGCCCGGTTGGCGCCGAGTCGAGGATGAACACGTCGTAGCTGCCTTCCGCGAGAAACTCCATGACCCGGGTCAGGGCCATGACTTCATCGAGGCCGGGAGGCGAAAGATCCAGAATCTTCTCCATCACCTCGCGGTCGAACGTAAGGTCAAGATTAGGCAAAACGGACTTCAGAAATCGCCCCAGTTCTTTTTGATATTGTATCTTCAAAGAGTCGAACTCCGCTTGGGCGTCAATCTCCATAGCTGTCAATCCCGGGGATAGGCGGGAGGGCTTAGGGCCTATTGGCACGTCCAGACATGCCGACAGAGAGTGGGCAGGGTCTGTGGAGAAGAGAAGGACTTGCTTTCCTTTTAGGTCATGAGCCAGGCGTACAGCCGTGGCACAGGCCAGAGTGGTCTTTCCTACCCCGCCCTTGCCAGCAAAAAGGAGAAGGATGGTCTCGGGCGAAGGGCGCTCTAAAGCTGCCTCAACTCTGGGGGCCAGCTTCACGGCCGGCTCGGGAGGAACTGGGGCTGCTTCGGTGAGCTTTTCCACGCTCACCCAGAATGTATTAAGATACTCTGGGCCGCGAATTTCCATTGGATAGACTGGAACTCCCCAGAGCGCATATCCAGATAAAGTGCGATTGCCAAGGAGATTCCCCAGTTCTCTCATCTGATGGTAACGCCCATCCGCACATACCGGACAGGAGCTTCCAGGATATAACCTGTTAATCACAATATCGATGACCGGCACCTTTAGGCGCTCCAATTCGTCCAGCAACCGCCCTGTCTCACTGATGCTTAAGGCCTCAGCCAGCATTACCGGCACAAAACGGCAACGAGCGGGATCCCACAGCAGGATTTCCATCTGTTTTATAGAGACGGATAATTGCTCGAGGAAGAAATCGAGCTCGTCCCGATGATAAGAACCACTGAAAAGCTTTTTCATATAGCGGTGCTTGGCCAACAAGGCATCCAGCGCCCCCAGCCATTTCCGAATAAACTCCGGCATCGCCAACAGCCTCATCGTATGCCCGGTGGGGGCCGTATCCACAATAATGCAATCGTAACTCCGATCCTCCACCCACCTGGAGATTTCCAAAAAAGCCAGGAGCTCATCCATGCCGGGCAGGGAGAGGTCTAAAAACTGGTTGATATCGTCGTCGTCCAGAAATGTTCCGCGCGTGGCGATCTGCCGGAGTTTCTGATTGTGCTTCATCTTGAAGGCGGCCAAGCATTCCTGGGCATTAAACTCAAGGATTCTTAAATTGGAAGGGGGAAGAAACCCGCCCATGCTGTCGGCCAGGGAGTGGGCTGGATCAGTCGATACCAGGAGGAAGGATCTTTGAGGTAAATTTCGGGCGAAGCGGAGGGCAGTCGCTGTCGCACAGGTGGTCTTCCCAACCCCACCTTTGCCCCCAAAAAGTAGCAGTTGCAGACTTGGATCGTCCAAAAAAGATGGTGTAGCCACCTTCACTTTTATGCATCCTCTTTTTCTTCGTCTTCTTGATCCTCATCTTCCAGACCAGTTCCGCGCTCCTGGATCTTGTCCAGCCGATCGAGGAGTTCCTTTTCTCGGGCGGCAAACTCCCCTTCAGTGATCTTGCCGGTCTCCAACATCATATAAAGCTCACTTAGTTGCGCAGTGATGCCCTCTGCCTCTGTAGCCAGCTCCTCCTGGGCAGCGTCGTGGATCTGCCGGAAAACCCAAAGAATACTTCGAATTGGAAAAAGCAATATATCATCAACAATCAACATCGTAGACCCCCGCTACGCCTTCAGACTCATAATTTAAGGTCTATCTCCACGAAGTTATGAGGTGCCCAAGGCCCGTTCAAATCAAAGGCATAATTGTTGTCAAACAGCCTTGCCGCTTCGAATATGGCGGCTTCGAACTCTGCTTGAGCCTGCCGTCCCACCAGACAAGCCAGGTTCATCACCTCCGTTTCGTTTCTTTGCAGATTCCGTTTGATTTCAAAGCAATGCGGGGTCAATACCTCTTCAACCCTTTCGGTATGGGCTTCCCGATCTTCATTGAGGATGCGTTCAAAAATTCGCCCCAATTCGATCTTGTCTTCCTGGGTGGGCTCGCGGTAAGTACCGAGAAATCGATCGCGAGCGGACCGCAGTTCGGGGTGCGTATTGACGAAATACTCAAAGATGTTGGGCACGTCCCAAGTGACGCGCAGGCCCATTTCCACCCTATCAGCCACGCGATGAAGTTGTTCGAAAAAGGCTTTCTGGTTGAGAGAAAGTATTTTTCGGATTTCTTTGGGGCCATCTGCAATGATGCCGAAGGTCATGGGCAGCGGAGTACTCTTTTCCAGGAGATACTTAAGGACTTTCTGGTGGGCCGCAAGATGGCGGCGTTCCGGGCGAATCTTCCGATTGGGAAGCTCGCTGACCACAGCTGCCAGCCGGCCATCAGAAATGGTGTAAACAGTGCCCCCGTCTATGCCGAAGTCCCCGTGGATGGGGTCCTCAGATTCAGCTACAATGGCGTACAGGTATCTTCCGCTTTCGGTTTCAGCTTTCCCCGGCATATGAAGATCGTTCCTTTCCCTGGGTATGCTTGCCTCTTTTCCCTTTTCATTCATTCTTGTCCTCGGTCTCCCGGCTGGCAAAAGCGAGAATGATTTCGATGAGCGTCTCCACGCGAAACTTGACTGTTTCTAACTCCGTAGTGAAAATTTTGCTGGCGATCTCCTGAGGTGTACAACCCCAACGGTGAAGTTCCAGGATGCGCTGGAGTAAGGTCTGCGCGGCTATGGTATGGTTTTTTTTCATAGCCCCGTTCATCGCCGATCTCGATTAGCTGGAGTCATCAAGGATCTCCTCGGCTGACGATCGAGGAATGAACTTTATGAACTTGACTGATTTAATTTTGCCCTGGTCGGTCTTGATCTCCAGGAGGGCTCCGCAAGCAAAACACTTAACCTGGCCCTCATAATCGCCATACGCATCGTCTAACTCTACCTTATGCCCACAAGAAACGCAATTAATTTTCATTCCTTGTTCTCCTCACTTCGCACACCTCATCCGATACCCTGCCCCTTGCAGAAGTTGCAGTAAAAAATTCCCTCTTCACCCGTCCCCTTGCATTTTGGGCATGCGGTGGCCTCCTTCCGGACAGACACTACCCCAATTCCTTTACAGGCCAGGCAACTCAGGTCTCCGCTTTCCCGACCCGAACCGGAACACCTCAGACAGGTGACTACGGGTGGGGTGACTTTGACCTTGCCGGTTGCCCCGCAAACGGGACAACGGCCGGAGCCATACTTATAGTTTATGCCACTTCCACGGCAGTAGGCGCAAGTGACCACGTCCACGAAGTGCTTTACCCGGGACCGTCTCCCTTCGATTTTGGCAAACTTGGCAAGACCTTCCTGAACGTATTCCATGTTTCACCTGGTCTTCGTTAGTCGGCTGCGCTCCCAGTGTTCGTTCCACTGCTGAGCGAGCCGGGAGCAACGGAGCGTTCTGTTGGCTAAGGCCATCTCCTCTCGACATGCCCGCTGGTCATCCACATGGCTCATGGACAGGCCAGTGGAAGTTTGGCACGAGCGAAAGCTCTTGATATTTTTGCTCGTGCGAATATGGGGAGAGCTTTTCAGCGTGAGCATCCGGTCTCCTCTTTCTTAGTACCTGAGCTTGAACCCGCCAGTGTTCCGGCGAAGCCCGGGCTTGGACTCGGAACCTTGCGCATTGACGGGATTGGTACGATTTCCCTCGTCCAAAGCCTGCAGGAGCGCAGCTTTTTCGGCCTCAATTTCTTGGAAGCGGGCATCGATATTGGCCACCCGCTGGGTCGCACTCTCCCTTTCCTTTCCGCGCCGGAATTTTTCCATCTCCAGGCAGCTAATCTTCAAATATACCTTATGAGGGGTAAATCCTTGATCAACCCTTCCGGAGAGGGTGCGGATGTCCTGCAGACCTCGTAAAATTTTTTTGGGGGTCCCCATCTTATTCCTCCTCCCCTTTCATGATCGTTCGATTACTACCAGAGGAGCGTTTCTTCTGGTGCTCAAAGGCTTTCTGAATCAGCTCATCCACTTTCTGCATCATGACCGACTGGCCCCCCCGGGTGACTTTTGCCGTATCTGTATTGAGGACATCGCGGCAGACCCACTGGAAGACCGGGTCGTCCCAGCGGGCATGACTTCTTTTCATGGCGAGGACCCGGGCGATGGCGATACAGGCCCGGATCGTGGGCCGGTGGTTATTGACCCCGAAGCCGCGCAGTTCCCTAATGATATCCACAATGATCTCGGCATCCGGCCTGCCAATGCCTGACTTGGCCATCGTGATCCGTATCTCCGTCTCCAGATCGTAGTGAGTGAGGTGTATGGTAATAAGCCGATCCATCAGGGCGTCCTGGGTCTTGTGGACCCCGGCATACTCCTCCGGGTTCGAGGTGAAAATAGCGTGGAAGTCGGGATGCACCTCGAGGTATCCCTCTCCTGTCCTGCGGAGCTTTGGTAGATTGAGGATCCTTTCCGAGAGAATGCTCAAGAGGGCATTATTCGCCTCAGGCCTCGAACGGGTAAACTCGTCGTAGATAAGGGTGTCGCCGTTCTGGCAAGCAGTAGTGAGTCGGTTGTCTACCCAGAGGGTTTTCATCTCCTCTTCAGTCTTCAATACGGAATGGATGAAGTTGTCAATGAGCTTATATTTGTGGTACCCGGCGTCTCGGCCTACTAAGTCGGAACTACCGAACTCATCATCCCCGTGGATGAGAGTAACCGGCCGCCCAAGTTTAGCAGCCACGTGAAAAGCTAAGGTGGTTTTGCCCGTTCCAGCCGGACCGGCGAAGTGAACCGGGTAACCCGATTTAAGATAAGCAAGGGCGCGCTCCGTAATTTGCTCGACGTAGGGGGAGGAGATGAACTCCTCGCTGGGCTCGGGCAGGATGTTATCCTCTGCGGTCTGGATCCGTACCATAGTGGCAGATATTGATTTCAATGCGTTATCATTCATTTTGAAATGTCTCCTTAAATTTTAACTAAAGTCTGCCGGCTGCCGTTTAGGGCGGTATCCCTTTTTCCCTTAGTCCTGCTCAAGCGGGATGGAGAGTTCGCCCTCTCTCTTTCTTCCCTCTCCTGCCTCAGCGGCAACAAGCGTTCCTAAGGCGACGCAGCTAAAGGGGTCCTTCGCCATTCTCACTTCGCCAATATCCAGAGAAAAGCTATTTTTGCCGAGGACCTGAGTAAACCTTTCGGCAAAGCCTCGTGGAGAGGCAGACCCCCCACCCAAAATGATCGGGATCGGTTCAGGAAGCCGAGGGAACTTAATCGTCTCGGCGATTTGGGTTCTCAGTTTATCTATGACGTATCCAATAAGTTTGTCATAACAGATGAATAAGGCGCTTTCGATCTTAGAAAGCCCTTCTGCCTTGCTTAAATCGAGGCTCAATTCCTTGATCCAGCAGATTAGGCTAGCCTTTTCTCCCACAGCTAGGGCGGCCTTATGGTCTATCCAGTCTCCTGCCATTGCCAGGCTGAAGGTGATAACGGGAATGGAGCGGAACGCAAAACACACGTTGACCAGACCGCCTCCGAATGACATCCCGATTCCAGTAAAGCGGAAATCTCCGAGCTCAGAAAAGATCATGGCTAACCCCTCGTTGATCGGCTTGGGAGTGTATCCCAACTTCCCCAGGATCACCTGAAGGGTCCTCTCGTGATAGACGAGGTTCGCCTCAGCATCCAACGGGGCTCCAGGAACGGAGTAGTAAAGGGGCTCTCCATTTTGTCTCGGCGGCCCCAAAACTCCCTTGATGATCATCTCAATCATAGGCAGGGCTTCCTTCTCCGAAGGACTGATAATCCCGCTGCTAAGCGGTCTTCGGCAATCCCTGTTGGAGACGTTGGCAAATTCCATCGCCTTATTCCCCACGATGTAGAGCTGATCCTCACTTTTCACATATTCCACGTGCGCCCGAGTGAGCATCACTTCAGTGAAATCGAGCCGATCGATGTCTATGAAGGCATTTCTCTCACTCCGAATCAATACTTCCTGTCCCTGCCTCTCACAGGAACGAACAAAAGAAGTGCCCACATCCAATCCTTTGCCGGCGTTTTGGGGATTGTTCGTTATCATTTAGACGTTTCCTTTCAGGAATGATCAGGCATGAGTTTTCTAAGAGCAGCCACCGTCTCTGAATGATCGGCAACCCTCCTTTCCAATTGCCCGAGTCGCACAAAATTCTGCTTAATATTGACGCTTTCCGTCAGGTCGACAAAGGGGACCTCCTCCATGGTTTCGCGATTTGTGCCGGGGGTTTTCCTTTTGTAGCTCCTCCTCGCTTTCTTCTTTCCGGGCATTCCTGCAGACAGCATCTTTTCTCCAAAACTCTTCCCTGCCTTGCTTATAATTTCCGGGGGCAGCTCCTTTTTCTCACTTAAGAACTCCTCAACATCCGGAAAGGCGGCTATCTTCTCGTAGAGGGAAAGAGCGACATACCTTCTCCCGTTCGCTTCATGCTGCTGGGCAATCTCCACTATCCTCCGTCTTGCTTCTTGGGCCTCAGGGGTTCGCGGATGCTTGCGCATGATCCGCAAATACATGTCAGCCGCTTGGTAAATTTGGCCCCTTTCCATACACCGCTGAGCCATCTTAAGAACTGCCCCGGTCGTTCCGGGACCTGTCTCCTTCACAACCCCCTCCCCTTATTCCCTTCCTCTCCACCCAATCCCCCCTCCTCGATAACTCAATTCCTGTAAACTTACGCCGGGGCGGCGACGCTGGCTGTCAGGCCGATAGCTTGGGCTTCTATGCCTCTTCGCTCTTCCTCATTCTTCTTCTTCTTTAGCCTTTCGCTTTGCCCTTTCCTTCATTCTTCTGGCTTCAGCCTCTGCGCGTCTGCGCTGTTCTGCTGCTTTGGCCTTGCGTTCTTCCTCTTCCTTTCTTCTGGCTTCAGCCTCTGCGCGTCTGCGCTCTTCTTCTGCTGCTTTGGCCTTGCGTTCTTCCTCTTTCCTTCTTCTGGCTTCGGCTTCTGCGCGTCTTTGCTCTTCCAACGCCCTAGCCATGCGCCCAGCAGCAGTCGCGCCCAGCCAAGCTTGGCGGGCCCCGGCGATGTCAGCCGCAAATTCCTTCCTCATGCCGGAGACCTTTTTCTTCAGGCCGGATACGAACGCTAGCCGCTCAGCCTTCGTCTTCCTGGCCATCTCCCTGCGGGCATTGCGAAAGCCAGCCTGCATCTCCTTTGCCCCACGCGCCAAGTCCTTTATGAATGCCTCCCGCGCGCCCCGCAAGGCACTAATCTCATCGCACAACCTTGTCATATCACCGGTTAAGATACCCATAATGGTCCTCCTTCGATCTCTTTGACCTTCCCAGTTCAGGCCCTCTGTCAGGCAGGGGACGAGGCTGCAGTCCCCCCCTGACAGCAGAAACCCTTCCACGATTCAGTCTTACGCCGGAGCGGCAGCGGTGGCCGTCAGACCGATGGCCTCGGCGTACTTCAGGTAGGTCTCCACCGAAGTGATGACGACCCGGGCCTCCACAGACAGCAGCTCGATCCCCACCAGGGCGACCTTCACCCAAGCATCGATTACGATACCTTTGTCCAGGATCCGGTCAACCACTTCCGCCAGGCTGGAAGAATCCGTTGACTTCTGAACCTTGGCCATGGTGATTCTCCCTTCTGGCGCTCAGGTCATTACGAGGAGCCAAGCGACTTGGTGATCTCGGCTTTAGATTGCTTCACTCCTCTCGCCATGACAATTTTGGAAAATGACTGATTGAACGCAACTTAGTATTACACCTTTTTGCGCAGCCAAGCTTGGCGGGCCCCGGCGATGTCAGCCGCAAATTCCTTCCTCATGCCGGAGACCTTTTTCTTCAGGCCGGATACGAACGCTAGCCGCTCAGCCTTCGTCTTCCTGGCCATCTCCCTGCGGGCATTGCGAAAGCCAGCCTGCATCTCCTTTGCCCCACGCGCCAAGTCCTTTATGAATGCCTCCCGCGCGCCCCGCAAGGCACTAATCTCATCGCACAACCTTGTCATATCACCGGTTAAGATACCCATAATGGTCCTCCTTCGATCTCTTTGACCTTCCCAGTTCAGGCCCTCTGTCAGGCAGGGGACGAGGCTGCAGTCCCCCCCTGACAGCAGAAACCCTTCCACGATTCAGTCTTACGCCGGAGCGGCAGCGGTGGCCGTCAGACCGATGGCCTCGGCGTACTTCAGGTAGGTCTCCACCGAAGCGATGACGACCCGGGCCTCCACAGACAGCAGCTCGATCCCCACCAGGGCGACCTTCACCCAAGCATCGATTACGATACCTTTGTCCAGGATCCGGTCAACCACTTCCGCCAGGCTGGAAGAGTCCGTTGACTTCTGAACCTTCGCCATATTAAACCTCCTTTTTTAAATTTTTTGTTGCCAGCACTGGCTTACTTTAGGCATGCCCGGATATACAATGTGCGAAATTCGTGCCAGATTGAAAAAGATCGTCTCTTTTTTGCAAGTGATGAAATTTCAAAGGAGTTAATAAACAATCTGTAAGGATTTGCCGCTCCAGGATGAAAGATTCAGGAATTGATGCCATGGATTACTTTCCTCACTTTAGAGGAATCCACTCCACATCACCAAGAAGACTTGATTTTGATTGCCCTAAGGATCTCGTCGTGCAGGAAGGGTTTGGCGACGAAACCACAGATCAGCCCTTCTTCCAACGCCTTCTGTACGGCTATATCGTCCTTGTAAAAGTAACCTGAAACCAGCACGATACGAATGGACGGATCAACTTCTCGAATCCTTCTGGCCAGTTCCAGTCCATCCATGTCTGGCAGCTTGGCATCCAGGAAAACTAAGCGGAAGCGATTGGGAGCAATCAGTGTAAGTGCCTCCCAGCCGTTTAGGGCCATTTTTGAGGCAAAACCTTTTTTTCTCAATATTTCTTCTAATACCCAGCACATGTCCGGCTCATCATCCACGATGAGAAATACCTCATCTTTATTTTTCATGCCTTTCTCCTAAAGAGTGGGTAACCTCACAGTAAAGGTACTCCCCTTCCCTTTAACACTATCCACCTCAATGGAGCCAAAGTGCTGTTTCACTATGGAATAGCAGATAGAAAGCCCCAAGCCCGTTCCTTTTCCTACAGATGAGGTAGTATAGAAGGGGTCGAATATCTTGTCAATATCTTTGGAGATGCCATGACCTGTATCGGCAACCCGAATCGCTACCTCACGTCCCCCGGTCTCCGCAGAGATGCTTAAAACCCCGCCATCTGGCATGGCGTTCATGGCATTCAAGAAAAGATTAATGAAAACTTGTTGCAGAAGGGTGGCAATGCCGCTGATTAGCACGGGTTCCTTGGGGAGATAGGATATCAGCTCAATCTTTTGCAGCTTGGCTTGGTTAGTGACTAAGGTCATTGCTTCTTTGATGATAGGCAAGAGGTCTACCTGAGCGATGTCATTTTTCTTTGAGGGACGGGCAAACCTCAAGAGGTTTTCGATGATGATGGATGCCCTTTGGATGCCTAGGGTAATTTTTTCGGCGCACTCCTTGCGAAACTCTCCAGTACTGTCGTCATCCATAAGAAATTGAGCGCATGACGAACAGATCGCCAGGGGGTTACGAATCTCGTGGGCGATCCCTCCAGCCATCACGCCCAGGGCGGCAAGTTTCTGCGATTGAAGAAGCTGCATCTCAAATTTGCGGCGTTCGGTCAGGTTTCTCCCTACGGCAACGATTCCCACTGGTCGGGACAGATCCCCCATCATCTGAGAAAAGAGCCAGGATACCGGGATACGGTCCCCATTTTTAGTTATCAGATCCCATTCCGCCATGTTTGAGCCTTTTTGAACCTCTATGTTGGAAAAGATCCTCATTACCTCTTTATGGTACTCTTCGGCGCAATATTGGGAAAAAAGGTGTCCCTTCACTTCATCGCAGGAGTATCCGGAAGTCTTTTCGGCCGCTGAGTTCCAGGTCAAAATCCTCCCCTTGGTGTCGGTGGACAGGACGATATCACTGGCACTCTCTACAACACTGGCCAGATGACGCTCCACCCGGTGCACCTCTTCGCTCAGTCGCACTTGCTCGGTCACGTCCTCCATTAGAAGCATCGCGTTCTCTACAGCTCCCTGCCAGGAAAAGGGAAGTATGTTGTAATAGTAAATCCGCATTGGAATCCCCGGCGCTCGATAGGTCAGCCGCTCCCCCCTGGTCGGCTGGTTTTTATCAAAAACCTGGCGAACTCGACTGGCGAAGTCTATGTGGTCGAGAATGATCGCCGGGAATACTTCTTCTATTCGGTGGCCAACTGTGTTCGATACGGAGCGCCGGCTCTTTTCCAGAAAATTTCGATTTGCCGAAATGATGTGCATATCCCGATTGATCAGCAGAACGGAAGAGGGAATGGCGTCCAGAAGCATCGAATAGAGCTTCTGGTAACGATCCGACAAGTCCTCCTGTGGCTCCTCGACCAAGTTCATCTCCATTAAAAAGTCCCCTTTGGGTACGTTGCCGGCCATTAATTCTTCCTAAAATACAACCCGCGCCAGCCATCCTGTTTGGGCTCGTCGGTAGGTAGAACGAAATTGTATGGCGGCCATGGACCACTCAAAAGAAGCTTGGCCGATTCCTTTAGGCGGATGCGCCGAAATACCTGGCGAAAGCGTTCTACCGATCTTCGCGGCACGAGAAAATATAGGGATAGCATAGGATCGCCAATGGTAGATTGATAAAGGCGAAAAGGGGGTAATTCTGATTTGAATTTTACGAAGAGTCCAGCAAATGCCGCTCGGCACCGTTCGATCACCAAGTTATTTTCTTTGGCAAAGCGCTCCTCTTGGGCGTAATGGGCCTTTCGGGCGCTTAGATAAGCACTTCCGGGATTGGATGGTTGCGGTTTTTGAATTGGGGAAGGTGAATTACGGAATCCGTTTTCCGTATTCTGCATTGCACATGGCGAAATGAGCACGCGCACCCCCATCTCTACACAGCCTTCCAGTTCTTTGAGGAGTGTCTCATAATGTTGGCCACGTTCTTCCAGGAGCCGGATGACCTGAGATTCTTCTTCGAATACACATCCGTAACGCATGGGGATAACCGTCCGATCATGATGAAATAATTTAACCACCTTTTCGTAAGCCAGGACTCGATTGATGTCAGGAGTCATATCTGGATGGAAAATCTTAGAGATAGCAGCGCTAAGGCCATTGGTTGCGACCAGAGAAACCGGTTGACCTCCAACGCCCAGAAGCGTTCCTGGCTTTTGAGGCTGCGGGCTGCGAAAGATGCAATAAAGCAGGTATCTCATTCTCCTGGGTCCATTTCGAGAGAAGGAGAAAAGCTATAGGGGGGCCATGGTCCTGACAGTTCGAAGACCAAGCCTCGCTCGGCATGGTCTGCATTCGCCCGATCGACCCCTGCGCGGAAATCCGCCAAAACCCCTCGAGCCACCAAGAAAGCCCAGTTCATAACCATATCTCTTTCACTTCCTGTGGCCTCCCGAGAGAATACTCTGCGTTCGCAAAAATTCTGAGAATAATATTTCAGATCGTTCGCCACCTCTTTGCAGACTTTTTTCATCCAGCCGTTCAACTCTTTTTCCACCCCAGCCAGGATACGCTGTTCCTCAAAATAACGCATCCCCGGCGATAAGGAGGCTAAGCGTCTTGCCTCCTGGGCAAAGATTATGGAAAGAAGTTCCTCCTTGGCCTTTGCCCTATCCAACAGGCCTTTAACCGCCCATTCTTCCTTATCCAACACTTGATCCAGAAACTCAGATATTGCGCCATGGTGCTCTTGCAAACGCTTCTCCAGGCTCTCCAGCGAAGAGAAAATGGTCCCAAAGCGGACTGGAAGCACGGCAGAATGGCGCATCACTTGCTCCACCACCTCCTCGTGGCGGCAGGCTCGGGGTCCCACCCAGGATAGATCCTGTATCCTGGATTCTGCTGCTGGCCCGCAGAACTCCTCAAGGCAAACCGAGCTCACGACTGCCGCGATGTCCAGGAAGCTTTGCAGAAAAAGAGGGTTTTGGCCATCCAGTCCCGTCCCTTCCATGGTCGGCAGCAGGCTGGAACGAGCAAAGCAGAACAGGTAAATGGCCTTCGGCATCTCTACTCCTGAGATACTTCCGCCAAAGCTGCTTCTATGTCTTTGGGCTCGATGAACAACTTTTCCTCGTCACCACGTTTGTCTCTCCCTGTCTCCACCGCCCGCCGTACAGCGCTTTGGGCCGCCTTTTGGCAAACTGAGGCGATCTCGGCCCCGCTGAATCCTTCTGTCCTGGAAGCCAGCTCATCGGGGCTGATCCCCCGGGCCAGCGGCTTATTTCGAAGGTGGACCTCGAAGATCTCCGTGCGGTCCTTTTCGTCCGGCATGGGGATTTTCACGACCTCATCAAACCGGCCTGGCCTGAGCACGGCCTGGTCGAGAATGTCCAGCCTATTCGTGGCTCCGAGTACCAGAACCCCTTTCAAATCCTCAATCCCGTCGAGTTCTGCCAGGAACTGGCTGAGGACCCGCTCGGCCACGTGCGAATCCGAAGAACCTGCGCTGCGCACGGGAACTAAGGCATCGATCTCGTCGAAAAAAATGATGCAGGGCGCGGCCTGCCGGCCCTTGCGAAAAACCTCCCGCATCGCCCTTTCGGACTCTCCCACATACTTGGAAAGAAGGGAAGGCCCTTTGACCGAGATGAAGTTTACCTGACTCTCGGTAGCAATGGCCTTCGCCAGCATAGTCTTCCCGCACCCGGGCGGACCCGAAAGGAGAATACCCTTGGGTGGACTGATCCCTGCCCTTTTAAAAAGATGGGCGTATTTCAGGGGCCACTCGATTGCTTCCACTAAATGCTTTTTGATATTGGTCAGTCCACCCACATCCTGCCAGCGAACATTCGGGACTTCCACAAATACCTCCCGAATGGCTGAAGGCTCGATTTCCCGCAAGGCCGCTAAAAAGTCTTCCATGTGCACTTCGAGCTGGGCGAGCCGATCGTAAGGGATGCTGGTTAGGGCGAAGTCAATATCAGACATAACTTGGCGCAAACAAATCATGGCCGCTTCCCGGCAAAGGGCCTCCAGGTCGGCCCCGACAAAACCATGGGTGATCTCCGCGAGGTGAGCCATATCCACGTCTTTGGCTAAAGGCATCCCGCGGCTGTGGATCTCTAATATCTCCAGCCTTCCGTGGCGGTCGGGAATGGGGATAGAGATCTCCCTGTCAAAACGCCCTGGCCGCCGCAGGGCCGGATCCAGGGCGCTGGGAATGTTCGTAGCGGCAATGACAATGACGTTCTGGCGCTTGGTGAGTCCGTCCATCAGGGCGAGAAGTTGGGCCACTACCCGTTTCTCCACTTCCCCCACGACCTGTTCGCGTCTGGGAGCAATGGCATCAACCTCGTCCAGAAAGAGGATGCTCGGGCCCTTCCGGGTGGCCTCCTCAAAGATCTTGCGGAGATGGGCTTCGCTCTCCCCATAAAATTTGTGAATGATTTCGGGGCCACTGACCGAAAAAAAATTGGCCTCAGTTTCATGGGCAATTGCCCTGGCAATCAGCGTCTTACCGCATCCGGGAGGCCCATAGAGAAGGACCCCTTTGGGGGCTTCGATCCCCAGACGTTCGAATACTTCCGGGTATCGCAGGGGAAGTTCAATCATCTCTCGTATGCGTTGAAGCTGGGGCTTGAGCCCCCCGATGTCCTCGTATGAAAGTACCCGAGCGCCCTCCTCTTCGATCTTCCCAATTACCAGCTGGGTGGTCGGGTTGATGAGCACGGAGCCTTTGGGGGTGGTGCTTTCCACCTTGAAATTGGCCGACCGGCTGCCGAACAAGTTGGCCCGGACCCGGTCTCCTTCCAGAATGGGCAGGCCATCCAGAAGGCTGCCGATGTAATTCAAGTCTCGTTCCGCCGGGGTGATGCCCATTGGGGCGAGCACCACGCGCTCCGCAGGTCGGCAGGTGGCCTTGCGGATCCAAACGGCCTCGTCGAGCCCGGCGGCGACATTCTCCCGGGTGATTCCATCGAGTTGAACCCGAGACTGGCCGCGCAGTTCCTTGTAAGCAGGCATTGCCTTGCACAAAGTTTTGCGCTTCCCGGTAACCTCCACGATGTCGCCGATGGCCACCTGCAGTTTTTCCATGTCCTCTGGCCCCATGCGAGCGAAGGCCCGCCCCACGTCCTTGCCGAGGGCTTCCGTCACCCTGAGCTTAATCGTCAAACCTTCGCGTTTGTCCATTTGCCGCCCGCTGCAAGTTCTACTTGAGGCATTTGATCTCCAGGATACCGTTGTTACAGGAGACCACCATCTTTTCCTTGGGATAGCTCTTGGGCAGGAGAATCTCTTTACGATACTTCTTGTCTCCCTTCTCTGCGTAAATAGTCAGCAAATCATCCTTAACTTCGAGGCGAACATCCTCGGCGCTGATCCCGGGCATCTCCGCCACGACTAAGGTATAATCCTTCTCTTCGAAGACATCCACCATCGGCTCGCGGACTTCCTCCACGACAGACTGACCGGTGGTTTTGTCCTTGCGGATGTTCCCAAAAGGCTCTACTTTAAACCCTTCGCCTCCTAAGCCGACTTTGACGGAAAACCCGTAGACACCCTTAAGATCCTTTTCTTTACCCTTCCAATGAATTTCGCCAGTCCTGGAGAGCTTTTCTCCCTTCTCGGCCAGATCGCTGAGCTTTTCCACGAGATTGGTGAGGCCCGTCAGGATCCCCTCGAAGCCACCCCCGGTTTGCCGGCCAGCGCCCTTATCTTCTTTCTTCTTCACCATCTTAGCCTCCTTCTATCTGAATTCCGAATTTCTTTACCTTTTTATGAATAGTCTTGTAATCTATATGGAGTAACCGAGCCGCTTTGGCTTTGTTTCCCCCTGTATTTTTTAGTACCTGAACGAGAACTTCTCGTTCGAGTGCCGCGCTGCTTTGTTGCACGATCTCCTTTAGAGAAGAGTCTCTCCCAAGCATCCCTTGAACTTTCGGAGTGAAGGCTAAACCGGGCACAGGCACCCTCTTGAAATCAAGATGTTCCTCAATAATCATTTCATCGGCCAAGAGCGAGGCCCGACGGATGGTCGATCGAAGCTGTCGAACATTGCCAGGCCAATCATAACCGACTAAGGCTTCAAGGGCGGATTCCGAAAAACCTTTCAAGTGCTTATTTAATTCTATGTTGGAGATGTCCAGAAACCGCTTGGCCAGGTAGGGGGTGTCCTCCTTGCGTTCCCGTAATGGTGGGACTGTTATGGTGAACTCATTCAAACGGTAGAATAAGTCTCGGCGAAATGAACCGGAGGTCATTAACTCCTGAAGATCCCGGTTCGTCGCCAGGAGGAGACGGACACTAACGTTCACGGCTTTGGTGCCCCCTACACGGTAGACTTTCTTCTCCTGAAGAACGCGCAGGAGTTTGGCCTGGGAACCTAAAGGCAGGTTGGAAATTTCGTCCAGGAATAGGGTCCCGCCTTGGGCCATTTCAAATTTTCCGATTTTTTGAACATCGGCACCCGTGAAAGCTCCCTTTTCGTGGCCAAATAATTCGCTTTCTAAAAGCGTCTCAGGAATTGCCCCACAATCAAGCGGGATAAAAGGGGCTCCTGATCGAGCGCTGCCTTGGTGGATGGCCCGGGCGATAAGCTCCTTTCCTGATCCGGTTTCTCCAATGATGACCACGGAAAAATCCGATTTGGCCACGCAATTCACTTGGGAAATAAGTCGCCCAACTGCATCACTCGGCCCCATCGTTTGTCTGAGGGAGATATTCTCATGAAGCCGGCCGGACCGGTCCTCCGGCTTTCGTTTGAGCCTCCGTTCGGCCAGCGCCCGGCGTATAACTCGAATCACCTCATGATTATCGAAAGGTTTAGGCAGGTAATCATGAGCCCCCGCCTTGATCGCTTCGACAGCTTGATGAATCCCAGCATAGGCGGTGATCATGACAACCGGAAGGTCGCGGTCCAGATGCTTTGCCTGCCTCAACACCTCCATCCCATCCATGCCCGGCATCCGGACATCCACCAGCAGTATATCTGGCGTTTCTGAGCGGATCACCTTTAGCGCCATATGCCCATCCTGGGCAACTAAGGCTTTAAACCCCTCTTTTTCCACGAGATTAGAGAGGACGGAGCAGATATCTTTTTCGTCATCAACAATAAGAATCCGGTCGGCGTTTGCATTCATCTTCGGAGGCCTCCGCGATCAAGTTGTCGATTGATTGGGTAGATGACCCGGATATCCTTGGCGAGCCAGCTTTCCAAAGAGTGAAGCATTCCCAAAAAGAGGACCCCGGCTTCGCCAGCCCGGAGAGTGCCATTAATGCGATCGGCGATGTATCGATCACGCCTTTTAAGTAAAGAGTCACTTAGGGTTTTTGGGGGCGCTTCCATCCTTACTGGTTTCAAGATATCGCGCGCAGCTAAGATCTGTTTGTCAAGCTCGTATTCTTCCATGAGAAGCTCAGAAGATTCGGTCCCCATCATCGTAGCACCCCTTTCCATCAAGCGGAGAAGGAGGCGATGATTCCGGCTTCCCGCCTTAGCCAGATCAGCAACGAGCTCAGCCTCGCGGCCACAAACGGGCAATCCATCCTGGTAAAGACGAGTTTTTTTATAATCGAGCGCCAGCCCATCGATGACTTTTTCGATTTTCGTCCACATTTCATCTATAAGATTTACCTTGCGCTTCCAGCCTTTTTGACCCAGCTTCTGGAGGGTGGCTCTCTTCACCGGTTCACTTAAAGCGCCCATATCGACTTGGCTATGGATGGTAGGAATGTAGATCAGTGTTCTGGCTAAAGCCTCAGGTTGACGCTTTTTTTCATTTTCTTGAGGACTCATTTTTCAACTATGGAAGAAATTCCATAGCGATAAATCCATAAATTTATGGCAGGTGTTCCATTATAGAGCGATTTTTTTTCCTTGGCAACCCTTTTCCTATAAAAAGTTCAAATCAGACATAACAAAGGGGGCAGATCCCATACCTCCCTGGGAACAGAATTTCGCCCTGAGAGCCCCCGTCAAGAGGGTCAAATCAGGGGCCTTTCTGGCATACCATAGCAAGAAAG
>Ga0315314_1000989_pt1 | contig 27260 bp, 25 predicted proteins | sample TDP9_MG_FD_203631 | JGI IMG/M metagenome (GOLD analysis project Ga0315314, IMG submission 203631) | Freshwater sediment microbial communities from Lake Towuti, South Sulawesi, Indonesia - TDP9 | ecosystem: Environmental > Aquatic > Freshwater > Lake > Sediment | place: Indonesia: South Sulawesi... | reverse complement strand
TGACGCTAACTACTGCACGTATGCTGCTGTGAATGAAGCCTTGAACCAGCTTGTTAAAGATGGCTTGTTCGGCATGAAGCATACGGATCGGAACCGTTTCAAACTGGCGCCCAACGTGGTTTTCGAGAAAGCTTAGGTGATTTTTTGGCTGAAGGCTCAGAAAGAATGACCTCTATTTCCACTGTGGAGAAAGAAAGAAAGAAAGAAAGAAGTGTATTACAATACAGTAATACAGTACAGGACAAAATGCGTAAGCTTGTCACGGTGAGTATTCCACAGGAAAAGCTTGATGTTCTGCGAAAGTTTAGGAAGATAGCGCAGCGCGAAGCTGGTCCTAAAGGTTTCAGTTGTACCGCAGTGAAGGCTTGGGCAGAGTATATTCAGAGGCATGAAGAAGGAAATCCTCAACTTAAGATTACTACGTACATGGACGCTTCGGCGCCTAGTCCTGTGCGGGTGTTGTGTAGGTTTTTGAGTGGTGCTGCGAGTGAGGGGCGGGTGCATTGTACTCGGTTGGGCGGGTGGGTTCAAGGCGTCAAATGTTACCCATGTAAGCATAATCAGTTGAGGAAAAAGGAGCCGTGATATACGTGGTGAGTGAGGAGAAGATTTGGTGTTTGAAGCGTGGGTACTGTCGTTTTCAGACTTGGGGCGGCAAGTGTCGGAATCCAAGTAGGGCGGCTAAGTGTGAGTTTTCTAGTAGGAATCATCCTGTGGTTGAGGGAAGGCGTGGGCGTCCGTGGAGAGGAAGGGTTCCACAAATAGTAGCGTAGGTGAATTGCTGTGCCGGAACTGCCGAGAAAACCAGAATGGATTCACAGTCGTTCACCTTACACTGATTGGACGTATGATATTAATTGGAAGGCAGCTCGCCTATTAGAATTGTATCCGTTTTTTTTTGATGACGATTACTGGTATTGGCACCCAAAGACAAGAAAAGGAGCTGTCGTTAGAACGATAATTAAGCGGGCGCCACTCTGGACTTATCCTCAGAAGAGCTGTGGAGCTGAGAAGGCAAAGCACTACAGTACGCCACAACCAGGACAACAAATTCTATTCTGAAAAGAAGCTGTTACTACGTACATAGCGGGTATATTTGTGTCCATAAAGCAACATTGCTATCACGCACTAATGGAAAATGCTATCACTCCGATGTTTCAATACTATCACTTTAATCATCGTTTGATATATGGAAATAAACATACCCTTGAAAGTTTTGGGTTTTGAAACAGGTTTTGATAACATAGTACGTATCAAAACTCCATGCCCCACAACATTACTCACCAGTTGTTGAACTCGTAGCCGTACGGTATACCGAAGTATCTTATGCCATAGTCCTTCGCGCCCACTATGGCGATGGCTGGAACCTTGTCAACGCCGAACTCCTTGGCTTTTTCCCCATCCTTGACGAAGTCGTAAATCTCAGGCTTAATCTTGTCAGGAGCCAGGCTAGCGACTTCCTGCACGAGTTCACGCGCCTCACGGCAAAATTGGCACTCCATCTCCTGCGTGAACAAGACAACCCGCACCGGGTCCTTCATGCCCCGCTGCAGCTCTTCCTTCAGGTGCATCTTGTGTTCGTCGGGAATCAAACCCACGTCTTTTCACCAGACAAGGATTAGCTCGGCAAGTAATAAAAAAGTAACTATTTCCTTTCACACAAAACTCAAAAGGCACAACTCAGTCTTTAACAGACGGAGAAAAACCCGAGAATGACGCATCACATCGAACTCATCTGCGTGGGAAACGAGCTTCTGATAGGAAAGATAACCAACACCAACGCACAGTGGCTGGCTAAACGCATAACCACAATGGGCTTAAACGTCAGTCGAATCACGGTAGTCAGCGACGACACGACTGAAATCTCCAAGATTCTCAAGGAAACAATAAGGCGCAGACCGAGGGTTATAATCACTACAGGCGGGTTGGGACCAACCTTCGACGACAAGACCCTCGAAGGCATAGCAAAAGCGCTGAGTCGACCCCTAAAGGTCAACTCTGAAGCCGTCAAAATGGTTGAAGAAAAATACCGCAGATACCTTCAAGAGGGCAGAAGAGAAGGAAAAGTGGAGTTAACACCGCCCAGAGTCAAGATGGCAACCCTGCCCGAAAAGGCTCAACCTCTGCACAACCCCGTAGGAACCGCTCCTGGCGTCGTCACAAAGTACAATGACACAATGCTTATTGCTTTACCCGGCGTGCCTACGGAGATGGAAGCCATATTCGACGAGTCAGTACAGCCTATGCTCAAGAAGATGGCTGGAGACATCGTTTTCTACGAAACCAGCCTCACAGTCGACGGCATCATGGAATCAGACTTGGCGCCCCTAATCGACAAGACGATGCGTGACAACCCGTACATCTACATAAAATCGCATCCAAGCCGCACAGGCGAGGGCAAGCCGCACCTTGAGCTGCACCTCTCGACAACGGCTTCAAACTCAGAGACAGCCAAGAACAGAGTCATTAAAGCGCTGCTGCAGATCACCGAGCTGGCGCAGGCTAAGGGCGGAAGAATCCAGCCCAAAAAACAGAAGTGAAAAAGCCTTGAGCAGCCGCAAGATAGTTTTTCCGTTCGAAGAGGCGGAACAAGTCTACGACGCCATAGTCGTAGGCGCGGGTCCAGCGGGACTCGCAGCTGCGGTTTACCTAGCCAGAGCAAATAAGAAGGTCCTAGTTTTGGAAGCTGAGAAGCTCGGCGGACGACTGCACGACGCAAGACTCGTCGAGAACTACCTGGGCTTTCTGTCAATATCCGGTGTCGAACTCGCCGATAAAATGACAAGGCAGGCAGAGGCAACGGGGGCGAAGATACTCTGTCCTGCGAGGGCTGTTCGCTTTGAACTCTCAGGCGACCCAAAACTGATTTGGACACGGGAAAAGGAATACCGTGCGAGGGCTGTTCTCTTGGCGATTGGTGTTCAGAGAAAGACTCTTGAGGTTCGTGGCGCCCGCGAACTCCTAGGGATGGGCGTCTCTTACTGCCCTGTCTGTGACGGAACGCTGTTCAGAGGACAAAACATAGCCTTGATTGGAGAGGACGAAGAAACAATCTCCGACGGCTTGTACCTTTCCGAGCTGGTAAGCAAGATTCATTTTGTGCCGGGCACACTTAAACCGCATTACAAGGGGGAAAGCCTCGAAAAACTCCTCGCCAAGGGGAACGTACAGTTTTGGCAAACCCACGAGGCGGTGGAAATCATGGGCTCAAACGTGGTAGAGGGCGTGAAAATAAGAGACCTCAACTCAAAAGAGGAACAAAAAATAGGCGTCAAGGGGGTCTTCATCTCGGGAGAAAAAACCCCAGTCACACAGATGTTAACTGCGGTGGGAGTGAAAACCGACACGTTGGGCTGCATACTAACAGACAGCCAGATGCAGACAAACATACCAAACGTCTACGCCGTAGGAGACGCCACGTGCAGCAGGAAATACCAGATAGCCGTGAGCGTGGGTCAAGGCGTCACAGCAGCGCTCAACATAATCAAGAAGCTGACCGAGACAGCGACGAAACGACTGGGTTAAGGAGTGAATTTTTCTCCGCTGCTGAGAATACGCTCCAACGCTGTGTTCAGGCTGATGAACCCCTCATTGGTTTTCGCCGAAACGGGCGTGAGGAGAAACCTTAAGCCGATTCGGTATACAGCCCTCATCGTGTCTCGTGACAGTAGGCGTCTGGTGCCCTCGAGTTTTTCTTCTATGGCTGTCTCCAACGCTGAGGGGTCGGCTGACCAGTCTACTATGCGTTGGGTTTCTTCGGGCGGCAGCAAATCGGTTTTGGACAGCACGTGAACCTGTGGAACAAAGAACCTGTTGTAGACGGCGGCTGAGAGGAAGAGGTTAGACACGTAGTTTAAAGGGTTCGAGCTGAAGACGGCGTCGAAGAGGTATATCAGCGCCTTCGGCTCCTTCGTCAGTTCGTTTGCGAGGTAGGGTCCGCTCTGGCGGAATGCAAAGAGTTCCATTTGACCTGGCGTGTCGATAAGGGCAACGTCGGGCTTGAACGTGGCTAGTTCGTCGCTCAGCCTCTCGGTTTCTTCTGCGATTAGGTCGGCTGCCATTATCAAGGCTCCGTTGGGGCCAAGCTGGTAGTCGTGCATGAGCTGTTCAATCTTGACGTAGTCTCGGATGTCGATGTCTGGCGAGTAGGGCAGAGTGATAACGCCCGGGTCAAGATTAACCGCTATGACGTTCTGTTTCTGGAGTTGAAGCCAGTTGGCGAAGGCTGCGGTGAGCAGGGACTTGCCTGAACCCGCTGTGCCTATGATGAAGACTATGAACATGGATGCCACCGTGTAGGCTGGCTGGTTGTGACTTTGCTAATTCGGTGCTTCTCGCCTATTTATGCTTAAACCACGGAGGTCACCTTTCACACATTGAAAGCAACCAACGCAAAGGGCAAAGGGCATCCTTAGCCTTATCTCGCTCAGATTGGGAACATGCCCGTCATCGGCTTTCTGTACATCATGCAGACAACTTTGATCGTGCAGTGCCCACCGAACGGCAGCCCATTTATAAGTCTGCCAGTCACAGCTAAGGTAACGTAAGCAAACTCAGGAATCTCCATTTCATCAAAGATAAACGATGTTACATCGGCTCTGACGAACTTCACAGTCAGGTCTGGAGCGCCATCACCATCGTAGTCTCCAATTACTGTTGGCGCAGCTGAGTCAACGAGAACAGTACCGTTGAGCCTAATCGAGGAAACGTCGATGCCGCCCACGTCAAAACCACCCAGAAGCTCGATGTACGCAGCAATCCACTTCCCCCTGCTCATCAAGTTCAGCGCCCTAGGACGAATCTCCAAAGCTGCGGTGACCAGTTGATAGCGATTAAAGAACGTTGGATTCTTGTCCAGTTTGATAAAGCCCAGCGTCGGGTCGTAGTGTACACCGTCCGGAGGATTCATGCTGCCAGGATAGACTTGGAATGGTCCTGTGCCGATCATCTGTGGGTCTGGGGCAAATCTGTCTGAGCCCGTTGGGTTTGGAACGAATCTGTCCCACCACTTGTGTTTGGGCGTTACCGGTATTTCTGCTCCAGCCCTCCATAGTGCCCAAATGCTCTGGATGTTGTAGTTGAACACAACCCTGAAGCCGTCTGGTCCATCTGGCATGTCTACACCGACTCCCATCACGTCAATGACTTCCCCCGTTGACGCGTTGAATTCTGGTGTGATGTCCATTATGCTGCTCCAGAACCACGGGGGAATACCTGTCCAACCGTAGTCTGGATGGTCTATTGCCTGCCAGTGTCCGAACTGCACAGTGTAGTACACGTCTTTAGCTGTCATCAGTGTGCCATCGTGGAAGTACACGTCGTCTCGCAGGTAGAACGTGAACCTACTATTGACTGAGACACCACCATCTGGGCTCCAGGTTCCAATCTCCCAACTCTTCGCCATCCAGGGCAGGTCGCCCGGCGGATACTCACCTGGACCTCCACCAACTGGGTCGTAGGGGTTAACCGCCAAGAGCGTGTTGTACATCTTGAAGATGACGTCGGCGTCCCAGAACCACGAGTACGAATACGGGTTCACTGAAGTGGGCATATCCCAGTATCTCCAGCCTTGCCTTATGGTTCCACCTGTGTCCATGCCTTCAGGGTGAGCGTTCAGGAAAGTATCGATTCCAGGAGCTGGACCAGTGCTAATTCCATATCCTGGTGAGTTGATGAAGCCATGCCAGTATGTGCCATTGTCTGTATGTGTTTTCTTGAAGGCTTTTCGCCCCATCGAGTTTGCGACTGGAATGTTGAACACGGCGTCCGGTTCGTTCATCCTCGTTTGGAGGTCGAGTGCCGCTTGTTTAGCTGTGGGTATGTCTGGTGCAAAATATAACAGTTCAGAAAGTCTGTCTATTTCAGGATCGTGAACATTGAAATAGTTTGGCGGGTCGCCTGGATGCCAAAAGGACTTTGAATTATACAAACCGTAATAGTAGGTTGGCGCCCTATTCAAAATCCAACCTCCCGTCCGCAAATGGAATTGAGTCACATGCCTCCAGCCCCACCATGGTGGCAATACTTGGGTCACGAGTATGCCCGGTCCGTAGTCCCTAAGGTTTGGGATGCTTCCTCCAGGGGTGCCTTCTGAGCGGGCTTCTATCCAGTCGGCAATTGTCTTTCTAAACGTGTCTGTTCGAATCAGGAAATCTAAATTGATGTTGGCGCCTGTTCTTGGGTCGTTGAACCAGCCGTCAGAGTCTGTGTCCGAGTAACCAGCCATAGTTAAAATAGACGACGCCAGTTGAGGATTGAACGGATATTTATACACGTTTTCATTAATCCATCCATCGATTCTAAAAATCGTGCTGTTAGGAATGTGAGTGTACATGGGTTTGTGCATGTTGCCTGTTGCGTTGATTATGGCTTCTCGGTCAAGCAGGTGAGCCAAAGCCAATCTAGCCTGAGAGCCCCTCGTAACCATAGTCCCAGCAGGCAAGTACGGGTGCCCTGGCGGTACTTCTATGAGAGTTTCATCTCCCAACGGGTTTGGAGTATCAGTGGGATCCCCTGGCGGTCCAATCTTGTCTGGATCAACTCCGTCGTTTATGTAAGCGTTGTTGTTGATGTCTAAGACCCACATGTCCAGTTCTCCTCCGTTATCTGCAACTGCGACGTCTGGGTCGCTGCCGTCCATGAAATCATCATAATAAGTCTTCGTTAACCTCCAATCGGTAATGTCAATCTGTCCAGCTCTCAAGGCTTCCCACTCAGCAACGTCGCTCATGTACATCTTTATCAGGACGTTGTCAACCCTTGGTCCAAACATCTCAAAACGCCCGTCTTCAGTGCCCACAGCACCAACATACGGAGGACCATACCAAGCAAACGCAGGATGCGTAAAGAGCACGGTTGAAGCAATCAAAGAAGCTGAAAGCAAAAAGATGGAGGCTACCAAATACGCGTTTTTCAATATCTTACGCCCTCCCTCAAAAAAAATGTGGCACAGCCTAGGTATAAAAACCTGCTGCAAAATTTCTCCAGTTTTTATGTTTTTCAACCGCCCTCTTGGCTTCTTCTCACCTCAGTCTAAATCCGGGCACCTCGCCTCAGCAATGACCAAACTCGCTGAATGCTGATGTCAATAAGCGTAATTAACAACGCACACAGAGTTTCTTTGTGCAAGTAGAAGAAGGCTAAAGGGGTTTGTCGCCTTCTTCTTTTGAAATTTGGTTTCCAGCAGAGCAGCATGTTAGTGTTACCTAAGGCTTGGTCAACACTAACAAGCACAGAAAGCGCCACAAACAGTCAGCAATTCCCTGTTCAACAACTTCTGTTCAAACCCCAAAGCAATGCAGTATGATGGTGATGGCACTAGGGAGCAATTTGCCACTAACACCACACAGAACAGCAGCCTCCGACAAACCCCAAAAATCCTCAACACTCATGCTAACAGCGCCCAGCCAACTAAAACCCTCTACACAATGTAACAGCTAGACTACCATTGTCTAAGCTATGCTCTTTCAACGGTCACTTGGTTGGCTTTCTTCTCTCTCTTGGCTATCTCTCGAGCTACTAAAACGCCTGAAACCGAGGCTTGAATCAGCCCGCGTGTAACGCCTGCGCCGTCGCCAATCGTGAACAGGTTGCGCACTTTGGTCTCTAAATGATTGCTCAATTCCAGTCGAGAGGTGTAGAACTTCACTTCGGCGCCGTAGAGAAGAGTGTCCTTCGAATTCATTCCCGGGGCAACGTGGTCTAAGGCTTCGAGCATCTCCCGAATGTCAGCCAAGTACCGGTACGGCAGAACAAAGCTGAGGTCACCCGGCGTAGCGTTCTTGAGCGTTGGTACAACCAAGCTGCGGCTGATTCTCTCCTCCGTGCTCCTTCTACCCACCTCCAAGTCGCCAAGGCGCTGGATGATTATCCCGCCGCTCAACAGGTTTGTGAGCCTAGCGATGTATTTGCCGTAGGCTATCGGCTCGCGGAACGGCTCAGTGAACCTCGTGCTAACAAGAATGGCGAAGTTGGTGTTGTCCGTCTTGCGTTCCGCGTAGCTCTGCCCATTAACCGTGATGATACCCTCATACGATTCAGTTATCACCTCGCCCCTGGGACAGACACAGAAAGTGCGCACATGGTCGTCGAACGATTTCGAGAAGTAAACAAACTTGGGCTCGTAAAGCACCTGAGTCAACTCTTCCATAACCGAGGCTAAGACCTCCACACGCACGCCAACGTCGACTGGGTTGTTGAGCGTCCTCAAACCCAGCGTCTGAGCCTCGGTTGTGAGCCATTCTGCACCGCTCCTCCCAGGCGCCGTTATGACGTACTTGCCCTCAACCCTCTCCCCCTTAGTTGTCTCCACGCCCTCAACCTTGCCCTCCTTGACGAGGAGGCTCTTAACCTCCACGCCTGTTTGAACCTCAACCTTGTCCTTCAGGACACGCCGCATGTTGCGCAGAACCTGAGCACACTGGTCTGTGCCCATGTGCCTCACCTTCTGCGGGACCAGCCTTAGCCCAGCGAAAACAGCCTTGCGCTCAATCTCGTCGATTTTGTCTGGGGCAGTCCCATAAACATGGTCTGGTGCGCCAAACTGACGGTAGATGCCGTCCACGTAGTCGATGTACTCGGCCAGTTTTTCCTTGGTTATGTAGTCGGTTAACCAGCCGCCCACCTCGGTTGAGAGGTCGAGCTTGCCGTCGCTGAAGGCTCCAGCTCCGCCCCAACCCTGCAGCAACGTGCACGGGTCGCAGCTTACACACCCAAACCCTCGGCTGGCTGGGCACTTGCGCTTTTCCAAATCGGGTCCCTTGTCGAGCATGAGGATTCTTAAAGGAGATGTGTTGTTTTTCGTGAGTTCTAGGGTGGAAAATATGCCCGCGGGTCCTGTGCCCACGATTATGATGTCGTAGCGTTGAGGCAAGACAAGCACGCCCGAGTTTGTCCTATCTCTTATGGAAGCCCAAAACAAGAGGACACAACAGGAATATATGCTCATCGGTGGAGCACTGGAAATATAGGCATTTTTTTAAGTCGAGCGCGTTCAATATTATTTTCAAGCTGACCTGTTCGGGTGGAACTTGGCTTGGAAAAGTGGTTTGCTGAAAGGCGGAAATCCAAAGTGTTGGACATGGCTTACAAACAGATCACGAAGGCTATTGACACGGTTACTGAGCTCGAGAAAGCGATGATTGCGGCGTCGAAGAAAGACACGGCGGAAGCCAAGAAGAGCATTCGGCTTCTGTTCGAAATCGAGACCGAGATAGACGACCTCCGTCGAGCGGTTTTTGAAGAGGTGACCCGTGGAAGCCTGCCCTCGAAGGACAGAGAAGACATCATGCACTTGGTCAAGCGGCTCGACGTGATGGCTGACCACGTGAAGGACTCGGGCAGAAGCCTGTTGCTGCTGGCGGAGGCTCTGATGCCGAAGCCTGTTTGGAACGAGTTGACGGGCATAGCCAAGGACTTGGTTGAAGAATCGACGGCGCTTAGACGGAGCATCGAGAAACTAGGCGTTGACCCAATTGAAGCGAGAGCCCTTTCGCAGAGGGTTGACGAGATTGAGACCCGAATCGACGAGCGCTACTTCAAGTCCAGGGAGATGCTGCTCAAGCTTGGGAGGGAGATGGACGCAGCCACGCTTCTCATACTTAAAGACCTGCTGCAGTCGCTTGAGGACGTGGCTGACAGCTGCGACGACACAGCCGACTACGTTCGCATATTGACTGTGACCCGAGAAACAGCTTGAGATAGCAGAGTTGTGCCTAGCGTTAAAGGGAAACTTTGACAAAGGGTTTGACGGCGTCTAAGAGTTCTCCGTTGTGAATCAGAGCCACGACCGCCTCAACATCGTTGGATAAAGCTCGGTCTACTTTCAGTGTGGGCACATGGCTCCTGACAACCTTATATGCGGCTTTGGTTCCCTTGCCAAGCTTGGCTGCCCCTCCGCGTAAGTCAACGCCCTGAGCCGCGCACAGCAATTCGATTGCGACTATTCGTTCCACGTTTCTCAGGGCTTGTGCAGCTTTTCTGGCGGCAGTGGGTCCCATGCTGACGAAGTCTTCGAAGCCTGCCGACGTGGGGATTGAGTCTACGCTGGCTGGGTGGGAAAGGGTTTTGTTTTCGGATGTTAACGCGGCGGCTGTGTAGTGTAGCGCCATGAAGCCGCTCTCGACGCCCCACTGGGCTTTGCGATGGATGAGGAACGGTGGGAGTCCTCGGCTCTGGTTTGGGTCGACGAGCCTGGAGATTCTGCGTTCTGATATGTTTCCTACCGTGGTCAGCGCCAGTGTCAGGAAGTCCATGGCAACCGCGATGGGTTGTCCGTGGAAGTTTCCGCCTGAAAGGCAGGTGTTGTCGTCTGGGAAGACGAGGGGGTTGTCTGTGGCTGAGTTGATTTCGGTTTCGATTACCTTTTTTGCGTGTGTTATTGCGTCTCTGACTGCGCCCAGAACCTGTGGGGTGCATCTTAGGCTGTAGGGGTCTTGTGGGTGTAATCCTTTCTCCGTGGCTTGGTTGCCTGTCATGGCGAGTCTGCTTCCTTGCAGTAGTGACCTGAGGTTTTGTGCGCATTGGGTTTGCCCTTGGTGTGGTCTTGCTCTGTGGATTTTTTGGTCGAGTGCGTCTGTGATGCCTGTTAGGGCTTCGAGGCTTAGGGCGGTTGCTGTTTCGGCGATGGTTGTGAGGTTTTCTGCGTCGTGCACTGTTAGCGTTGCGATGGCTGTCATGTATTGTGTGCCGTTGTTTAGTGCTACTCCCTCTTTGGCTTCGAGCTGTACTGGTTGGATTCCTGCCTGTTTCATGGCTTCCTTGCCTGTCATGGTTTTGCCTTTGTACTCTGCTTCGCCTTCGCCGATGAGGACTTGGGTCATGTGTGATAGTGGTGCCAAATCGCCGCTGGCGCCGACTGAGCCCTGTTCGAGGATGATTGGGTGGATGCGTTTGTTGAGCATTTCGATTAGGGTTTGTAGTGTTTGTGGTCGTATGCCCGAGTAGCCTTTTGCCAGTGTGTTGGCGCGGAGGAGCATCATGGCTCTGACTGTGTCTGTGTCTGCTGGTTTTCCGACGCCTGCGGCGTGGCTGCGGATTAGGTTGAGTTGAAGTTGTCTCTGGCTTTTTTGTGGGATGTTTATGTTTCCGAATGCGCCGAAGCCTGTTGTTACGCCGTAGACTGTTTTGTTTTGTTTTATGAGTTGTTCGAGGACGTCTCGGCTTTTTTTGACTTTATTTTTGGCTTTTGGTGAGATTTTTACTTTGGTGTTTTTTCTTGCGACGGCTACGACGTCTGTGATGGTGAGGTTTTCGCCGTTGATGATAATCATGTTTGTTTTCATGGTTTTTATTCTCCAGAGGGTGATGGGGAACAGGTTTAGTGTTGTGGTTTGACTGCATATTAGAATTGTTCTTTTTCGGCTTTTTGGCTGATTTTCTTGGCAATACGGACCTGCCCTACCCTCTCTAGGGTTGTCTCTGAGAATGGTAGGCTCCTGTAGCTAGCTGGCTGGAATGTTGTGTTTAGCTTGGCTGAGGCTCCTAAATACTAGACCCTCTCTAGGTTTCTGCATGCTTTCTCTATTAGGCTCCAAAAAATGAGCAACGGTAATATTAACAACTGTCTAGTTTTTTGCGGTAAGGGTGTGTGGCATAGCAGGTATGGGTGTGAAGATGCTGAGCGTTTCGAATAGGGTTGTTGTTGACGTTTTTGTGAAGCCGCGTTCCGAGCGGTTTCAGTTGAAGATTGAAGGAGACGAGCTTGTTGTATTGTGCCGGGAGAGTCCAGTTAAGGGAAGGGTTAACAAGGAGTTGATTAAGGAGCTTTCGAGGGTTTTCAATAAGAGAGCGGAGATTGTTGCTGGTTTGACTTCGAGGCAGAAGAAGGTTCTGATAAGAGGCATCGGTATTGATGAAGCGAATTCAATCCTAACAGAGTATGCATCGAAATAGCGCGATGTTCAGGGTATGGCAGTGGAGAGTTAATTTCAAAAGAAGAAGGCGACAAACCCCTTTAGCCTTCTTCTACTCTACCGTTATTAATGAGCAGGTGTCGGCAAACTGAACGTTTAGTACGATAAGTCGACTTAAACATTTTACATGGTGTGTAAAGGACTCCCCCATGAGGTTGTTGAGGCAGTTGTGACCAATCGAAGTTCGTAAAGTATATATTTCCCTAAAATGCTCGTTCGGAAAGGAGGCGGTTCGTATCAAGAAGCGTTGTGGGTGTGGGAAGAGAGAAGCATATCAACGATGGCCAGAAGGCGGACAGCTCGCAAGTTTGCTAAAACCGAGTGATCTAAGGAACGAATTAAGGAATCAGGGTGGAGAAGCTTGTGCCCACGTAGTAACATCCGTCGAATGTCTAGAGCGAGGTTCTATTAAAGAATTTAAACAGACAGGTTGTGGACCCAATTTTCAAGGCGATTTAATCACTCAGTGTACATGCAAACCAGATTTGAGAAGCAAGTATGCCCGCCCTTCAGAGTGGAAGGAAAAATGGATTGCTGGGTTCACTAGCAAGAGTTTGGGAAAGCATTTTCTTTTTTATCTCATGAAGATTTCCGAGGCATTTGATTCCCAAAAAGAGATTTGGAATAATCTTAGACCTGAGGTCAGAGAAGCTAAAAGCTCCAAAAATGATGTTTGCGGTGACATATTCGAGCCGAGAATGGATAAAATGATCAGCAAGAGCGATGAATGGAAACCAGAAAATTATCACAAACCAATAAAAGGCCATGTACACGCACAACAAAATGATCCACTGCATTGGCACAGAGATATATGTTATCCTGTTAGCTCAAGCATTAATAGGCAGTGTTTTCTAATCGGGGACAAAACAGCGAGCTTTTTATGGAAAAAACCTGTCATCTTTAAGAAAACTCCTTTTCGTGCTCCCAGACGTTGGCAGACATATAATGACATCAAAGAACTACTTTCAGATTTAGAAGAAATCTAAAACCCTGCGTAATGGAGATAAATACACTATTCTTACTTTATTGAACCCTCGCTTTAGCTTAGAAATTCCTCACAGTCATGAGTCTTCAAGGCGGACAAAAAATCTGAACCCTGATCCTTTCTAATGCAAGATAGCGTCCACCGATACCAGCCATTTGTTTTGAGATAGTCAGCCAGAAAGGTCTGATGCGCTAATTCATTTGGTTTAAATGAATCATTTGGGCTACTCAGTGGAAAAGCTTTCTTGAGAAGTTTCGATTGGGATAGACTTCCAGCAATCCAAAGATGTGCCTCCTTGTTGATTCTTCTAAAGTGGGCATTGTTTTGAAATCTATTTCCTGCCCAAGCCGATAACTGGAACTCTTTTTGTTTAATGGGTGCTCGCTCAACTACAAAGAATCCGATTATGTATGCTCCCCATCTGGGGTTTATCCAGGGCTCTTTTTCACTAGATGCATAGTAATCTAGCGTTGCCATAAACAAAAGATGATCGCCTTCCTCAAGCTCCCACAGTATCCTATCTCCAAAACCTCTAACAGCATGGCCATACGTGTATGTCTCAAACTCTGGGTCATAATGCGCAACTGTTGAAGGCGCCAGTCCCTTGGCTTGGACAAATTCTGTTAATCCCAGATTGTCGTAAGTAATAGGATTATCAACATCCTCTTTTTTATCTTTAATAGGAACAAATCTGAAAAACCCATTTGAATAAATTGACCCCGGAAACCCGGGTTCGCTTTATTTGCACCAACGTTAATCACAACTATTTTCATCTTGACTTCACCAAGATGGTGCGCTCTGATAAGCTTGCCCTCATAGGTAGTCACATTAACCATTCTTGAGCATGGGCATTTTGATTTGTTTTTGTTTGGCTATCTCCTTCGCCTTCTCGTAGCCTGCGTCTGCGTGCCTAACTATTGCTGTTCCCGGGTCAGTTGTCAACACACGAGTTATTCTCTTCTTCGCCTCTTTGGTTCCATCTGCTACGAGGCACATGCCCGCGTGGATGCTGTAGCCCAACCCCACCCCGCCGCCGTGGTGAACCGAAACCCACGTAGCACCCGCAACCGCATTCAACAAGGCATTGAGGATAGGCCAGTCAGCGATAGCGTCGCTCCCATCCCTCATGCCCTCAGTCTCCCTGTTAGGTGAAGCCACGCTCCCACCGTCCAAATGGTCACGTCCAATCCATATCGGACCGTTAAGTTCGCCCTTCCTGACCATATCATTCATAATCTTGCCGAACCTTGCCCTCTCGCCAAACCCTAGCCAGCAGACTCGGGCGGGCAACCCCTGAAACTTCACCTGCACCCTCGCCTTCCGTATCCAACGGCACAACTCCCTGTTGTAAGCGAACTCCTTTAAGATGACGTCGTCCAGCGTGTAAATATCCTCATCACTGTCAACTAGGCTGGTCCAACGGAAGGGACCGCGACCCTCACAGAACATCGGTCGAATGTAGCGCTGAACAAACCCTGGAAACGCAAAAGCCTCTTTCAACCCGTCGTCATAAGCCTGCTGCCTCAGATTGTTGCCATACTCGAACGCTATGGCGCCGTTCTTCATCATCCTGACCATGGCTTTCACCTGCATCCGCATGCTCCTCCTAGCCCTGACCACGTACGCCTTAGGGTCACGCTCCCTCAGCCCGTCCGCTTCCTCCTTCCCCAGCCCAGCTGGGTAGTAGCCATTTAGCGGGTCATGAGCCGCCGTCTGATCCGTAACCACGTCTGGAACGACGCCTCTCCTAACCAACTCAGGATACACCTCAGCCGCGTTGCCCAGCAACCCAATGCTCACAGGCGTCTTCCTCTCCCTCGCCTGTCCAGCCATGTCCACAGCCTCGTCCAGGTCGTCGGTCCACTCCTCCAGGTACCCGTGTCGAAGCCTCCTCTCAACAGCCTTCTTATCGATTTCCACAATCAACGCCACACCGTCGTTCATGGTAACCGCCAAAGGCTGCGCCCCGCCCATCTCACCCAACCCAGCGCTCAGAACCAGCCTACCCTTCAGATTGCTCTTGTAATGCTCCTTGGCTACAGCCGCCAAAGTCTCGTACGTGCCCTGCAAAATGCCCTGCGTGCCGATGAAAGCCCACGAGCCAGCGGTCATCTGCCCAAACATAATCAACCCCTTCTGCTCCAACTCGTAATAGTAGTCCCAAGTAGCCCACTTCGGCACGAGCATACAGTTCACGATTAAAGCCCGAGGAGCCCACTCGTGGGTCTGAAAAACAGCCACAGGCTTGCCACTCTGAACCAGCATAGTCTCATCTGGCTCCAGATTCTCTAGAGTTTCAACAATGGCGTGGAAGCACTCCCAGCTGCGCGCTGCCTTGCCCGTTCCACCGTAGACAATCAGGTTTTCAGGGTCCTTCGCTACCTCAGGGTCAACCACGTTATAGAGCATCCGCAGAACGCCCTCAACCTGCCAATTCCTACAGTGCAACTCAGAGCCAGAAAGATGGTGTAACGATTTGGTGAGCTTCAACTTCTGCATAGCTACGAGTCTCCACGATAACGCATACTAGAATTGCTTGTTATAATCTTTGCCCGCATCGAGTACTGTTAATTTTTGTCATAACGGTTCTGTAAACTTAACGTTTGGTGATTAAAGGAAGACAATAATTGTAGCTTTCAACCAATAATGTTATTGTAATTATCACCATTGTCAAACAAAGAATCAATAGCAACCATTTGTATGCAGAAAAGCGAATCATTCCATCTCTTGGGACTTCTCTATAAGTGGTTTTGTGACAAAGGATTTCATCCGTCTGCCATTCGATTCCTCGTATATCCGCTATTGTGCGTAATTCGTTTTGAAGCCATTCGAAATCTTCAGTGCGGGCTATCTGATGAAAACGATGTTTCCTTAATGTAATGATTGAGACAAGATTGAAAAAAAGCCAAGAGTGCCTCAAAGTGCTCGTTTGAGTGCATAGCGTGTTCACGTCTAGGAGCTGTAAAATCTCGTATCATCAGCTGCTTTGGCAATCTCCACTGGTTTTTCACTAATATTATTTGGGTTTTCCAGACAGTCGAATTTTCCTATATGTCGTCTAAAACGCAAGATGTTACCTCCATTTTCAATTCTTGTCTAGTGTCATGGCATAACCTTAAAAGTTTAGGTTTCTCTGGTTTTGTAGAATTGTGTGAGCTCGTTCGCTATCGTATTTTCAACATCAGGAATAGTCTTCATGCCTCTTCTTATCCACACTGGTAAGTAATTTTGACAGTATTGTGTGGCGAAGCGGTGGTCAAGGAACACGATGGCGCCTCTGTCCTCCAGCGTGCGTATGGGTCTCCCCGCAGCCTGCGCCGCCTTCTTCAACGCCGGAACAACATAACCGTACTCCCTGCCGTGACCTGGAAAACAACGCTCATAATACTCTATCTGCGCCTTCACCTTGGGCGTGGGCTCAGCGTACGGCACGCCCACAACCGCAACCGCATTCATCTCATCGCCCGGGTAGTCAGCGCCCTCCGACGAACGTCCACCCTGCACGCCCAAAAGAACAGCGCCGCCCCGCTTGGCATACGACTTGAACCTCCTGATCAGGCGTTCGTTCTCCTTCGACTTCATTCCCCTGTGCTCGTTGAGCAGGGGCTTCTCCAAGCCGTTCTTGATTCCCGCGTCTAAGAGTCTCTCCAAGACTTCGTAGGAGGCTGTGAACACGCCCACGTTGGCTGGAGTACCGTCAACCACCTCGGCGATGCGCCTGACAAGTTTCCTGTACATAGCTGGCGTGCGTTGTTCCAAGGCGGTTGTGACTCCGCAGCAGACCAGGCTCAAGATGTGCTCCCTCGGAAAAGGCGAGGGCACGGCTTGGCACACGGTTGAATCAGGCAGACGCGTTACCTTTACGTACGATTGGAGCGGCTGAAGCGTGCCCGACATGCTCACGCTGCAATGAACCGCCGAGAAAACGGGCTCGGTCACCCTCGCAGGGTCGAGCGCCACAACCTCCAGTTTAGCTGAGGGCGAGCCTGTCTTAGCCACGTACCGACTCAAAACGTGCGTGTAAGCCGTGTCGCCAGAGGTCTCCAGCCACCGTAGGAGAAACTCGCCCACACGATGAACATACGAACGCGGATACTTCCCCTGCGTCAGGAGCTGCTGCTTTATCAAACTGCCCGTTTCATGCATGTCCTCAAAAAACACCTGAGCGTCGTCAAGACCCGCCCTCTTCGTCAAGGCGTCGATGAGCAGTGGAGGCGAAACATAACTCTCCCTCTCCACCCCAGCCGTCATACGCTCCGTCAAAACGCGAAATTTGCCCGCGAAGTCAGCTATGTCACGGCGACGAAACCTCTCCGCCTCCATCTGAGCCTGTCTCATGGCGAAGACTGTGAGGCTGTCGCTGGCGATTTCAGCCGCGGTTTCGGGCAGGTTGTGAGCCTCGTCGACAATTAGTATCACTTCGTCCATGGGTCGGTTCAAGTGCTTGAGAAAGGCTCCGCGCACTAATGGGTCGAAGACGTACATGTAGCTCAGGGCTACGACGTCAACCTCGCTGAGCGCCTTCTTCACGAGCTCGTAGGGACAGAAGCCCTCGGCTCTGCAGAGTTCCTGCACTTCCGAAGCCTTGTACGTGTGAGACGAAACGTGCTTCCTCAGGTCGGAGAAGCGCTCTTCCCTTTTCTCAATGTTCTCGAAGTAGGGGCACTGTTCCCTCGACTTGAGGAGTTCACAGATTTCCATGGCTGACTTGGCGTCTGGCGCGTGCCGAGTGATAAACGGGTGAAAACACATGTCGGTGCGCCCGCGAACGGAAAGTCCCGAGACGTGCTGCCGCCTGGCGATGGCGCTCAACTCTTCAATCACCCTCTCGTGCTGACGATGAGTCTTAGCCACATAGAGAACCTGCAAGTCACGCTCCTCAGCCAAGGGGAGGCAGGCGGACAGCGCCGAAACTGTCTTGCCCAAGCCGTTGCTTCCCTCAATCAAAACGTGCCTGCGGTTGCTGACAGCTTCAAAGACAGTTTTAATGAACAGGTCTTGGTAGAGTCTGACGCGGGAATAGGGAAAAAACTCCTCCACTCTCGCATGAAGCCTGGGTTGGGGCTGAGGCATCGCGGTCAAGGGTAATCCCTGCTGCCGTGCAGCCGATGCAAGTCGGGTTGTTCTGCTTCTCTCTTCGGAATTGGACAGAGTGAGTTGACGGGACACGGCTCATGTAAGGGGCTTCGGGCTCTGCAATACCCTCGACCCAAGCTGATGAGTAGCAAGTGTATCGCCAAGTATTCGTTGGGCTGATAAAGAGACTCCAACGCACGTCGGATGTTCTCGTATCCGCCCTTTAAAGGCGCCAGGCCAAGCCTCCTCGAAACTCGGTTGACGTGCGTGTCCACCGGCACTGTGGGTTTTTTGGCGCTGAACAGGAGGACAACGTCGGCTGTTTTGGGTCCGACTCCTGGAATAGTCATCAAGAGTTCGCGGCTCTTCTCCAACGATTCGGAATAGATAAAGTCGAGCGATCCGCTGAAGCGTTCGAGAACCGTCTGAGATAATTGTTTTATCTTTCGAGCCTTGTTTCTGTACAGGCCTCCTACTCGGATGGCGTTCTCTATTTCGGCGACACGGGCTTCAGATAGGGCTTTGGGTGAGATTTCGTATCTTTCCGTGAGGTTCTTGTAGGCTCGGTCTCGGTTTCTGTCGTTTGTAGCCTGGGAGAGCACAGTTCGAATCAGCGTCTGGAAGGGGTCCCTCTTTGACCCTGCCCACTCTGGCAAGCCGAACTCTCGGCTGAGAACCTGCAGAATCTTTTCAGCCCTCTGTTTCTCGTTCAAAGCCCTACCGCGCCAATCTGCTTTAAAAGCAGTTAAGAGTAATACGAAGCAATAAATAAGCCTGATAGGACGGGTCGAAGATGCGCGCGAGAGTTGTGCAGGAAGAAATAAAACAGAACGAAACAACATTTTGCGCTCTACGACTTGAGACAAGAAACGCAGATTTGCTCCTGCTGAGCGAGGGCGAAGACCAGTTGGGCACGCTGGCTGTGGCTCTGCCGCCCACGGAGAGGCTTCTCGGACCACCCGTGTCTTCCATTCTGCTCGGAGACCGAAACGCCCTAACCGCCCGCCTGCTCGCCGAAAGATTGGCACAAAAAACCGGGAAAATCGCCCTAGCCTCAGTCTACGCCAAAACAACGGGTGAAAGAGACGCTGGAGCCGTGTTCCTGAAGTTGTTTGAGAAAACGTTCAAAGAAGAGGAGGAAATAGTCAAAAAATGAGTTTGCGCAGTTTTCTGGGTGAAATGCAGAAGAAGAACCAGCTGGTGCAAGTGGACGGCGAGGTTTCTAAGCGCTTCGAAGTCTCGGCTTTCATGAAGGAATTCGACGGTGGACCCATCCTGTACTTCGACAACGTGAAGGGCGGCTCAACCAAGATTGTCGCCGGGGTCTGCGGAACACGCCAACGCCTCTGCTGGGCTCTGGAAACGAATCAAGAGAACCTGTACCGAAAAATCATCGAAGCCTGGAGAAAACCAACTCCGCCCAAGGTTGTACGTGGTGGACCCGTTAACGAAGTCGTGGAGCGGGCTCGACTGTCCAAACTCCTCATCTTAACCCATTTTGAACGCGACGCAGGAGCCTACATCACCTCCTCTGTCATCTCAGCGCGAAGCCCTGACGGAAAAATCGAAAACGTGTCTATCCATCGGCTTCAAGTCTTGGATGACCGTCACCTAGCCATCCGCTTAGTGCCTAGGCACCTCTATCAGATGTGGAAGACGGCGAAGGAAGAGAAGAAGAACGTGGACGTAGCCATAACCATAGGCACGCACCCAGCAGTCATGTTGGCAGCGGCGTCTCCTGTTCCATTCGGCGTCAGCGAGTTTGGTGTGGCAAACGCGTTTCTGGGTGGCAAACTGCACCTTGTGAAGTGTGAGAACGTTAACGCCTATGCTCCTGCCGAGGCGGAAATCGTTTTGGAAGGAAAAATCTTGACAGACAGAGAGGTGTTAGAGGGCTCCCTCGTTGACATAACTGGCACGTACGACATCCAGCGCAAGCAACCTGTGATTGAACTGGTAAGCATGATGCACCGTCGAGACTTCATGTACCAGGCGCTGTTACCCTCAGGAGCTGAACACAAGCTGTTGATGGGGCTGCCACACGAAACCATGATTTGGGAGGCAGTGTCCAAGGTGGTACCAACCGTCAAGGCGGTCAACCTGTCAAGCGGAGGCTGCGGATGGCTTCACGCAGTAATCGCAATCGAAAAACTCGTCGACGGAGACGCCAAAAACGCTCTGGCAGCAACCTTCAGCGCCCACCCCAGCCTCAAACACGCGGTTGTGGTAGACTCTGACATCGACGTCTATGACCCAGGCATGGTGGAGTGGGCAATAGCTACACGGTTTCAAGCCAGTGAAGACTTGGTCATCATTCCTAACGCTCGGGGTTCCACCCTTGACCCCTCCGCTGACCAAGAAACTGGGCTCACAACCAAGGTGGGCGTAGACGCAACACGACCTTTGAGCAAGCCCAAGGAGAAGTTTGAGCCAGCCACGATACCAGCTGGCAAGAGGGTTCAAGAGTCAATCGCTGAGTTAAAGAAAAAAGTCGAATGGAAGACATCATGAACGACGACACGCGGAGACAGCAGCCTCAGCTGAAGCGTGCGTTAGGACTCTTCGACGCCACTGCCATAAGCGTGGGCGCCATAATCGGCGCGGGAATCTTCGTGGTCACCGGAGTTGCCGCTGGAGCCGCTGGACCAGGCATCGTGCTCTCCATCATTCTTGCAGGGGGCATCTCTTCTTTTTCAGCCTTGAGCTTCGCTCAACTCAGCGCTTTTATGCCCCGAGAAGGCGGCGGCTACGAGTACACGTATCGTTTGGTTTCTCCGTTCGCAGGCTTCTTAGCCGGTTGGATGTGGGTCTTGTCCAATGTTTTCACTGGAGGCGCTGTTTCGCTTGGTTTCGCTCAGTACCTGTCTTCTTTGCTTCCGCCGTTAGGAAACTGGATTACCCTTGTTGCTGCTGTCCTCTGCCTTTTGTTCGCTTTTCTCAACTACGTAGGTGTTCGCCAATCCGCGCTCGTCAACAACGCTCTGGTGGTTGCCAAGATTTTAGTTCTGTTGTTTTTCATCGTGTTCGGTTTGGGTTTCATCCAATTCGGCAATTTCACCCCGTTCATGCCCAAGGGAGCCATAGGCGTGCTGGAAGGAACAGCATTGATTTTCTTTGCCTACGGCGGATACGCCCGTGTCACAACGGTCGCCGAGGAGGTGAAGGACCCTAGTCGCACTATTCCCCGAGCCATCGTCAACGCGTTGATCACAACAACAGTGCTCTACGTCTTCACTGGCGTGGTTGCGGTTGGGTTGGTCGGCTCACAAAGCTTGGCAACCGCTGGCTCGCCCCTGGCAGATGCAATTAGTATCGCTGGGAACTCTGGGGCAGTGTTCTTGGTGTCTTTAGGAGCCATGATTGCTACCGCCAGCGTTTTGCTCATGACCATACTGGGCGTGTCCCGAATGACCTATGCGATGGCTAGGAACGGTCAGCTGCCCGCTTTTTTGAGCTGTTTGCATCCGCGGTTTCAGACTCCTCACTACGCTATTCTTCTGACAGGGCTGTCCTCGAGTGTTCTTGTGTTCGGCGGCTTTTCCCGCATAGTGGCAGTGGGCACCTTCTCACTGCTTTTTCATCACGCACTCGTGAACCTTGCAGCGATTAAACTTAGAGCCGAAAACAGGAAGTACCCAATTTTAATCTCGGTTTTGGGGCTCCTTCTCTGCCTCGCTCTTCTAGCGTTTCTATCAAGCGACGCATGGATTATCGGAGTTGCAGGTTTGCTAGCAGGGTCGTTCTACTACGGGTTAGCCCTAAAACAAAAAACCAAAACACTTTCAAGAAGAGTGAAGACAACCTGACCCAGAACGGGACCGATTAACAATGAGCACGGAAGAACTCCTAGGTCTGCCCATTGAGGACCCATCAGCTCAGTCTTTGACTTCCTGACCTTCTACGTAATGCTGCATGTCTTCAACGCATGGAACAATCCACCACTGTTCCAAACAGCATGGTTCATCGAATCTTTGTGCACGCAAACCCTGGTCATATTCGCCATACGAACAAGAAGGTCACCGTTTTTCCAAAGTAAACCAAGCAAGCTGCTGCTTTTCAGCAGCTTAAGCGTCGTTGCCACAGCCATACTGCTGCCGTTCACGCCCATAGGTGGCTGGTTTCAATTTGTAACCCTACCGACGAATTTTTATCTGTTCTTGCTTCTCTTCGTCGCCGCGTACCTGATTCTTGTTGAAACACTGAAGAGACTCTTCTTCAAGCGTTACGCTCACCGTTTAGAACAGGTTTATATGCTACAAAAAGGTTGGGACAACACCTGAGCCTGCTTAAGCAGTCATTAGGACTTGCAAGCGACCTTAATGCAATTTGTCGCCGGCGCTAGCGTTGTAGCGACCTCGTTTAATGTGGGCGCGTAAAAAGCTGTTTTAGCCGAGTTAGTCATGAATGTGTGCACGTTCAAGTCCTTTATCCAAGTTACGAGCACGCAGGTGTCGCACAACACGTGTCCACCAGCACGTTCAATCGTGTCGACATGGCTTCTCATCCTTTCCCTAATGCGTCTTGACGTGCAAACCCACAGTTCAACGCCTTCGCGCACCTTTTTCCCTTTGATAAGACCTGCGACTCTCTTGACCTCGCTTCCTGAGCAGTGTGGGCACCCAAGAAAAACTAGGTTCGGAGCCTCTGTCGTGGTGCAAAGGCTTGACGTGGCTTCTTCTATGTCCTTGGATTCGACTGATATCTTCTCAAGCTTCTCCTGTTTCCTGGGTCGTCTTGTATGAAACATGGCGGTCATGCCGCTTGACGCCATTGCAGCGCCCAACTGCTTCAACTCGTCGTCTGAGCCGTACAATCCCTCAAACGCTGGAATCTTATCCTTCAGTAATTTGCCCAAGTGGATTCCCAAGGCGCCATAGTCTGTTTCGGTCTTAAGCCCTGTTTCCACCTTAATCAGTACGGTTGGTCTGCGGTTTTGTAGTTGGTGGACGCCGTAGTCTGGTGTTTTGCCTACCAAGGCTGCTGCTAAGGCGCTTGGACTGCCCTCACGGTTTGTCCACGCCCCCAGAACCGAGTTGGCGTACACTACAGCTGAGGACTCTGACCAAGCCAAATGTTGACCAGGCTTCGGTTTTTCAAGATAGTAGGGCGTGCACGTCAACGTGGGTTGAATAAGCATTTTTTGATAGAGCTGAGTTATACGTTGTTGTTTTTCGCAACGTTCTTTAGAGTAACGTTTCACCAAGTACTCTGGGTCGAAGCTGGAAGGGTTCAGAGTTGCCTTCGTCTGCGCCTTGCCGCCCTTGCTCGCGACCTCGTTGAGGAATCCGATGGCGGCGTCGCCCAGATGCTTGTACGACACCCCCGACAGATGTGCCGACTGAACGGGAATCAGCCTTGTGGCGCCGTACAAGTCGCCCAAGCGGACGAGAATCTTCATCGCAACCTGATACGCCCAGCCTTGCTCGCCGTTTAGCATACGCTCTTCCTGCTTAGTCAAGTACACTTTCAGCTCGCCTCCCTTGCGATTTTCACCGTTCCCTTGTCGCCATCGACCTCAACGATGTCGCCTGTTTTAATCTGTGCGATGTCGATTTGGTCAACCATCGGAATCTCCGCGATGATGGCGCCCACAACCACAACCGTGTCCGCCACTTGGTTCACGATAGCCTTTGGACCCAGCCCCTTTTTGACAATTGAATAAAGCACATAACTGCCAACCGTTGAACCGTGCCCAGAGGGAAAACACAGAATCTTGTCCTTGAGGAGCTCGCCCTTCAAATCGTGATTCTTCTCGACGACCACGCCAGAGTTGTAGTCAACTCCACCTAGAAAGCTGAGGGGCATCCGCGAGACAAGGGCAGCTCCACTGCCGTGTCCAGGGGCGATGCCTCTCCCCCTTAAAGTTCTTTTAGGTTCCTTCATTTGGTTTTTACGTAACCATCCTTTAGAATGATATCTTTGCTGAAGACGGCAAGTCGCCCAGTAGTTTCGTTGCAGCCTTGCCCACTTTGTCCCTGTGCTTTTCATCGGTGTACACGCGCAGAATGTTGATGAACCCCTTCAGAACGTCGAATATGCCCGATATATCGCTGAGCCTCTGCGGAACCTTCTCGCCCCTGCGGGTTCGACTGAAAACCGGGATTTCCATGGGCTCCAACAGGACAGAGTGGCTGTACGGCACTGAGGGCAGGGTTGGCACGTCGATGACAACCGCCCGAGCTTCAACTCCAGCCTCGTCGGCTATCTGCTCGCGCAGCTGATTGCGAATCTCCTCCACGCTGAAGATGCTTGAAATCGTCTTGTCACGCACGTAGAAGGTTCGGTCGTAGGCGCACTTGAGCAGTCTCCTTCTCTCGAGGTTCTCGATTATTCTCCTCGACTTCTTGGACTTCTTGAGCATGGTCCAGACGGTGTAGTCGTCGTACGCCAAGTATTCCTCGGGCGTCTTGAAATCAACCAAGCTCAACTCGTCTTTTGCCTCCTCCATAGCCATAGCTAACATCAGCTGGGCGGCTCGTCCAACGCGGTGAAAGTAAATGCTCTTGAACGATTCGACTCTGGCTAAGATGAACGATTCAAGAGCCGAGAGTGCTCCCACATCCACAGCTAGGTTTTGGTCGAGCACGTCCAGGGTCTGGATGAGGCGGAAAACATCAACGTAGCCGTACTGAGCTCCCGTGTGGAAGGTGTCGCGGACCACGAAGTCGAGCTTGTCCACGTCAACGGCGCTGCGGATGATTTGGTCCATGAAGGCTCGTTTCGGCTTGTGCAGCAAACCAACCGAAAGCTGAGCCACCTCGTTCACGTTGAACCCGAGTTTTTTGATTATGTCCTTCAGTTCCGATTTCTGCACAATCCAAACGTTGATGTCCTCGTGCGTTTTGTTGAGAAACTTGACGAGCAGGTGCTCAAAAATGTGGGAGAAAGGACCATGACCAACATCGTGCAGCAGCGCCGCGATGCGGATTAGCTGGTACTCCTCATCGTCGAAATACCTCGAGAGGAACGGGTTTTCAACCATCAGCCCAGCCAGGTGCATGACGCCCACGCAGTGTTCAAACCTCGTGTGGTTGGCTCCGGGGTAAACGTACTCGGCTCCAGCCAACTGTCTCAGCCTTCGTAGCCTTTGCACCGGAAACGAATCGATGATTTGTTTTTCAGCTTCAGTGATGTAGACGTATCCGTGGACTGGGTCTTTGATTTCGCCCCAATACTGCCTCATACGGCGCTTACCTCTTGTCTCTCACTGAAGTTTCATTGTGTCGATGTATAAAGCAATCGATTTTTCCGCTTAATAGAAGTGGAAAGTCATTTATGCAGAGTGGTTTTCACATGTTGTCGAGAGCGAGCAGAGAAACATGACTAGTCAACAAGCCGAGGGAGTTTTCATCTGCATTGAAGGGTTGGACGGAAGCGGCAAGACAACACAGGCGAAGAGACTGGTTAGGAGTCTGCGGCGCCGAGGCTTTGACACAGTTTACACAACAGAACCGAGCCGTGGAAGAGTCGGCAAACTCATACGCAGCTTCATTCTAAACCGTGAAAGGCGTGTGCCAACCGCACTTGAAGCCTTGCTGTTTGCCGCCGACAGAATCGACCATGTGGAGAATGAGGTGAAACCCCTGTTGAAGCTGGGCAAAATCGTGGTTTGTGACCGATACGTTTACTCCTCACTCGCCTATCAAGGAGTAGCCGGAATCGATCTACAATGGATTGAACAGATTAACAGGTTTGCTTTGAAGCCTCACATAGCCCTGCTGATCGACGCTCCACCTGATGCTGTGCTTAAGAGGCTTCGGAGGAAGCGAACCGTGATGGAGACTGAGCGGAATCAAGCGAGGGTGCGAGACGTTTACTTAAAACTTGCTCGTGAGCAGCACTTGACCTTGGTCGACGGCGACAAACCCGTCGGTGAAGTTGCCAGGAATATTTTAGAGCTTGTTGTTGGCTTGTTGAAGACTGAGCTCTGATTGCGATTTGATTACGCGCTTTAGGATTAGGGGTTTTTGGAGTTTTTCGCTGAGTTGCTTGTCGATCTGGTTTTTAAGGAAGAGAACGAGGTCTTCCAGTTGTATGCGTTGGGTTCCCCTTTCGTGGTAGACGAGGAGCTCTAGGTTTTTTTCGTAGAACAGCATGCGGAGCATGTGGTAGTCGAACTTTAGCGACCTGCGTTTTCCAGCGGGCTCAGTTACGTGGTAACGGGCAGCTAAGAAGAAGTCAAGGATTGAAAAAGCCTGCTGTTTCAACGCGTTTTCTAGTTTTTTGAGTTCTTCTCGGTCTAGAAAGTTGAAGGTGTCTGCGTTGGCTACGCCGAACTCAAGGTTGAGGCAGCAGTTGGTGGGTGAAGCCTTGGTTATGGTTTTCATGTCTAGGGTTTGATTGTTGAGTGCGTGGAAAGCTTGGATTATAGCCTCCTGGAGTTTTTGAGTTGAAGAGGGATACACGAATCGAGCGACGCCCTGTATGTTGACTGGAAAGTTGTTGTATCGCCCGAGCAGCTTCAACCCTCCTCTCTCTAGCGTTTTATTTTTTTGATTTTTTCCAGGTTTTCGAGGAGCGTGGCGAGTGTGGCACTGAGCTTTTCAAGTTGGGCAGGGTCTTTTTCCTCTCTGATTTTTCCTTCCACTTCCTGTATCTTGGCTAGCACGGTTGATTCGAGTGAGCCGAGCACTATTGGTTTTGTTGCCTCTTCCGTGGTTTCGCCCTCTTTGACTATGACCACGCGTTTTTGGCATTTGGCGCAGTAGAGTTCTCCGCTCTTGAGTTTGAACAGGGGTGAGGCGCAGGCGGGGCAGGAGTATTCTGTGAGTGTGGCTCCCTGCCTTAGCAGGTCTGCCATGGTTTGTAGGTCTTTGGGTTTGGTTGACATTTTTTGTGTGCCTCTCTACAAAAAGGTTTTATGACTGGTGGATTATTTGATTATCGCTGCGGTGCGAGTTTATGGGGGCTCAGGCTCATGGTGAGCAAGAAGAAGTTGAAGGAGTACGAGGAGAGGATGGAGCAGGCTGTTGCCGTGCTCGGCGCTGTTTCAGAGGACACCACGACGCCGCGGAACATTAGGCGGGCTGCGAAGAACTCTATCGACGCTTTGCATGCTGCTCAGCATTCTCATGCTGTTCGAGCTTCGAACGCCGTGTCACTTTTGGACGAGATTCTGCAGGACCCGAACATGCCGCCGTACACCAGGGTTAAATTGTGGAACGTGATGAGCCTGCTGGAAGCTATCAAGGACTAGGCTTAGTGCTGTTTTGGTTGGTTTTAGCGCACTTTCAACGTTACCAAGTGATGTTCAGCAATGCCACCGCTCTGCTGAAAACCAAATTTCA
>Ga0315314_1000988_pt1 | contig 27273 bp, 30 predicted proteins | sample TDP9_MG_FD_203631 | JGI IMG/M metagenome (GOLD analysis project Ga0315314, IMG submission 203631) | Freshwater sediment microbial communities from Lake Towuti, South Sulawesi, Indonesia - TDP9 | ecosystem: Environmental > Aquatic > Freshwater > Lake > Sediment | place: Indonesia: South Sulawesi... | reverse complement strand
TCCGTTTTCCTTTGAGTTTCGAGGTCCTTTTCTTCAACACTGCCACTACTTTCTATTACCACTAGTTATGTCTAGGTTACGAAAGCGTGCTCGGGAAAGGTTCCGTAGGCATTTTAAGGTTTTCAAGAACTTCTGAGAGACTTCTTCTTTCTTTAACGAAATTTAAAAGCCTCAGCGCATAACTATTGGCGTATAAGTCGCGCTTGTCAGCTACCATCTGCGCTCCTATGAGGTTGTCCTCAGCGTCTACAACAAGTTTTACTTGTGGTTCTTCAAATTTTCCTAACTGACGCGAACTCGGGAGTGTTGCATCTAAGGCTTCGGCTCTAAGATGGGCTTCGACAGCGTTTTCTACGGTGCATCCTATACTCACAACGTGTAAATGGAAGATTTCTTCATCTTGAGCCCTTAGAAATCCTTCGCTTTCAATAGTCTCACCCGCAGAGTTGCTTCCCGCTATTTCCCCTTCAGCAGCCGCCAAACTCCCTATGGGAAGGTAAGTTTTACGCTTAGTTATGGTATCCGTGAGGCTTATGCAGTCTCCTGCAGCGTAGATGTCTTCGATGGACGTTTGCATCCGCGCGTTTACCGCAATGCCAGTTTCCTCCATTACTACTCCAGCTGCTTCGGCGAGTTCAACGCGGGGCTTTACCCCCATCGCGAACAGAACCAGATCTGAATAAACCTTACCCGCGCTTGTTTTGACCCACTTAACCTGATTATTCCCACCGATTTCTTCCATAGACGTACCTGTGAAAACTTTAACGCCATATCTTTGTAGGTTAGATTGAACACTTCTCGCTAGATCAGCTTCAAGAGATCCTCTGAGGAGGCGCGAGCGAGCGATGAGATTAACTTTAAGCCCACGCTTTACCAATGCTTCAGCTGATAATAGGCCCGCAAAGCCCGCCCCAACAATAGTCGCGGAATTTGCCCTTTTAGCCCACTTGCTTATATTTAAGGCGTCTTGAAAAGTTCTCAACGTGAAAACGCCGAGTTTGTCAGCACCCTCTAACATTGGTTTCGGTGCGTAACCGCCAGTCGCCAAAATTAGTCTGTCGTAGCTCACCATCTTCGTTGAGCCTCGAGAATCACAGTACTTAATCAAGTTGTCTTTAGCATTTATCTCTGTTACCCGAACACTGTTTTGCATTTTAATGCCTAAGGACGATAGGTAGCTTGGAGGGAACATCAAAATTTCTTCAGGGCTCTTGACTCCCCCTCCGATGATGGATGTTAAAGCCGGGCGTTTATAATTTAGGCGCTCTTCGTCAAAAATCGCAACTTCCGAGTCGACGCGTATCCTTTTTGCGGCGGAAGCCGCCATTAACCCAGCAATTCCACCTCCAAGCACTAGTATCCTTAAGCGAGTCACCGACTTTCTCACCTGTTTTAAGGCTATCTTAAATATGCTTTTTGAGACTTTTAATGTTGCTAGGCATTTAATAAATCCGGGAGCCTTTCTCGTGTGCTTCTACCACTTACGAATCTGATTTTTATAATCCTCTCCTTGCCAACGATCTCTAGGCATACTAAAAATAAAATTTTCCTGCTAATTTAAAAAGGACATTGATGTTATCTGGTAAGAGTGATGTGAGAGTTTGAGTACCGAGATAAAGTTTGGTTTTGAAAGTGCTCCTTATCCATGGGATTTAATATCTGAACTCGCAATGTATGTCGAGAACATCGGCTTTAACTCGTTCTGGATGCCTGATCACACCGTTGGGTTTGGAATAAAACGATGGGATGCATTGGAAGCTTGGACCGTTCTGTCCGCCATCGCCACGAGGACAAAGAAAATTAAACTGGGAACATGTGTTGGCGACACCTATAGACATCACCCTTCATCGCTGGCTCAGATGGTTACAACCTGCGACACCATATCAGAGGGTAGAGCCATCCTCGGCGTGGGAATTGGCGAAGCAATGAACCTGGTCCCCTTCGGAATAAAAATGGAGAAGCTTATCAAAAGGACGTGTGAGGCTATCGTGGTCATAAAAAAGCTGTGGACCGAGGAGGTCTCTAATTTCAATGGCGAATATTATCAGGTAAATGAAGCTTTTCTACAGCCCAAGCCAATCCAAAAGCCGCATCCACCCATATGGATGGCTGCCAACTCGCCCATGACTATGAAAATGGTTGCTGAGCTTGGCGACGGCTGGATTCCGGCAAGCATGTTTCCGGAGGAGTATGCTCAGGGGCTTAAGAAAATTGGTGACATGGCTAAGGAGGTAGGTAGGGACCCTGCAAAGATTGAACCCGCCCTTTTCACCTTCACGGTCGTGGCTAAAAGCTTTGACGAAGCTAGACAGATGATTGCGCTGCCAGCAAAGATCTACTTCTTAACGAGACCTAGGGTTCTCAGAAGGTTGAGCTACGATGTAACCGATGAATACGACATGACATTTAGGCTCGTTATGAAGCTAGAGAACACGATGGCGCTTCTGGAGAAGGCGAAACAACTACCGGATGATATCCTGGACAAGGCACCAGTTTTCTTCGGTTCGCCAGACAACGTCATCGATGGAATTGAGAAGTACGTGAAGGCGGGAACGCGGCACTTTGTCGTGAACTTCTTTGTCAGGCCAGACATATTGAGGGATACGCTTAAACTCTTCGCAGAGAAGGTTATACCGTATTTTAAGGAAAAATAAAGTACCAACTCCTCCGTAAAACCGATTCGGCCCCCTTCTTTCATGCCGCCAAGTGGGCTTCACTTGTTTTGTATCATGCAACTTAAGCAACCTTCTGTATTGAGCACTTACTTGGAGCCCCATGGATGCTTAGTTTTGCTAGTAGGCTAAAGAAAATGGGGTGAAATCAGCCCATGAGGGCAAAGGAATCTCACAGGACATTCGGTATGCCGTTTTCTCCTTTCTCTTTCTTGAAGCTTTTCCGAAAGATCTTCGCAGTCCAGTAAACAATTAGACCGGCGGCCAGCCAAGTTAGACCGGCCAGTATACCGGTCTCCCCGCTCGCTACAAGAAGAACTAAGGAGGCGGCGAACGCTAGTGGAAGCACTAGGTGTGCTGCAGGCGTGTGGAAGGATGGCTTTACCTGTCCACTACTACGGCGTCGCAGTACTACCAAAGCAGTTAACGGAAAGATGAAGGATAGCGTGTACAGAAAGCCGCCGACAGCAACTGCAAATGCTACTGATCCTGTGAGTGCGACAAGCGCAAGTAAAGCCCCGTCTAAAAGAACCGCCATCCAAGGTACACCGGTCGACTTATGAACACGCGACAGAACTCTCGGTAGGAGACCGTCACGAGACATCGCGAAAGCTATCCGCGAAGTCACAACAAGCACAGCGTTACCCGTTGCCGCTGTTGTGAAAACCGCGGCCAAAGCAATCAATTTAGGGCCATATACTGAACCAAGGAAACGAGCTGCCGCATCGGATAACGGTGCACGTGACTCACCAAGTTGATTCCAAGGGAGGACGCCGACGGACACGTATGTTACAAGCAGATACAGCCCGAGTACAGCGCCCAAGGTAAAAAGAATCGCTAATGGCAGATTGCGTTCAGGCTTTGTGACTTCTTCACCCGCAGCGGCCACCATGTCAAAGCCACCAAACGCAAGGAAAGCAAGCAGTGCCGCGGCTAATACGCCGCTGACTCCATGGGGAAAGAAAGGCGAGAGATTGCTTGGCTCGACATAAGGCAACCCTGTCAGTGCAAAGCCGACCAAGGCTCCAATCGCCAGCAAAACTACAGTAGTCTGCACTCTACCTGAAATGCGCACACCAACCAGATTGATTGCTGTGCTTACTGTTACAAGTGCTAGCGCACCGTAAATGAGTGGGATTCCCGTTATTACCTGCAGGTATCCTCCGAAGCCAAGAGTTACGTATCCACTTACAAAGATGTAAGCACCCCAGTAACCCCAACCCATCAGAAACCCCCAACTACGACCGAAGACTACTCGCGTGAAGGCGTAACCACCACCTGCAAGTGGATAGCGACAAGCTAACTCAGCATAAGGTAGTGCGATAAGCAAAGAAGCAAGGAAAGCAAGAACGAAAGACAAGAGTGCAGCTGGCCCCGCCTCTCCTGCGGCCGCGCCCACAAGAACGAAGATCCCTCCACCAATTGTGCCACCAACTCCTAGCGCCACGGCCTCGCGTAGCCCCAGAGCACGGCGCAATTGAGCTCTATCGATCTTGTTAGGGTTATCCTCTGTGTCCATTTGCTAGTTTCTCGCTTGTCCAACTTAAGCATTCATTCTCTGATTGGGATGTTGTCGATATAAAGATTTAAGAGTTGTTTGTATCGGTCTCCTCTGCATGGGTTTGAAGGGGTCCTAATGTCCAAAATGAAAATCAAGAAACTGCCTGTAGTAGAACCGCACGGAAGGCTAGGCTTAATAACCCTCACCGACGTTGCCCGATTCCAACCACAGATTATTTATGCTTTGAAGCCCTCTTATAAACGGCTGTTCAAGGTTAATGCGGAGTTTTCTGTTAGCTTAAGGAGGATGGAGAAAACCCTAGAAGAGCTGGATGCAGAGTGTGACAGGATTCGTGAGAAAACGGGACGAGATGTTGATCTACATCGTCAAATACGCATGTTGTTGGAGAAGCTGGAGATATATGAGTCGGACTCGAATCTGTCTCAAAGTCTCTGGAATGCTTATGCGGAGAACCATGCGCGCGCTGGTTTCCTCGGGAGTATGTTGATTAGTGAGTCAAAAATTATTTATGTGCATAGTATAGTATGTTTATGAACAAAATGACCAGAGACCAAATCTTAACCGCAATTGTAGTCATCCTCTTGCTCTTTACAGCAATGATTAATTGGAATATTTATTCATGGTTAATTTTGATTGCAATAATTTTGATTTTGTTTGCATGGTATGTTAGAAAGAGTTAATGAGCGCGCGCAGAGGAGGGGTCAACGTTTTGAAGAAATTTCTCGTATGATCGGAACTACGCAAGCTCTGACTTGGCGCTAACTCTCATAGGTTTTGTGCCTTTTATGGTTGCTTTTAATCAACATTTGACTCGTATGTTCTCAGGGTATGACGATGGCCCTTGTAAAGATTCTTCCTTCCCTTAACTCCTTGAGCGCTTCATTTATCTGATCGAGCGGCATCTTGTCCGAAACCAACAGTCTCAATTTGCCCCTACGAACCAATTCCACTAGCGGCGGAAAGTCGGCGGCTCTGCATCCCAGAGAACCAACAACCTCGAGCTCCCTGAACATCAGACGTGCGGCGCTGACACACAGATCCTTGTCTGCGTATCCTGCGATTACAACGCGACCGCCCTCTTTCACGCTTCCAAACGCCTGCCTCATAACTTCCGGGTTGCCTATAGCCTCCACGGCTACGTCGACTCCCCCCTTCATGATTTTTCGCACAGCCTTTACTGGGTCCTCCTTTCTGGCGTTGATGACCGCGGTGGCTCCCAACTCCATTGCCAATTTCAGTTTCTCGTCTATAATATCGACAGCTATCACGGAGGCGCCGGAGGCGGCGGCTATTTGAACCGCGTTTAAGCCCACGCCACCGCACCCATAAATGACAATGGAGTCACCGGGTCGAATTCCTGCCCTGTTCTTGATAGCGTGGTAGGGTGTGGACATGGCATCGGATATTATGGAAGCCTCTTCAAGCGGTATTTCTTGGGGCAGAAGGATTAGGTCCTTGGCTGGAACCTTGATGTACTCAGCGTAGGCGCCGTCGACGGTGTTCCCTATCATGACCATGCTCTGGCATATGTTTCCTCGCCCGATGATACAGTTATGACACACCCCGCACGCAAGGACCGGTGGAATGAGGACTCTGTCATTCTTCTTAACCCTACTTACCTTCTCGCCGACATCCTCCACGGTTCCAGAAGCCTCATGCCCGAGGATTAGTGGCGGTTTTTTGAAGGTAGGCACGCCGTCGAGGTAGTGAAGGTCGGTGTGGCACACGCCGCAAGCAGCAACCTTTACGAGGGCTTCTTCCGGGCCGATCTCTGGAGTGGGCACCTCCTCTAACTTGAGGGGCTGACCAGGGCCATAAAACATCGCTGCCTTCATACTTCTCCCATCAGTTAAGATCAGTAACGTAGACGTGACGAAATGGCATGTAATCGCTATTTAAAACTTTAGTGAGCATCTGCAAACACTATCGTAAGCTTTATATTTGGTGAGTAAGCGAGACACGCTTGTGAAGATTAATGGTACATCACATAAGGGTTTTGCTTCATGCCACATTTAGGGAGGCGGTCGGTGAGAGGGAGATTTCAGAAGAGATCGATTCGGGATTCCCCCTTGCAGACCTTATAAACAAGTTGGCGAGAAGGTACGGAGGGCCCTTTGATGACATCATTAATTCGGAGAAGGGAGAAATCAGTCGAGAAGTCGTTATCATGGTGAACGGAAAGAGTGTTAGGAAAACGAACGTCGTGTTAAAAGATGGGGATGTGGTGATGATCACCGTCCCCTTCGGCGGAGGCTAGGTTTGAATAGCTTTGCGGCTTACGAGCTATCTGGATGAAGATAACGCACATAGACCCTTGTAATGCTTCCTTTTTCATTACACTTGTCTCATGTTGGTTTAAGGGATTTGGTGAAGCCTCTTCTATTCCTCTCGTCATCACTGTAATGACTGCTAGGATGAGCGACGCTAGAAGAGGTGTTCCCTTTTTATCCATTCCGGGAACCATCTGTAATATTCGGGCGGCTTTGCTTCCCTTAACCCTCTATATGTCGCTTTTGCCAAGGTGACGGCGCCACGTCTATCTCTCTGCAGCTTAACGAGTCCCTTCGCCTCCAGTGATGTTAGCAGCTTGTCCAATTGCTCGTCGCGCATAGTCAGCCACTCCTTCATGTCTTCTCGACTCATGTAGAGGCCTGGGTTGACCCTATAATCCTCTGCGAGCATCTCAAGCACTGCTTTCTCGCCGACTTCGGCAATGGGTAATGGTTCGGTGATGGAAATGGGAACCCCCAGTTTTGGGTGCATGCGTCGGCGTGGCATCTTCAACTCTTCGGCCATGGCTCTTGTTCCCCATCTGTAAAGGACCATTCTCATAACCTCACTGGTTCCAGCGCCTATCTCGTAGACCTTCGCGTCTCTCATGAAAGTCTCAATTGGGTAGAACCTTGTCCATCCGTCTCCGCCCATGACCTGAACCGCGTCGGTCATGATTTCCCCATAAGCCTCCGAGGTGAAGAGCTTGGCGTTGGTTGCCTCCAACACCACCTCCGCTTTCATGTCTATCAGGTGGGCTGCGTGATACACGAGTAAGCGCGCAGTTCGCAATCTCGAGATCATGTTGGAGATCTTGAACTGGTTGACTTGAGCTTCGATGGTGGGTCTATCGAATTGAACTCGCCGCTGAGAGTGTCCAACTGCATACCGCAGGGCTTCTCGCATGGGACCCAGCATTCTGGCACTAAAAAGGGTTCTCTCGAAGTTTAGCCCGTCCACCAGCACATTCCAGCCATCACCCTCGGCTGCTATTCTGTTCTTAACGGGCACTTCTACGTTGTCAAAGTCTAGATATCCATTGGGGTAACCAATCCATCCGGACAGCTCATTTATCCTCTCTACTGTAAAGCCGGGCGTGCCCTTCTCGACGATGAAGGCGCTGAGGTGTTTATAGCTGGCTTTATCCTCGGGGCGATCACTCGTCTTGGTATACACGAGGTACATGCCGGCCACGCCGGCATTGCTTATGAATCTCTTCTTTCCGTTGATTATGTACGCATCACCCTCGCGTATCGCCGTCGTTTCTATGCCAGCGGCGTCGGACCCAACAAGGGGTTCTGTGATGCATATCGCTGCCAACATCCCATCCTTGGCAACTCGTGGTAGCCATCTCCTCTTCTGTTCATCGTTGCCGAACTTTATGAGCTGTTCTACACCGCCAAACATGGTCACAGCGTAACCATCGGCTAGGGCATCGCATATTCGACTAAGCTCCTCGGCTACAATGCAACAGCCAGTTACGCCCACGTCCATGCCTCCGTATTCCTTTGGGATTACGGCTCCAAACCATCCTCTTTTACTCACTTTTTTTACAAGGTCTGATGGAAACTCTCTTGTCCACGCTATCTCCTCTCCCCGCGGTATGTTCTCATCAGCGAATTTCTTAGCTTCGTCAGCCAGCTTCTTCTGTTTTTCACTCCACCAAGGATATATCTCCATCATTTTTCTCACACCACACCATGTTAGGTTATGTTCATAGGCAATTAAATCTGCTGGGTGCGATTGTTGAGAAGAACACAAATCATCTCTTGTTTTGCCTAGGTTTTCAGTGGGTTGTAGCACTGGTCAAGCAGGCTAAGGTTTCACCGAATCTTGTGTAAGACCGGTCTCAGATGGACTTAAGAATCGCTTTTCGTCATTTTTCTGACTGCATCTGCGATGGTGTCACCCACTTCCGTTGTTGAGGATTCGCCCCCTAAGTCGTGGGTCCTAACCTTCCCTTCCATTAACACGCGTTCAACTGCCTTCTCAATTTTTTCCGCGGCCCTTCTAGGAGCCGCATCCCCACGGGTTTCTGCTATCCACTCGAGCATCATTTTCGCAGAAAGGGTAGCGGCAATAGGGTTTGCCACCTTCTTGCCAGCGATTCGAGGCGCAGACCCATGTATAGGCTCAAACATGGCGTGTTGGTCTCCGATGTTGCCCGCGGGAGCCATGCCCATCCCGCCTTGGAGGACGGAAGCCATGTCGGTGAGGATGTCGCCGAACATGTTCGTGGTAACGATAACGTCGTAGAACTCTGGACGCCGGATCATCCACTGGGTAACGGCGTCGACGTAGGCGTAGTCCCTCTCAATGCCAGCATAACTCTTGGCGACTTCATTGTAGATGTTCCTGAAGAAGACGCAGCCTCGCAAGACATTGCTCTTGTCCACGCAGGTAACTCGGTGTTTGCCATCCAGTGGCGCGCCTTTCCTGCGACCGCACAGCTCAAAGGCGTATTTAATGACTCTCCCCGCCCCCTTCCGCGTCACGATTCTTACGTCCACCGCGAGTTCGGTCTCGCCTCCTCGGGTGAGTGCTCCCCGTATTGGTGCGTATAAGTCCTCAGTGTTTTCCCTCACTATAACAAAGTTGATGTCTCCCGGCTTTTTCCCACTAACAGGACACTCAACACCCTGATAGAGTTTTACCGGTCTAACGTTTGCGTAGAGGTCTAGGCCAAAGCGTATCCCAAAAACGATGTCGGCTCCCACCATGGTTCCGTCCGGCCTTACGGCTTCTGGCAAGCCTACTGCCCCGTATAAGATGGCTGTCGACTCCTTACAGGCTTGAAACGCTTCCGTCGGCCACTCTTCCTTCTTTTCCGTCCTTAGCCAATAGTGGGCTCCACACTCAAACTCCCGAAACTCCAGCTTAAGGCCTGTTGTGGCCTCTTCAGCGGCTTTAAGAACCTTCACCGCCTCGGGCACAACTTCGCTACCAACTCCGTCCCCTGGCAAAACCACAATCGTATACTTTCGGGGCACACCATTTCCTCCCGGGCAGCCGCGTGTAATTATAAGTGCTAAACCTACTTAAGTTGTAGCCTTGGCGTAAAGCATATTTCCTTTATACCTCTCAAATAGAATACGGCAGATAAAGATCGAGATGGAATGCGATGTTTGATAAACAGAAATTGACTTCAATCGTAAGAGAGCAAGAGCGTTGGGAAAGGGAAACCTTAAACAAGACTCTTGCCAAGTTCCCGGAACGTCAACCGGAATTCACAACCGTGTCAGGCATGCCTATCCAACGATTATACACTCCCATGGACGTGGAAGACCTCGACTATGCGAGGGATCTAGGATTCCCCGGCGAGTTCCCCTTCACCAGAGGGGTTTACGCAACCGTGTACAGGGGCAGATTATGGACCATGCGGCAGTATGCCGGATTCGGCACCGCTGAAGAATCCAATCAAAGGTACAAGTATCTGCTTGAACAAGGGCAAACCGGCTTAAGCGTCGCCTTTGACCTGCCCACCCAAATCGGGTACGACTCCGATCATTCTATGGCAAGCGGGGAGGTTGGCAGGGTAGGTGTTCCCGTAAGCTCCTTGAGGGACATGGAAATTCTTTTTGACGGAATTCCCCTAGACAAGGTAAGCACATCCATGACCATCAACTCTACGGCTCCCCAAGTGTTGGCTATGTACTTCGCTTTAGCCGAGAAGCAAGGTGTACCCCTAAGTAAGGTGGCCGGCACCGTTCAAAACGACATCTTGAAGGAGTACGTGGCCCGAGGCACATACATATATCCTCCTGAGGCTTCCATGAGGCTTGCGGTGGACATTATTGAATACTGCCAAAAGAATGCCCCTAGATTCAACGCGATAAGCGTAAGCGGATACCACATGAGAGAGGCCGGGGCAACCGCGGTTCAAGAGCTAGCGTTCACTTTGGCGAATGGCATCGCATATGTGGAAGCCGCCTTGAAAAGAGGGCTGCCCATAGACGACTTCGCCCCAAGGGTTTCCTTCTTCTTCGCATGCCACAACGACTTTTTTGAAGAAGTCGCCAAATTTAGAGCCGCGAGGAGACTTTGGGCCAGAATCATGAAAGACAGGTTTGGAGCTAGAGATCCGAGTTCCATGCTTTTGAGATATCATGTGCAAACATCCGGTTGTACCCTAACCGCCCAGCAGCCCTACAACAACATTGTGAGAGTGACGATGCAGGCACTGGCCGCTGTGCTTGGTGGTGCTCAGTCTTTGCACACCAACTCCTTTGACGAAGCTCTAGCCCTACCCTCTGAAACCGCTGTAATAACCGCCCTGAGAACTCAGCAGATTATCGCCCACGAGAGCGGGGTGACCAACACAGTTGACCCCTTGGCTGGTTCGTTCTTTGTGGAATCTTTAACCAACAAAATCGAAGAAGAGGCTATGGAATATATCCAGAAAGTAGATGCTATGGGCGGGGCAATGGCCGCCATTCAAGGGGGCTTCTATCAGAAGCAGATCGCTGACAGTGCATATGAATATCAAAAGGATGTGGAAGGCAAGGAAAGGATAGTCGTGGGCGTAAATGAATTTATCACCGAGGCCAAGGTGCCAATAAAACTTTTGAAGGTGGATCCTGAGACAGAAAGAAGGCAGGTTGAGCGGCTGAGAAGGGTAAAGTCGGAAAGGGACGGAAAGAAAGTTAAGGAAGCCCTCGAAAAACTTCGAAGAGCCGCGGACGGAAACGATAACTTGATGCCGTTCATGCTTGAAGCGGTGAAAGCCTACGCAACTAATGGAGAGGTCTCTGACACATTAAGAGAGGTGTTTGGCGAGTATAAGGCGGAGACCATAGTTTAGAGGCAACCATGCTGGAGGAATCGAGTTGGGTTTAGAAAGAAGGATGCGGGTATTGGTGGCAAAACCAGGTTTGGATGGTCACGATAGAGGGGCCAAGGTGATGGTTAGGGCCTTGAGAGACGCTGGGATGGAGGTAATCTATACCGGGATACGTCAGACTCCAGAGCAAATCGTGGAAGCAGCCGTACAGGAGGATGTCAATGTGGTGGGCTTGAGCATCCTATCCGGTGCCCACATGACCCTGTTCCCCAAGATAACGAGGCTTCTTAAAGAAAGGGGGATGGGTGACGTGCTGGTGATTGGAGGAGGCATAATACCGGAGGAGGACCTTCTAGCGCTGAAACAAGCAGGAATAGCAGAGGCCTTTGGGCCCGGCACCCCCATTCAAACTATTGTAAAGTATATTAATGAAAACGTGCGGATGAAGAAAGAGGTTTGAGGTGATCTAGGTGATAAAGAAGATTAGCCACATCGGCATTGCCGTGAAGGACCTAAACGACGCTTTAAAACTTTACAAAGAAGCCTTACACCTAGAGGTGGAAGGATTCGAAGAGGTTAAAGACCAAAAAGTTAAGATAGCGTTTATCCCCGTAGGAGAAACCAGAATCGAGCTACTGGAATCCACCGACCCAGAGGGACCCATCGCTAAATTCATCGCGAAGAGGGGAGAGGGAATCCACCACGTAGCCTTCGAAGTCGACGGGATTGAAGAGGCTTTACAAGAATTGAAAGGAAGTGGAGTGCAGCTCATAGACGAAAAACCAAGAATAGGGGCTCATAAATTAAAAATTGCTTTCCTGCATCCCGGAAGCACAAAGGGTGCATTACTAGAACTATGTGAAAGGCAAAAGCAATGCTAAAGCTACCATCCTAACATTTGCGCTAATCCGGAAAGGCTGAGTAGCCAAGTAGATAATGGAACGTTGAAGGCGGCATTTGAAGTCTGGGAGACGACCTACATTGGGATGTTTCCGTGTTTGCGCGACACGCGAAATTGAACTTCCCTCTTGCTTAACAACGTTTCCAGCGCGTTGATTAATCGAGGTCTCATCTCCTGAGGTTCTATGACGCTGTCGATATATCCTCGTGAGGCGGCAACGTAGGGGTTAGCGAATTTCGTTCTGTACTCGGTAATTAATTCCTCCTTCGCTTCGGGTTTTTCCGCCAGCAGGCTTTGGAACACGATCTCTACGGCGCCTTCAGGTCCCATGACCGCTATTTCCGCGGTGGGTAACGCAAACACCACATCTGCCCCTAAGTGCTTGCTACTCATCGCAATATATGCTCCTCCGTAAGACTTGCGCAAGATCACTGTGATTTTTGGAACGGTCGCCTCTGAGTATGCGTATATGATTTTTGCCCCGTGCCTTATGATTCCCCCATGTTCTTGATTCACGCCAGGTAGATAGCCGGGGACATCCTGAAAGGTGATCAAAGGTATGTTAAAGGCGTCACAAAATCTCACAAATCTGCTTATTTTATCCGAGGAATCAATGTCTAGGCACCCAGCGTAGGCTTTTGGTTGATTAGCTATGATCCCGACACTCCGGCCATTCAATCGCGCAAAGCCCACAATGGCATTGGGCGCAAAGTGCCTATGAACCTCAAAAAAGGTTTCTTTGTCGACCACTCGTTCAATTATCTCGTACACGTTATATGCTTTCCTAGGATCCGTCGGGATTATATTTGCAAGCTCCTTATCCATCCTGTCCCGGGCGTCACCGGTCTCCACCACTGGGGGGTCTTCTAGGTTATTCGACGGCAGATAGCTCAGAAGCCTTTTGACCATTTGTACGCATTCTTCTTCATTCTCTGCGGTGAAATGAGCTACACCGCTGAGGGTAGCCTGAGCCTTAGGTCCACCGAGCTCCTCAGGCGTGACTTCCTCGCCAGTCACTTCCTTTATAACCCTCGGACCCGTAATGAACATGAAGCTCGTTTTCTCCACCATAAAGACGAAGTCTGTTAGAGCCGGAGAATATACTGCGCCACCGGCGCAGGGACCCATTATGATAGATATCTGGGGAATCACTCCTGAAGCCATCACGTTTCTGTAAAAGATGTCGCCGTAACCGGCGAGGGAATCGACGCCCTCTTGAATTCTCGCCCCGCCTGAGTCGTTCAGTCCAATGAACGGCACCCCCATTTTCATCGCCAACTCCATCACTTTGCAAATCTTTTTGGCGTGCATCTCGCCGAGGGACCCGCCTAAGAAGGTGAAGTCTTGGGCGAAAAGGTATACTAGTCTTCCGTCTATTGTTCCGTATCCCGTGACCACCCCGTCTCCCAGCCCTTTCCTCTTGTCCATTTCAAACTCTGTACATCGGTGAGCAACGAACGGATCCAGCTCAACGAAGCTATTAGGGTCGAGAAGTTTCTCTATCCTCTCACGAGCCGTCAACTTGCCTGCTTTATGTTGTTTTTCGATCTTTTCCGTTCCTCCGCCCAGTTTCACTTTTTCCACCATTTCTCTAAGCTCTTGAACTTTTTCCTCCATGGTTTTCACCCTCAACATGCTCTCTCATTTCATTGACGTGTAAGTTTCTTCTGGCAACGTATTTAAACTAGTCGGCGTTGATTTATTCATCGACTGAAAGGCAATTAGGATATAAGTCATACGAGTATCCTTCAATCAATACGATATGCTGTGCCTAATCGACGATAAAAATGAGGGAGGATAATTATGAGTAACGAAAGGTTTCCTTTTCAGGTAGGAACTTTCAAATGTGTTGTCGTCAACGATGGCACCTTTGCATACCCTCACCCTGCCCAAATCTTTTTCCTCAACGCACCCAAAGAACGCCTAGAACAAGTGCTGAGGAAACACAACCTCGATCCACAGCAATGGGAACAGTACGTCAGTCCGTACCCCTGCCTAGTGATTAACACGGGTCAGCATCAGGTGTTGGTGGACACGGGCGCGGGTAGCCTAGAACCAACTACGGGTAAACTGATTCCCAACCTACACGCCGAAGGAATTGCGCCCGAGGACATTGACACGGTCATCCTCACGCACGGTCATCCAGACCACATCGGCGGGAACATCGATAGCGAGGGCAAACCAGCTTTCCCTAACGCTCGCTATATCATGTGGAAAGATGAGTGGGATTTTTGGACCTCAGAGCCCAACCTAGCGGAACTGAGCATTGATGAACACATCAAAGAAGTCTTGATCACGGTCGCACGCAACAACCTCCCACCGATTCAAGACCAACTCGATTTCGTCGACCATGAAACGGAAATCGTGCCCGGCATCCGGGCCGTTGCGGCGCACGGCCATACCCCAGGCCACATGGTTGTTGCCGTTGCCCCAGACAGCGAGCAACTGCTGTATATCTCCGATGCGGTCCTCCATGAAATCCATCTGGAGCAACCAGACTGGTATGCGGCCGTCGACTTAGCCCCCGAGCAAGTCGTGACCACCCGGCGCCGGCTCCTAGACCGGGCCGCGACCGAGAAGGCCTTAGTACTTGCCTTTCATCTCCCCTTCCCTGGCCTGGGCTATGTTATCCAGAAGGGAGAGGGGTGGTGGTGGCAGCCCATTTAGACGACTGTGTCTATTTTCTATGGGCTTAAGCATAACTGTTTTTCTAGTATAGTTAGAAAGAACTCAGGATCTGTCTTTTTGAAAATGAATAAGAAATTTAACTCCTCTACTTCTTATTGTAAAGGGACATCGTATCTTGGAGGGTTAGATACGTCGCTTTCGCAACACTTGGAAGAGTTGCTTCGCTTTTTGGAGCCGCTAAAGCCACCGAGGGAGTTTAGCGTGGTGGTCATGCCCGACTTTTTCCTAGACCGCATGATAACCTATGAAGGGGACGTTAAGCGTTTTTCTAGGGCTGTTGCTGAAGTTGCTAGGAGAAAGGGAGGCAGCATCCACGGGGTCAAGCAGATGGAGTTGAGGGGTGGAAACGCGGCAAACACCGCCGCCGCTCTAGCCGCCCTCGGGGCTAGGGTCTATCCTATCATCAACACGAGCCCCCTTGGGCTCCATTTACTCAGGTTTTACCTAGAACCTCTAGGCGTGGATCTTTCTCACGTGAAAACCTATGGGACGATAGCCATCACCACCGCCTTTGAACTGACCCATGAAGGTGAAAGGGTGAACGTGATGATAAGCAATGTTGGATCTCTGCCCAACTTCGGTTTAGATGACCTCACCCCTGAGGATTTTCAACTCCTGCGGGAAGCCGACTACGTGTGCGTTTTCCACTGGGCTTCAACCCGACGCTGGGGAACCGAGCTGGCTGAAGAGATTTTCCGTCACGTAAGGGAAAGGAGAAGGGGAAAAACCTACTACGACACCTCTGACCCAAGTCCAAACAAAGAGGACGTTCCAAGACTGGTGAGAAGGGTACTCTTGGGGGGCCTCATCGATATCTTTAGCGTCAATGAGAACGAGGCTGTTTGGTACGCCTCTCAACTGAGCGAGGAAGTCAAGAGCCTTCGAGAAACGTTGAAACCCGAGGATTTAGCCAAGGAGTGCGCAAGAATCTTGGCAAGGAATCTCTCAGCCCGAATCGACCTCCACACTACAACCTTCACGGGATCCTTCACCCCAAAAACCGAGGTCATCGTTCCCGCCTTCAGGGTTCCAGTTTTGAGGGCTACGGGAGCAGGGGACGCTTGGAACGCTGGAAACATCTTCGGCGATGCCCTCGCCCTCCCAGAACACTGTAGGCTAACCTTGGCAAACGCGGTCGCCGCCTACTATATTTCGAGTCCAGCTGGGACGCATCCCACCTTGCCCCAGCTCATAGAGTTCTGCTCCAAACACCTAAGAGGCTAGCTTGCGCATTTCCCCCTCAAGCTTTCTCGACGTTTCCGAGCGTTTGGTCACCTCATGCCTATCTATATTTGGGGGTCTGTGGGGGTCATAGGACCTTTATAATAGAGCACGGACGGATCCTGATCATACCTAAACGGGAAGACAAGCAAGGAATTCTCCGGCTTTACCGAAGAAGATTTTATAAATAAAAGCAGAGAATTTTAAGGAGGTGCCGTGGGAGTTGAACCCTGTAAAATCGTTTTGGATCGCTAGAGACTACACGAAGTGCAGTGGCTGCAGGATGTGCGAGATCGCTTGTTCCCTTTTCCATGAGAAGAAGATATGGCCCGAGGCGTCGAGGATACGTGTGTTTATGCTTGTCCCTGGAGCGGAGATTCCGCACTTCTGCGCTCAATGCCACGACTATCCATGCGTTGAATCTTGTCCAGAAAACGCTTTAACGATAAGCAAAGAAACGGAAGCGGTCTTAGTTGACAAAGAGAAATGCACGGGCTGCGGGTTATGCATCAAAGTCTGTCCGGGCAGAATTCCACATCTGCATCCAACCGAGAACTACATCCTGATATGCGACTTGTGTGGAGGAGACCCTAAGTGTGTGAAGGTTTGCACTGAGGCTCAATTTGGTGCCTTATGGATTGTTAACAAACAGGAAACCTACTCGTACAAACTCTACGCCAAAAGGCCGGAAGAGACGACACGGAACCTAGTCATCAACTTGTATGGTGAGAAGGGTAAGGAGTTGATCTAAGATGCGCGGATATGCTGGCAAGTTTTTGGAGATCGACCTTTACACAGAGAAGATGAAGGATATAACATTTGATGAGCACATCTTAAGGCAGTACATTGGCGGAAGAGGCCTAGCCGCTAAGATACTGTGGGATCGGCTCGGTGAACGATGGGAAACCATCGACCCGCTTGGGCCTGAGAACATACTGGTAATTCTGACCGGCCCCTTAACTGGATTCTTCCCCGGAAGCAGAATATGTGTATCGGGAAAGTCTCCACTAACCAATGGTATAGTCGGTTCAACAGTTGGTGGAGGGTTTTCAGTTGAACTGAAGTGCGCGGGATACGACGGTCTTGTCATCGCCGGAAAAGCCGCCAAACCAGTTTACATACTCATCACAGATTCCAGAGCTGAAATTAAAGATGCAAGCCACCTGTGGGGCAAAGATGGAAAGGAAACCCTAAAGATCTTGACTAAGGAGGGAAGAGAGGAACTCGAGAAAAGGGCTCCACAACACGGAGAGTGGAAGGAGCCGGGCGCCCTCTACATAGGACCGGCAGGAGAAAACAGAAATAGAGTAGCTGCGGTGAACGCCTACTGGATGCACGGAGCGGGATACGGAGGCTACGGTGGGGTGATGGGGTCAAAGAACCTCAAGGCAGTGGTCGCTAAAGGGACAGGACCTTTACCTGAAGTGGCAGATTTGGAGAAGACGTTAATGCTGATGGATAAAATTTCACAGGGGAACATGAAGAACACCGTGGTAACGAGGCAATGGGGAACGGGATCTGCAGGCTACGATGTAGGCGCTCGAACTAGCTCAGAGCCTGTTAGAAACTGGCAAGAGGAGTGGCACGACGAAAAGAGCTTCGGAGTGGACAAATTCGAGGAGAGAGTGTGGATAAAACGCTACTGGAGTGCATCGGACTTCGGATGCGCAACCGCATGCCTTAAGCTTGCAACTCCCAAAACTGGCCCGTTTAAAGGAGCCATAACCGACAACCCCGACTACGAGAACCAGGCCTACGTGGGAACAAACCTAGGCGTCTTCTCTCCCGAGGAAAACGTCTATTTAATGGCGCTAATGGATGAATTAGGGTTCTGTGGGATACAGGGCGGAAACGTTCTGGGTTTCGCGGCCGAACTCTATCAAAGGGGCATCTTAACAAAGGAGGATCTAGGTGGCATTGAGCTCAAATGGGGAGACGCAAAGGCCTTCGCAGCCCTTATACGAAAGATGGCCGCGAGAGAAGGCATAGGCAACATACTCGCCGAGGGAACATATCGAGCCGCGCTAAAGATAAGGGACCTCAAGAACGTCGACGTGTTGCAGTACGCCGTGGTGGAGAAGGGCATGGCCATAGGTGCCCACGGCATAAGGAGCAGACAAGACTACCCAAAAAATATATCATATGCGTGCTCCGTGCAGGGCGGAGATCACACTTCAATCGCCCATCCAATACTCACTCATGAAAACAGCGAGCTACGCATAATACTCCACGACTCAGGAGTCTACTGCTGGTTCAACACCTTCGATGTGTCTGAAGAACTTGTATGGGACATTTTTGAGGCGGTTACAGGCTGGAAAGTCGGATCCGAAGAATGGTATGCATCCACAGCGCGCGGAATCCTCCACATCCAGAGAGCAGCGCTGTTAATAGGTGGACCAGACCTGAGGTGGGACCCAAGAGTACACGACGATAACCCCCCAAGATTCTATGAGCCCCTGCCCTCTGGACCCTACACCGGGAAGACGGTAAATAAGGCCGGGGTTGAGAAGGCGAAGAAGGAGTACTACGAGGGCGTCGGCTGGGATGAAAACGGAATACCGAAACCAGAGGAGCTAAAGCGTCTCGGCTTAGAGGGGGTTGACAGAAAACTTAAAGAATTACGGTTCTAGAGCAGCAAAGCCTTGTGCTTCTACTCGCGTGAGCAATATAACGGGGAAACTAAGTTGTAGCAGGGAAATTGTCTCGTGTGGATCTGCATCTCGTAAGAGGGGACTCTGCCCTTTATGATAGATCTAACGAGGTAAGGGAGCAAGGAAACCCACAAGGCGAATCTTGCTTCCACAGTTATTGCATAAAATTGTCAGTTCTTGCAGAGATCCATTTCTAACCCTGGTCTTTACAATCTTGTAAACCCTTTCCGACTCGTCTTCAGGGGATATGGTTATCCCACAATTGGGACAAGGGAAATCGCCAGCTCCCTCGATTCTGGTCAGGTCTATTTCGTACACCTCAGGTTGCTTCACCCTTCCTTCCCCCTTCATGTGGGTATTCCTTTGTGATTTGGGGTTGATAAATAACGTTTATGAACGCAAAGTCTATTTTTCACCTAAATCTCATTGATACAACTGGGAAAGGGCTTAGCGCCGTCTCAGGGAATTTACGCAACCATTCCGGGACTGGAAAAGACAAAGTTTCCATAAACTCTCAATAGAGAGCCGTTCACCTTCAACAACTCAGGACTCAGAGATAAAAAAGTCTTTTAACAGCCACGACAAAATAAAGCGGTGGTGATGGATTGTCAGCGGCTCAAAGAAAATTCTTCGGGGAAATAGCCTCGTTGCTCGATAAGTCAGTTATGGTGGTAACGATGGATGGGAAGGCTTACACCGGAACTGTCGTTGGGATAAACCCAGACACCTTAAGCCTTTGCCTCGCGGAAGCTAAGAATGATAAGGGCAGAACCCTACACCGCGTATTCCTCAACGGTAGCATAGTCGCCCAGATCCTCGCCGTTGAAAAGCCCTTTGACCTCAAAGCCTTGGCTGAACGCATTGAAAAGGTGTTTCCAACCCTAGTTAGGCTCTATGAGGACAAGGGCTTCATCTGGGTAATGGACAAGATCAAGGTTACCGAGAAGGGTGTGGTGGAGGGAATTGGCCCAGCCGCCGAGAGGGTTCAAAAGGTATACGATCAATTTCTCAGCGAAATGAAGACTTAAATGAGCCAGCGAGATCGGGACTCCTCCCTCGCTTTTTCCTCTGTTGGAGAAGTGGTTAGACCAAAGGACTCCAGTATGTTTCGGGTTGCCTCTGCAGCCGTGTCCAACCTCGCCAAGTCTACCTTTAGTTGAAGCATTTTACAGACCGCGTTTAAGACCTCACGGGCGGCTGACGCATCGGGATATCCTGGGGTTTCGGCGAGGAGGCAGAGGCCCTTCATGCCCCTTAGCTTACCCAACCCTATGAGGAGCCCCGCCACACCGAAGACGTGTCCTCCGATAATTTTAGCGCCTAAGCTTAATGCCTCACGCACGGTCTGGAGATCGGATGCTACGCAGTAGAGTTCTGGCGTATCAACCTTTCCTTCACGCTTTAAGCCGCCTAGGGTTATGATTTGGCGGCATCTGAGTTCTTCAGCGATGTCTAAGATGCGCCCGCACAGTTCGTATTGCCCAAGGGTGGTTAAGGCTTGGGTGTTGCCGTAGAGGAGGATGAGGTCTTTCTCTCCTTCTCTCCCCTTGTGGTAGTACAGTTCGTTGATTGGGGAGCGTATCTTGCCGTTTTCCGCGGTTATGGCGAAGTCTTGGAAGAAGGAGGAACGGATTTCTCCGAAGAGTTTTGCTTTTAGCTCTTGAATAAGATGCAACACGGCGATGTTGGCGACAAACCCTATGCCGGGCAGTCCCTCGATCAAGACTGGGTCGTTTAGGACGGGCTTCTCGTACATTTGAACGACGCAGACCATGATTTGGTTCCTCCAGCTCTCTGACCTCTTTAAACCAGCATTATTAAGAGACACCCCTAATATTAAGTATGTCTTGGCAGCGGTGGTTCATGTCCTTTGAGACACGGAATAGGGATTTACTCGCGAGGATAGGTAGGCTTAAAACTAAGAGCGGGACCATCGAGACGCCTCTGTTGATGCCCGTGGTAAACCCCACTGTCCAGCCGATCCCGCCCGGAACCATGCGAGAGGAGTTTGATTGCACAATGCTCATAACCAACGCCTACATCGTGAGAAAGCACTTCAGAGAAGAGGCTGTCGAAAAGGGCATACACGGCTTCCTCGACTTTAACGGCGTAGTTGTAACCGACTCTGGCGCTTACCAAATTCTCATGTACGGGGATGTGGAGGTTACCCCCACCGAGATCGTGCAATACCAAGAGGAGATTAACACAGACATTGCCACGATACTGGACGTGCCCACGGGCTGGGGAGTCTCGAAAGAATACGCTCGACACACGGTCGACGAAACCATAAAGAGGGCGAGGGAGCTGGCAAAAGTGAAGACCCGTGACGACATCGCCTGGATCGGACCGGTTCAAGGGGGATGTTACCTCGATCTCGTTGCTCGGTCAGCGCGAGAAATGGGGAGGCTTCCCTTTCAGATTCATGCTTTGGGAAGCCCAACGCCAGTGATGGAGCAGTACCTCTTTGATGTCCTCGTTGACATGGTCATGACGGCGAAGATGAACTTGCCGCTGGAGCGTCCTCTTCACCTTTTTGGAGCCGGTCACCCCTTCATGTTCGCGCTGGCCATAGCCTTGGGATGCGACCTCCTTGACTCCGCTGCCTATGCCCTCTATGCTCGGGAGGATCGCTACATGACGGAGTATGGAACTACCAAGCTGGGCGAGCTCGAGTATTTTCCCTGCTCCTGCCCGGTGTGCGTCAAAAACGATCCGCATGACGTGATGGTGGTGCCGAAGGCGGAGAGGCAGAAGATACTGGCTAGGCACAATCTTTACGCTTGTTTTTCTGAGCTGAGAAGGATAAAGCAGGCGATCGTGGGCGGGCGCCTCTGGGAACACCTAGAGCTGAGGGCCCACGGACATCCATCTCTCCTTCAAGCCCTGAAACATCTACGAAAATATGAGGACTATTTGGAATGCCACAGCCCTATAACAAAGAAGAGCGGCCTCTTTTTCTTCAGCTCCCTTGGACTGATTCGCCCCGAGGTGGTACGCCACAGAAAGAGGCTCTCTGAAAGGTATTCTCCGCCGAAAGGGGCGCGGGTTCTTGTTTTGCTTCCGCAGACCCAGATGAAACCGTTTCACAAATCCGAGGAACACAGACGAGTCTTGAAGGAAGTTCAACAAAACCTAGGCGATAAGGCCCATGAAATTCACGTGTGCACGTATGCGGCGCCCTTCGGAGTGGTACCGACGGAACTAGACGAAGTTTACCCTCTCTCTCAACATGAAATCGCAACTCCCCTTGACGCTGAAACAATAAACTATACCGCAAGGCAAGTCGCAAGCTACATCGCATCAACGAATTACAGACAAATAATCTTGCTTCAAGACCTGGAAACGTGGAAGGGAAAAATGGCAACAGCTTGTAGACAAGCTTGCAGGAAAAAGGTAATCCCTCTCACAGTATTGCGAACCAAAAAGCCATGGAATGAAAGCGCATTGAATAGTCTTGTAACAGCGATACAAAAAGCATCGGAATAGAGAATGCGATGATACGAATAGACTTGCATATGCACACCAAGTACTCCGGAGATGCGATAATCAGCCCAAAGCTCATCGTAGATCAGCTATATGCTCATCCGCTCATTAAGGGGGTCGCCATAACCGACCACGACACCCTCGAAGGATACTACCACACACAAAAACTGGCCGCAGCATACAAAGATATCCTCATAATCCCCGGAATAGAAGTGAGCACAACGCAGGGCCACATCACCATTCTGGGAGTTGAAGAAAAACCAGCCTACCCCTTAACCGTCGAGGACGTTGTTGACTTCGTTAAAGAGAGGGCAGGAACCATTGTCGTACCACACCCATACAGAGCAGTCGGCATAGGCGACCTAGCAAGGAACATGCCAGCAGACGCGATAGAGGTTTTGAACCCCCGCTCCACACGCCAGGAAAACAAAATGGCGGAGGAACTAGCGAAGGAAAGAAACCTCCCAAGCGTGGCGGGAAGCGACGCCCACCGACCGCAACAAATGTGGACGGCATACACGGAAGTGGGCAACGAGCTAAATGTCGATGACGTTCTCAGCGCAATAAAAAGTGGGTTAGTGAAAGTGAAGGCGGCGTCAGCTAGACTATAATTTAAAGGTTAAAAGGCTCTTAAACTACTTAAGGTATACATCACTTGGATTTACAAGACGGATGGTGAACACAGTCCCGTTAAAAATAAGATTCCTCGGAGGCACTAGGGAGATCGGTAGGTCAGCGATAGCTCTTCAAACGGAGGAGACTCTGCTGCTGATGGATTATGGTGTCATGGTCGATCACGAACCTGGTTTTCCCATGCACGTTCCGCCTAAGGAGGTAGATGCCGTGATTCTATCGCACAGTCATCTTGATCACACGGGCACCATTCCAATTTTCCATATTCAAGAGAAAAAACCCGTGTATGGAACACAGTCATCCTTTGACCTGACTCAGCTGCTGATTTCAGACTTTATTCACTTGTCAGGTTACTATCTTCCCTTTGAATACATTGAAATGCGGTCTATGATGCGAAGCTGCGTTCATCTTAATTATAGGGAAAAACAAATCGTGGGGGACGTTTCCTTTCAGCTTCTAGACGCTGGTCACATACCAGGGAGCGCCCAGATTTTAGTGGAGGCAGACAAAAAGAGGGTACTTTACACCGGCGACTATAACACGATAGATACACGTCTTCTCCGTGGCGCAGATAGAGAATACGGAGAGCTCGATGCACTAATCATCGAGAGCACCTACGCTGATGAGGATCACCCCAATAGGGAAGCTCTAGAAAAGGGATTCGTGGAGCGCGCCAATGATGTGGTGGAGAACGGAGGAACGGTCCTAATCCCTGCCTTTAGTGTGGGCCGATCGCAGGAAATCGCCTGCGTGCTCGCAGCCCATCATTTCGAGCACTCTGTCACAACGGATGGAATGGCCCGAGAGGTTAACCGAATCCTAATGAACCATAGAACTTACCTGCGGGACCCTCGCTTGTTCATGGACGCGATCCACGCCGCAACCTGGGTTGAGGGTTGGAAGGATCGAAACGCGGCGGTCAAGAAGCCGGGGGTGGTTATATCTCCAGCGGGAATGTTGAAGGGTGGGCCAGCTGCCTATTACATACAAAGGCTGGGGAAAAAATCGCACAATGCGGTTTTTCTGGTGAGCTATCAGGTTCCCGGGACGCCGGGTCGAGAACTGCTGGAGAAGGGGAGATGCGTTATTGATGGTAAGATGCGTAGGATAAAGGCCCAGGTGGAGCACTTCGATTTTTCGTCCCATTGTGGGTCTAGTCAGCTTCAGGACACGGTGAAGAGGGTGGAGGGAAATCCAACAGTGTACGTGGTGCATGGCGCTGAGGGAAACTGTGAAAGGTTCGCGAGATGGGTAAGAGAAGAAACAGGACTCGAGGCCATAGCTCCCAAGGCTGGAGACGTTTACACCCTTTGAGGCAGAGGGATGAAGATAGCGATCCTGCGCATTGGACCCCTAGATATGGAGGTTTTGGGGAAGGTTCAAGGTTGTTTGTGTAGTGTCTTTCCTGAAACCGCTTGCGTGATCCTCGAGGACGTGATGACAATTCCTGAAGATGCGTATAGCGTGCTTCGAAGCCAATACCATTCTAGCCTCCTATTGGCGAAGATTTACGATTATGTGAAAGGATCTAGGGCGGACCGTGTTTTGGGAATAACCAACGTGGATCTTTATGTGCCGCGTTTAAGCTTTGTTTTTGGAGAGGCTCAATGCCCGGGAAGAGTTGCTCTCATATCGCTATGCAGGCTTAAACCCGAGTTTTATGGACAACCAGCAAACAAGGAGCTTTTCGTGGAGCGGTCTAAAAAGGAGGCGGTTCATGAAATTGGACACACACTGGGGCTGGGACACTGCCACGATCCAGCGTGCATCATGTTCTTCTCTAACTCGATCCTAGACACGGACCGAAAAAGGCTCGCCTTTTGCGAGAAGTGTTATCCGCTGGTAGTGAAGCGTTTGCAGAGGGATGGAGGATCTTAGGGCTACACCTCGCGAATCTCACACCTCAGCTTTTTAACGATCTCCTCGGCTTTGATGGGGTCAACCTTCAGGGTGTAGAGCCTCTTGGAAGTTCGAAGCTTTAGCTTCACCGTCTTCTTTAACCGCTTTATGGCGCAGTATTCTGCTCGCTCAGAGATTTGAACGAATTTTTCTGAATCGAAGACCTCTTCAGGCATGGCTTAAGCCTCATTTAGTCATGAATGTGTGGGTGGTTTATTTTATTTGTTTTGCTGGTTTGGGGAAAACTTTTGACTACATATTGAGGGGGTATACTTCCAAAGAGTCTAGCCTAGGTTTTAATAGGATCCAAATATCTTTCAAGCGTAGTTTTGGACCGCCTTATGAGGCGGACTGGTGGGCCGGGGCAAACTTGAACCAGGCGACCTTCCGCCGCATGGGGGCGTCTGCTTTAAAAAACAAGATAAGTATGTTATTCCAACATTTCTAATTTCTTTTTCAGTTCTTCGGGTGGAAGATCTAGTAATGTCTTCATTAATTTGAGAGCTTGAATGGTTTCTGGATATACTGTCATGTCTACCTTGTGTTTTTCGAGATCTAGCATCTCGTATCTTCCACTTTTTGTTATTTTGAGTTTTGGTTGACTTTGTATGAAAGCAATTAAGTCGACCCATTTATTTACTGACTTAGCTCCAAGACCCGTTAGATCTCGCAACTCAGACTTATGAATAGGATTTCTCTGGAATAGTGCTTCAAATACGGACTTGCATACTTCAAAGTCTGTCCTTTTCATCTTCTAACAATCCTTTTAATTCTCGAGACTGTTCGAGCGAATTCTTGTATATAAAGTTATCTCATAAAAGTTATAATATAATAACATTTATATGTTTAGATTGCTACAGTTATTGCGGCGCTAGAAATGGCAAGGAAACGAACTGTTGAAAGCACTATTAACCAGATGACCTCAGTGGACAAGTTCATAACTTGTTTAATGCTTGCTAACAAGATTTGTTTTTGGGGAAAAACACCGAAACACTACAAGAATGAAGAAGATATCAGAAGGATGTGCCCTCCAAAGGTTAGGCAACTTTTCAGCTTGCAAAACTTGAAAAGACTCGGAGTAGTTTATAGCGTCCCGAAACAAGCCCATCTCGTTGCTCTTGAAGGATTTGGAATTATAGTAGGGCAGAAGTTATATGAAACTGGAGAAGCCAGAAAAGTTTTTGAACTATATGGAAAAGAGTTTCTCCCGCTTTCATAATCTTCGGGCTTTAGTGGTGGGTCGGTCCGGACTTGAGCCCAGACCTTTCATTGTGATGTGTCGAATTTTGATTTAAAAGAGGCATAAACCTTATTAGATTTTTGTGGGATATTCACGTGGGAAAAATATGTCTGTATCGAGAGTTGACCAAAAATATAGAATTGTGGTTGATAAGCAGGTCAGAAGGAAGACAAACATTAGGGCTGGAGATGTTGTGATCCTTGAGCCCTTGGACGACTATAGTTTTAAGGTCACTGTAATGGACTTCAGTGCAGAAAAGCTTGAAGATGATCCCGCGTGGAAGGCGATTCATACGCCGGTTAAGGCTGAAAAGTATATTCCACCTAAGAAACTTGAGGAGATCATGGAGGAGGAGGTTTGGCGGGAGTAGGCAAAGCAGAAGCGAAGTCCCTCGCCATACTAGACTCTAACGTGATAGTTTACTCCATGATCACCGACTACCCAAACAAATTGTATCACAGAAGGTGTCGCATTCTGTTGGAGAAGGGGCTTAAAGGGGAGCTGGACTACATCCTAAGTTTAAATCCAATAGTTGTCGTTGAGGTTTTTTCAGCTTTAAGAAGACTTTTAAATTGGAATGAGGCTGAATTTAGGACAGGCTCGCTTCTACGTTCGAAACGCATAGCCTTCTTGTCAATCTCAAGGGAGGCTTCGCAAGATTCTGTTCGATGGGCACGAGAAAAGAGCGTTCCAGTAAACGATGCGATGATAGGTGCAAACATGGTGGAGCAAGCTGACCTAATCTACACCATGGACGAAGACCACTTCACCAAACTTGAAGAATACGGAGTCAAAATTCTTAACCCTATCAAGTTATAGGCCAAAATTCTGAACCGAATAAAAGAGTTTTGGTGGGCCGGCCAGAGACTATGAAAGCTAACCCAGGAAGATTTATATAAGTAATCGTGATAATATTAAAAATAAGAGTGATTAGATGAAATATGCTGTGATGAGGTGTCCATTCTGCAAAGGAGTTTGGGCAACTCGTTCGGATATAGTAGTATCATGCTCCAGGTGTAAGCGACGGTTTGACTACCCTGGAAAAGAAGTTGAACCCGAACGTGCAGAAGTTGAGTTTCCAGGGTTCACTCCCCTGAAAAAGTGGTTGCAAGAAGCTAACCAAACCTCCAAGCAAAGTGAATCGCTGGAAGAAGTCTTGAAAAAAACCTACATGAAGAAGGATTCTCAATAACTACTTGGTTAGAACGGATTACATAGGTAAAGTTCGGTGGTGGGCCGGGCCGGACTTGAACCGGCGACCTTCTGCGCGTCAGGCAGACGTCCTAACCAAGCTAGACGACCGGCCCTTCAA
>Ga0315314_1000987_pt1 | contig 27308 bp, 28 predicted proteins | sample TDP9_MG_FD_203631 | JGI IMG/M metagenome (GOLD analysis project Ga0315314, IMG submission 203631) | Freshwater sediment microbial communities from Lake Towuti, South Sulawesi, Indonesia - TDP9 | ecosystem: Environmental > Aquatic > Freshwater > Lake > Sediment | place: Indonesia: South Sulawesi... | reverse complement strand
CCGGAGGTGGGTTCGTCGAGGAGCAGGACCTCGGGCTCCAGAGCCAGGCTACGGGCAATGCACAGCCGCTGCTGTTGGCCACCTGATAACATGCTGGCTGGACTGTCCAGCCGGTCTTTCACTTCATCCCAGAGCGCAGCCTGGGTGAGGCTGCGCACGACGATTTCTTCCAATCGCTTCCGGTCCCGCTCGCCAGCCAGTTTGGGCCCGTATACCACGTTTTCACGAATAGTGCCGGGCAAGGGGAGTGGCAGAGCGAAGACCATGCCCACTCGCCGCCGCAAACTGGAGACATCTGTGTCTGGAGCGTAAATGTCACGCCCCTCGAGCAAAATGCGCCCCGACATCTGCGTCCTTTCTATCAGGTCGTTCAACCGGTTGATGAGGCGTAACAACGTCGTCTTTCCGCCGCCAGCCGGGCCGAAGAAGACAGCGATGGCGTTGGCGGGCACATCCAGCGTCACATTACGCAGGGCGAGCTTGCCGTTGTAGGAATAGCTCACGTTTTCGATATGAATCTTGGGGTTTGGGATTTGGTCATTGGTCATTGATTCATTCTACCACTGCCTCCGCCTCCGGAAGTAACTGCGGATAGTCGTGGCCATGGCATTCATTGAGAGCACCAGAGTTAACAACACGAGCGCCGTGCCATGCTGGATCTCCAACGGCATATATGGCACCTGAGTGCTAATGACGTACAGATGATAAGGCAAAGCCATTGTCGGATCAAGGAGAGAGCGGGGCAGGCGTGGAAGGTAAAAGGCAGCCACGGTGAAGAGGATGGGCGCCGTTTCGCCAGCCGCCCGCAACAGCCCCAGGATGATGCCGGTAATGATGCCAGGCAATGCCTGCGGCAACACGATGTAGCGGATGCCTTGCCAGCGAGTTCCCCCCAGGCTGGCACTCACGATGCGGAACTCGGTTGGCACAGCGCGCAGCGCCTCCTCAGCGGTGCTGATGATGACCGGCAACGTCATAATTGCCAGCGTCAACGAGCCAGCCAAGATGGATGTGCCGAAGTGCAGGAAAAGCACAAACAACCCCAACCCGAACAACCCATAGACAATGGATGGGATGCCTGCCAAGTTGATGATAGCCAGCCGGATGGCGCGGGTCAGCCAGGTATCGCGCGCGTATTCAGCCAAGTAGATAGCGCCCCCCACGCCCACCGGGATGGCCACCAATGCCGTCCCCAGCGTGAGTAGCACCGTGCCGACGATGGCCGGGAAGATGCCTCCGGCCTTCATCCCGTCACGAGGCATGGCCGTGAGAAACCCCCAACCGATAGCGCCGATGCCCTGCATGACAATGGTGCCAATCACGAGCAGGATGGGAAGCACTACCACCAGCGCGGCCAGGCTCAGTATGGCAAAGCCAATGCGTTGCACCAGGTAGCGGTTCGTCAGCGCAACCCCTCCCGCCGCCGTTTCTGGAAAATTGCTGAGGCTACTGTCAGGTTGATCATAAAGGTCAACAAGAAGAGGATAATCCCGATGCCAAAGAGAGCATGGTAGTGAGTGCTTCCACGGGCTACCTCGCCCATCTCTGCAGCGATGGTCGCCGTCATGGTGCGTACGGGACGAAAGAGAAAGTCGGGGCTTAGCGGCATGCGGGCTGCATTGCCGGTCACCATCATCACCGCCATAGTCTCACCGATGGCGCGCCCCATGCCCAACATCACCGCGGTGACAATCCCAGAACGAGCAGCCGGCACTACCACCCGCCAGATGGTTTGCCACTGGGTGGCCCCCATGGCTAGTCCAGCGTCGCGGTAGCTCTTGGGCACGGCGTCCAGGGCATCTTCGGCCACGCTGATGATGGTGGGCAGCGACATGTAGGCCAGGATGAGGGCGCCGGTGAGGGCGGTCAGCCCCGTCGGCGCGCCCAGGGCCTCGCGCACGAGGGGGGCGATCACTGTCATGCCGAAGAAGCCCAGCACTACCGAGGGGATGCCGGCCAGCACCTCGATCATCGGCTTGAGGATCTCACGTGCCCAGTTGGGTGCTACCTCGCGCACGAAGACCGCCGTCGCTACCCCCAGCGGCAGGGCGATAATGATGGCCGTCACCGTAACCAACGCTGAGCCCAGGATCAGTGGCAGCGTGCCGAACAAGTTAAAGGTGGGGTACCAGCGAGCGTCGAAAAGGTTGCTTAGCGGCACCTCTAAGAAGACAGGCACTCCCTCTCGTAGCAAAAAGGTGAAAATGAGCAGCACAAAGCCGATGGTTGAAAAACCTAGCACTCGGATAAGGGCTTCGATAGCGAATTCAGTCCAACGAGGTCGAGGGCTTTCTGATACTTTGGCCAATGCAAAGCTCCTAATGTAATGGCACAAAACCCAATTCTGCGACCCGTGCCTGCCCATCACTCAGCACCCAACCCAGGTAAGCCTTCACCTGTCCGGTCGGCTCGCCAGCGGTGTACATGTAGAGCGGACGCGAGATGGGATACGAACCATCGTTGACTGTCTCTACCGAGGGCAGCACGTAAGGACTGTTGACATCGCGGGCCACGGCCAGCATCTTCTGATCGAGCGTCACGTAGCCCAGGCCGTCGTAGCCGATGACGTTGGGGTTTTGGCGCACTTCGGCACTGATCCCTTCGGACGAGGGCATCAGCAAGGTGTCTGGGGAGAAGAGCAAGTCACTCTCCTTATCGCCCAGCCGGATCACGTGTTCGAGGAAGTAAACGTAGGTTCCAGAGTTCGATTCACGGGAGAGGAGGACGATGGGACGGTCCTCGCCGCCCACCTGGCGCCAGTTGGTGATCTTCCCCGTGTAGATGTCGGAGATCTGTTGCAGGGTAAGGCCGTCCACCGGGTTAGACGGGTGGACGACGACGGCGATAGCATCGCGGGCGACAACGAACTCCATCGGGGAGATGCCGTTGGCCTGCGCCGCGGCAATCTCTTCCGGCTTCATCTCCCGCGAGGCGTTGGCAATGTCCACCGTGCCGTTGATCATGGCGGCAATGCCGGTGCCCGATCCGCCGCCGGTGACGGAGATGTGTACCTCAGGATGCAATTGCATGTACGCTTCCGCCCAGGCTAACGCCAGGTTCACCAATGTGTCAGAGCCTTTGTTTTCAATCGCTTGTGCTACTCTGGGAGCATTCTCATATGCCGCCGACCGCGACGGGACACACCCCACCAACAGCCAGGCCAGTCCGAGCACCAACAGGCCTAGAACCGCACGCTGTAACTGACTGCCAGAGCCCATGCTACTCGCTCCTTCGCGAAGTATTAATCTCTAGCATTATTTTACTCGATAAATTGCCACCCGTCAAATTCGGTTATCCGAACCTGCCGGTGACATAACCTTCGGTGCGCTTGTCTTTGGGATTGGTGAAGACCTGCCGTGTCGGCCCGTACTCGACCAGATACCCCGCCCGGTCTTCCATCATCATGAGGAAGGCGGTGAAATCCGACACCCGCGCCGCCTGCTGCATGTTGTGGGTGACGATGACGATGGTCACGTCTTGCGCCAGTTCTCGCATCAGCTCTTCGATCTTGAAGGTGGCGATGGGGTCCAGCGCCGAGCAAGGCTCGTCCATCAGGATGACCTCCGGCTCCACAGCCAGTGCGCGGGCGATGCACAGCCGCTGCTGCTGCCCGCCCGAAAGGGCGGCTCCCGATTGGTGCAGCTTGTCCTTCACTTCGTCCCACAGCGCCGCCCGACGTAATGCCTGCTCAACTCGCTCTTCCAGGCCAGACACGCGTCCCCAGTGGTTGAGCCTCAGCCCGGCGGCCACGTTGTCGAAGACCGACATGGTGGGGAAGGGATTGGGCTTCTGGAAGACCATGCCCACCCGCCGGCGCACCTGAACCGGGTCGGCATCGGGCGCATAGATGTCCTCATCGCCCAGCCAAACCCGCCCGCGCACCCAGGCGCCCCGCACCTCCTCATGCATGCGGTTCAGGCTGCGAATGAGAGTGGATTTGCCCGAGCCTGAAGGCCCGATGATGGCCGTGATCTTGTTGGGTTCGATTTTCAGGTTGATCTGTCGGATGGCGGTGAAATCGCCGAAACCGGCGCTCAGGTTTTCGATGCCTATGCTCTTGCCCACCGTGCGCACGGTAGCCACCTCTCGATTAAGTACCGCGGCTCGCAGCCGCTGCACTTCGATCATCGTTATCTCCTCGTCAGGAGCCGGGTTTCTCCAAGAGACCCGGCTTCTTTGTCATGCCACACCCCGCGGCCGGCCAAAGCGCCGGGCCAGCAGGCTGGTCACCAGCACCAGCGCCGCCAGCACCAATGCCGTTCCCCAGGCCTTGGCCCGCCAGTCGTCGTAGGGGGAGATGGCATAGGTGAACAGGGTGTGGGGCAGCGTGGCGATGGGCTGGTTGATGTCTACGTTCCAGAAAGGGTTGCCAAAGGCGGTGAAGAGGAGAGGCGCCGTCTCGCCGGCCACGCGGGCAATGGCCAGCACCACTCCCGTGAGTACCCCTCTGGCCGCCGTTGGCACCACCACGCTGACCGTCGTCCGCCAGCGGGGTAGCCCCAGGGCCAACGCTCCCTCGCGCAGGGAATCAGGCACCAGGCGCAACATCTCCTCGGTGGTGCGGGTGATGGCGGGCAGCATCATCACCCCCAGGGCGAAGCCGGCCGACAGGGCCGAGAAGTGTCTCTGGTGGGCGACGATGAGGGTGTAGGCGAAGATGCCCATGACGATGGACGGCACGCCGGAAAGCACGTCGGCCAGGTAGCGCACCAGGTCGCCGAAACGGTTGTCCCCAAATTCGCTCAGGTAGATGCCGGCGCCCAGGCCGATGGGCAATGCGAAGAGGGTCGCCAGGCCGACGACGATGAAACTGCCGACGATGGCGTTGGCGATGCCGCCGCCTGCCACGCCTACCGGTGTGGGGAGGTGCGAGAAGAAGTCAGTGTTCAGGGCCGAGAAGCCATTGAGGGCCACGTAGCCCAACACTGCAGCCAGGGCCACCACGGCCAGGGTCGCGCTCAGGGCAGTGACGCCTATCATGAGGTAGTTGATCAGCTTGCGCCGGACATAGGCGGTATCCCTGCCACCGGTTTTATTCATGCCTGCCTCCCTTTCAGACCGCTGCCCACACGCGATACGAGTAGGCGGGCCAGAGCGTTCAGGAGTAGGGTGACCCCGAAGAGGACCAGACCTAACTCGATGAGCACCGAGACATAGAGATCGTAAGTCGCTTCGGTGAACTCATTGGCGATGAGGCTGGCCAGGGTGTAAGCCGGGTTGAACAGACAGGCCGAAATCTCCGGCCGGTTGCCGATAACCATGGTCACGGCCATGGTCTCGCCCACGGCCCGCCCCAGTCCCAGCATCAGCCCGCCGATGATGCCTGAGCGGGCATAAGGCACCACGACCCGCCAGATGGTCTCCCAGCGAGTGGCACCCAGGGCCAGCATGGCCTCCCGTTGGTCATGCGGCACGGCTCGGAGCACGTCGCGGGCGATGGCGGTGATGTAGGGCAAGATCATGATGGCTAGGATGATCACCGCAGCCAGCATGCCAATCCCTAGCGGGGTGCAAGAGAAGGGGGACAGGAAGCCCAGGATGTTCCGGAGAGAGCTGCCCACCGGCTGGCGTAGGATGGGAGCCAGCACGAACAGCCCCCACAGCCCGTAGACCACGCTGGGGATAGAGGCCAGGAGTTCGATGAGGAAAGAGAGCGGTGCCTCCAGCCAGCGGGGGGCCAGCTCGGCCAGGAAAATGGCGGACAGCAATCCCAACGGCCCGGCGACGGCTAGAGCCAGGAGCGAGGAGATCACCGTGCCGTAGATGGCCGGCAGCGCACCGAACTCCTCGAAGACCGGGTCCCAGGTCTGATCCAGCAGGAAGCGCAGGCCATAGCGGGCCTGCCCCAGGCGTGAGCCAGCGTATAGCTCATACACCAGCAAGGCGATGAGGGCCAGGATCGTGGCCGCCATCAGCCAGACCCAGCCCCGGAAGAGGACATCTCCCTGGTTGCGCGGGAGACGAATGGGTCGTTGATGGTTAGTCATCCAGTATCCCCATAAAGCCGTAAAACGTGGTGCGTGAACTGATCCTCACGCACCACGTTTCACGTTTTACGTCTTACTGCCCCAACACCGCCTTGCCCCCTTCGCAAGTCAGGCCATGGAGCCGCTCGATCACCTTATGCTCCACGCTGACACCCAGCGGGGCGTAAAGGAGTTCGGTGGCATACTTGTCACCCTCAGTCAGCGCCCATCGCACGAACTCGGCCAGCTTGCGCGCCTTGGTGCAGTCTGGCATGTCCTGATAGATCAGCAGGAAGGTGTAACCGGCGATGGGGTAGGAGTCGTCACCTGGGGCGTTGACCAGCAGTTGGCCCATGTCTTCGGGCATCTCAGCGCCGAAAGCATTGGAAGCGGCAGTGGTGCTTTCCAGACCCGGCTCGATGAACTTGCCGACCCGGTTCTGGACGAAGGCATAGGGGATATTGTTCTGCACGGCGTAGGCCAGTTCGATGTAACCTAAGCCGCCGGGCTGTTGGCGTACCACACCGGCCACGCCTTCGTTGCCCTTGCCGCCCAGGCCCACCGGCCACTCCACCGAGGTGCCGGCGCCGACGTTGGTCTTCCACTCCTGGTCCACCTGGCTCAGGTAACTGGTGAAGAGGAAGGTGGTGCCGGAGCCATCGGAGCGGTGGGCGACCACGGTCTCCTGCTCTGGCAACTTCACGTCCGGGTTCAGTTCCATCAGTCGTGGGTCATTCCATTTGGTGATCTTGCCCAGGAAGATGTCGGCGATGACATCCGGGGTAAGTTTGAGCCCGCTGGGAATGGGGTTGCCATCGGCATCGTTGACGTTGTAGGCGATGACCACGGCCCCCGCTACGGTGGGGAACATCTGCAGGCCGGGCGCAGCCGCCCTCTGCTCCTCGTTGAGGATAGCATCCGACGCGCCGAAGTCCACGGTTTTGGCTGTGATCTGGCGGATGCCGCCACCGGAGCCGATGGACTGATAGTTGAAGCGCACCGAGGAATCTACGAAAGCGTACTCGTAGAACCAACGCGAGTAGAGAGGGAAGGGAAAGGTGGCGCCGGCGCCGGTGAGCTGGATGGACCCTGGTGCCGCAGTCGGGGCCTGCTGAGGTTCCGTAGGCGCGGCGGCTGGGGGTTGAGTCGGCTGGGCCGCTGGTTGAGCAGGGCCAGCGCACGCCGCCAGCAGTAGGGCGGCTAGAACCAAACCAAACAAAAAGTGACGCATGGTTTCTCCTCCATTTCTCGATATCATTCGATTCCAAGGAGAAGTATACCATGCATCATTTAACGGCACTTCAAGAGCAGGTTAACGTTGGGCTAAGGGTGTGTAAACGTTGTGTTAACGAGTTCCCCCGAGTTCCTAGCACGGAAGGAACTCACTGGCAAGGTGAAGGAGAAGGTGCTCCCCTGCCCCTCCACGCTCTCCGCCCAGATGCGGCCGCCGTGGGCCTGGACGATGTGTTTAGCGATGGACAGGCCCAAGCCGGTCCCTCCGCCGGAGCGAGCTCGGTCGGCTTTGTAGAAGCGCTCGAAGATGCGGGGCAGGTCCTCGGCAGAGACGCCCACACCGGTGTCGCGCACCGAGATCATCACTTCCTTGCCGACAAGTTGTGCTGAAAGAGTCACCTGCCCTCCCGACGCTGTAAACTTGATGGCGTTGTGGACCAGGTTGGTGACCACCTGCTGCGCTCGCTCCGCGTCGGCCAGGACCAGGGGCAGGTCCAGCGGCAGGTCCACGGTGATGCTCAGGCCGGCCCGTTCTGCCTGGGGACGCAGTCGCTCCACCGGGGGGAGCACCACGTCGGCCACGGGGGTGGCGACTAGACGCAAGGGTGCCTGGCCGGACTCGATGCGCGAGAGTTCCAGCAACTCCTGCACCATCTGTGTCAGGGCGTTCACCTCGGTTTCGATGCGGTCCAGGAAGCGACGGGCAGCCAGGGGGTCATCTAACGCCCCATCGTGCAAGGTGTCCACCAGCGCTTTCAGCGAGGCCAGGGGGGTGCGCAATTCGTGGGAGACATTGCTGATGAAGTCCCGCCGCACCGTCTCCAGCCGTCGTATCTGGGTCAGGTCCTGGAGCAGCACCAGGCAGCCATCTTGAGCCGTGTCGCCCAGCGGGGTCACGACCACCCGCAAAAAAGGACCGCGTCCCACCATCTCCACCGTCTCGCTCTGCTCCTTGCTACACTCTCTGCAGCGACGCCAGATCTCGACCACTTGGTGATCGCGGGCTACGGCGACGAATCGCTGTCCAATGGCTGTATCCCCGGAGACGCCCAGAATCCTGGCGGCGGCGGGATTCATCAGCCGTACCCACCCTTCCCCGTCGGTGATGACGACGCCGTCCGCCATGTTGGTCAGCACGGCGGTCAGCGCGTTCCGCTGGTCAGCCAGAGCTCCCATCCGCATTTGAAGCTCAGCCGCCATGCGGTTAAAGGCATCGGCCAATCGGCCCACCTCGTCCTGGGAGGGACGGCGGATCCGGCCGCCCAGGTCACCGTGCACCATGCGTTCGGCCAGGTGGGTCAGCTCCCGCAGCGGACGGGCTAACTGTTCGGCGATGAGCAAGGCCAGCAGCCCGGCCAGCAGGGCTGTGAAGAGAGAGGCGACCACGACGGTGTGGCGGAGGCGGGCCACACTGGCCTCAATCTGGGTCAAAGGTAAGGCAATCCGGGCGACTCCCACCACCTGTCCGCCAGACTCCACCGGAACGGCGGCATACATCATGTCGTAGCCCACCGTTCGGCTGCGCCGGGTGCTGATCCCCAGACCATCGGCCAAGGCCTGCTGCACTTCCGGCCGGCTCAGGTGGTTTTCCATCGCCGCTGGATCCTCGTGGGAATCGCCCAGGACCACCCCGTCGGCACGGATGATGGTCACTCGGGCGTCCAAGAGCTCTCCCCATCGCTTGGCCAGGAGGTCAATGGTTTCGATCGTGTCCCCCTCAGCCAGCAGAGGTTGGATGGCATCTCCCACCAGCCGGGCCTCGGCCGTCAACTGAGTGCGCAGATCGGCCAAGTGGGTCTGCCGCACGAAGTCGGAGAAGTAGAGGGTCAGTGCTGCCGTCGCCAGCAGGATGAGGGCCATGTAGGGGACGGCGATGCGCCAACTAATGCTGCGGAACATGGATCACCCCTCGAAGCGATAGCCGATGCCCCGCACGGTGACGATGCGGGTGGGATGGGCAGGGTCGGGCTCGATCTTCTCCCGCAGCCAACGGATGTGGACATCCACTGTGCGGGTACCGCCAGCGAAGTCCCAGCCCCACACCCTTTCCAGGATCAGGTCGCGGGAGAGGACGGCGCCCCGGTGGCGGGCCAGGAAAAGGAGCAAGTCGTACTCCTTGGGCTTCAAGCGCAGGGGCTCGCCACCCTGCTGGGCCTCGCGGCGGGTTAGGTCTATGACCAAGTCCCCGAAGGTCAGCCGCTCCGCCGGGGCCGCCTCCTCCACCGCCAGCTCCTTCCGATCGAGGCGCACCCGGCGCAGCAGGGCCTTGACCCGCGCCAGAAGCTCGCGCATGCTGAAAGGTTTGGTCAGGTAGTCGTCGGCGCCTACTTCCAGACCCACCACTCTATCTACCTCTTCCGCCCGGGCGGTAAGCATGAGGATGGGCACGTTCATCTCCTGGCGGAGGATACGACAGACCTCTAAACCGTCCAGCTTGGGAAGCATGATGTCCAGCACGATCAGGTCCGGACGCTCCCGTCGGGCCACCTCCAAGGCAGCCAGGCCGTCGGCCGCTGTGCAGACGCCGTAGCCCTGGCGAGTCAGGTTATATTCAAGCGTTTCCACCAAGGTGGGCTCGTCCTCCACGACAAGCACCTTTTCGCCCACAGTGACCCCTTCTTTTTAGTTGCTGAAGCGCCTTCGATGCGTCTTATAAACTTCCGACCGTACTCATTTAATCACGATCAACCACGATCAATAGAGAGCAAGTCAAGAATGGGGTTGGAGAGATGTCACATTCCGTTAGGTCGCCACCGAACCGTAATCCTTCCCCTCCCCTTCCCCATTGTACGACAGCCACGCCCAGAATGACCATCCCGATCACTTGGGAAGGGGTAACTCGCTCACCCAAGAGGATGTTGGCCAAGAGGGCTGTCTCCAGCGGGGCAAGATTGAGCAAAACGTTCAACTCAAGGGCCGTCAGCATCTGAAGGGAATGGTTATACAATAGGCCGGCAAAGGCCGTATTGATCACGGCCAGCCAGAGGACGATGGCCCAGCCGGTCAAGGAAAGGGTGGGCACCCTCTCCAGAAGGGGAGCCAACAGAAGAAGGAGGCCCCCGCCAAAGCCCAGGGGGAGGGCGGTCAAAGGGAGGGTATCCACCCGTTGTCCTCTGGCCACTTCCCGCCCCAGGATGCTGAAGACGGCGAAGGCCAAAAGCCCCAAGGCCACAACCCCTACGCCCAGCGGCTCCTCGGCGCTCAGTCCAGGGGAGAAGAAGGCCGCGCTCCCCCCTACAGTTGCCAAGAGCCCCATCACCTGCCGCCTGGTGGGCATCTCCTGCAACCAAATCATAGCCAGGAAGAGGACCGGCAGCGGGATGAGGCTGAGGAGGAAGGAGCCGGTGGTGGCCGGCAGATATTGCAGACCCCAAAAGAGGGTTCCATTGCCGATGGTGTAGGCACAAAGGCCCATAAGGAAGAGGCGCGTCCAATAGCCAGGGGCTGGATTGCTCTTCAACCCTCCACGACGGACCATCAAGGGGAGGAGCACCAGGAAAGCGGCGAAGTAGCGCATCCCCGCCAGGGTCAATGGCTCCATATGGGCCAGTCCCATCTTGACGATAACGGGCGATGAGGCCCAGATGGCGCTGACCAGGAGCCCCTCAGCGATGGCCAGCAGACGAGTGGTCCCCATAACCCCTGGCTGCCTTCCCCTGGCTCACTCAGCGACCGTAGCGGCCCATCAGTTCGGCCTGGGCGATGACGTGCCCCTCGATAGCTCGCAGGAGCTCCCCTTTTGTGGCCTCTAATCTTAAATCAGGCTCGGCGTCAAGGGCATAGAGCCTGAAGAAGTATCGGTGCGCGGGCCCCCTGGGTGGGCACGGCCCGCCGTAGCCGAGCCTCCCAAAGTCGTTTCTTCCCTGCTTGCCGCCCCAGGAGAGGGTCTTCTGCGTCGGCACCCTCTCAGGAAGCTCCCTAGTCTCCGGCGGCACCCCGAAGAGGACCCAGTGGGCCCAGGTCCCCATAGGGGCGTCAGGGTCCTCGCAGATGAGGGCCAGGCTCTTGGTTCCCTTGGGAGGCTCCGTCCAGCTCAAAGGGGGCGAGACATCCGGCCCGTCGCAGGTGTACTTCTTGGGGATATGTCCCCCGTTTTCGAAAGCAGCACTCTTGAGCTCAAAGGCCATCGTTTCCTCTCCTTTCTATGCCACATCGTATCTGCTTACGGTACAGCCTTATTATCCTATGTTTCTTCAGCGCTGTCAACCTCCACGAAATTCCTTAGTCCTTATCTCCGCATTGAAGGCTAACTAGAGAGACAACAAGGCCATCCACCCTAAGTGAACGGCCTTGTTGGCATCTCGGCCACCCAGGTGGTGACGCACTCTCTCGCAGCGCTTCCGCTTTAGCGGGGGGTAAGAAGTGTGCATCAGATCTTCCCTCTGCAGAAGCTTCGCATTGACGCGAGAGAGTGCGTCAGGTTATATAACCACACAGGTGAGGGTGTAGGCGATACCCTCTATCGGTTGGACCTTGGTGATGACCAGCTTCCCCAGCGCCTCGGTGTCCGGAACCTCGACGAAGGCGATCACGTCGTAGGGCCCCGTGACGTTGTGGGCGCTCTTGACCCCATCGAGGGCCAAGAGGGCTTTGGTCACATCCTCGCCCAGGCCGACCTCCACATTTGCCAGGATGTAGGCTTTGACACTCATCGTTTCTCTCCTTTCGTTAAATATTGATGGTTAGCCGCTACTTACTTGCGTAACTCTTGTACGATCTCGTCTGCCGCAGTCACAAAGGCGAACCCGAAAGCAAGGTTGAGCAGACTTGCCAGATGCATTTCCTCATTAACACTCCCAGTGCCATCAGCAAGGAAGAACACCCTGTAGTCTCTGTAATAGGCATCCCGAGCGGTAGATTCGCAGCATAAGTTGGTCATAATGCCGGAGATTACCAGGTCTTCTACCTTTAGGCATCGGAGCACTGTTTCCAAATCCGTGTTGTAGAATGCTGAATAGCGATGTTTGAAAATCACCTTCTCGTTAGGGAGCGGTGTGACATCATCGTGCACCTTGCTTTCCACAGTCCCCTCAACGCACATCCCCTCCCACCACCATCCCATGATACCAGCATCTATGCGGTCAGGATGATGGACATGGCAGGTGTAAATCACCGGACGGTTAGCTTCTCGAAATGCGTGAATAAGTTGCTTCACAGTGGGAAGGATAGCCAATCCACCGCAAGTGAAGGTTGGCGAAGCGGGATCCAAGAAGAAATCTTGCATATCTATTACGAGGAGCGCTGATTTCTCCTTGTTGAGTCGCATCCGATGCTGGTTGAAGGGCTCAATTTTTCTAAGCCAGTATCCTGCCTTTTCCTCAAGGGAATCGGGAGTCACATATGGTTCCATGGAACACCTCCTTTGTTTTTTGTGCTTTCGCCTAACGTCCAGCGGGTTGGCGAAGTGCTGCGACCGAAGGGAGCCGCATTTGGCGAAGCCCGAAGCGGCAACCCGCTGTTGTGCAAAGTCGGGCGGACATCATCAATACTTGCTCTCACCGTTCCCCAATAAAGTACCTCATAATTGGCCGATTCTCTGACCTCCGGAGTACGTCCACAAATCCTGCCTTGCGAAACGCGGATACCACACCCATAAAGCCCTCACTACCAGACAACCTGGTCCCCTTCGGTTCGACCGGATACCCTTCGACAATCTTTGCGCCACGCTCCCTGGCATAGTCTACAGCAGCCCTCAGCAGCTGAACCATAAGCCCCTGGTGTCTGAACGGTTTGGCAACAAAGAAGCAAACGATCGACCAAACAGGTTCATCGTCAATCCTTCTTAGCATCCGAGATCGTTCAAGAACCGGATATGTTTCTCTCGGGCCGACCGAACACCAGGCGATGGGCTCACCATTGGCGTAGGCTAAGAGACCCGGGATTTGGCCTGAGTCAACTATCGCCTTCAAAGCCTTTTTGTTCCTCTCACCCTCTTGCTTCTCGAATTGCAACCGTGTCAATCTCCACCACATACACCAGCAGCCGCCATAAGCTCCGTGCTCGCCAAACAGCGCTTCGAGGTCATGCCATCGCTCAGAGGTTAGCGGGTAAAACTCCAAAGCCGGTAGTGATGCTGGTTTAGGAGACATGTCTTTTCTCCCTCCAATTTCGCACAACGTGATATAAGCGAACCTTGTTCATCCATGGGGGTTCTCCCTAAAGGCCGAGTAATGCGATGGGTTTTCCAGGTCTTCGGCCCAGTGGGCTGGGTTGTCCCGGATGTAACGGCGGATGGCGTCCAAATCCTGTTCGTTGCGGACGATGTGTTCGTAGTAATTGCGTTGCCACACGGGGGCGCCGGGGGTATCACGAAGGCGGTTGATTTTGCGGGCGGTGTATGATTTGAATGCCCCGATGATAGCCCCCAACGATCCTGGGGCGGGGCCAAGTGGGGGACCATGGCCATTCGTAGGGGCGACGCATTGTGTCGCCCCTACGACATTCCCCGACGGATGCGTGGCAATGACGATGATGCCGTGGATATGATTGGGCATTACGACCCATTCGTCCAATTCCACATGGGGGAAATGGCCTGGGATGGCTGCCCACGCAGCTTCGACCACGTGCCGTAAGGCCGAGTCGTCGAACCAACATTCCCCCTCGTGCGTCACGATGGTGACGAAATACGCCCCTTGTTGGGCGTAATCCCATCCCCGCAGCCGTATGGAACGCCGATGGTGTTTATCCGGATCGTAACCCATCACTCCCCCATCATCTCCCTGACCAAGCCATCAATCTCCTCCAGTTCCTCTGCCAGCATCTCCCGCACCATTGACCGGAGCTTGCCGATGCTCCGAATCTTCCCCGGCCCTTCCATCCCCTAGCCAACCTGTCACCTTCTCACTGCATTCTCACCAAAGGGCTCCTTGACGCAACCCCAGCGTTATCCGCAACGCTACAGCCACCAGCTGCATGTCAGGGAACGAGCCGATTGTGTAATCAAGTCTATGTTTATCAGACGCCAACTGCGGTGGAGGAGGCAGGGACAGCTTCCAGTTGCGAATAGGAGACGATAGAGACCTCAATCGTGAGGCATTACGCCGCCACCATGATTGGTTTTGCTTTCGTGGTCGGCTCTGGCACCGGCTGCCCTATCTCTTGGAGTGACTCGATGTAAAGTTCAATCGCTTCTCTCATTAATCGCTCCGTCTCTTCGAGGGTATCACCTGCAGCCACGCAACCCGGCAAATCAGGTGCGTAGGCCGAGTAGTTCTGACCAGCCCATTCGTAGATCACAAGATATTCTTTCACGGTTCATCCTCCAGTTCAGCTTGTTTCCAGATGCTCTTAAGCGTGCCGGGTGCGAGATCTTTGCTGGGATGCCCGGCAACGACCACAATGCCTTTCTTGACGGGATGCTTTAGTATCCGGTGGCTGCCGCGTTGGCGTGCCACATACCAACCGTCTTCTTTGAGGCGTTTCAATACATCGCGGATTTTCATTTCAAGCATGCTCTAAAGATTTATCTAGTCCGTGTGCATCACCATTTCTTCCCAACGACCCTTCGGGCTGAGGCCCTCAGGACGAAGCCTCGCCCTCAAGCATCGGCTCGACTAACTCGTCTATCTGGCCGAGTTCCTCCGCCAGCATCTCCCGCACCATTGACCTGAGCTTGCAATGCTCTGAATCTTCCCCAGCCCTCTCACCCCCAGCTACCCCGCCACACCTTCAAAATTTCATACCTTTGCTAGCTTACCCTCATATTTTTCGAAAATGAAATCAATTTTAGCTTTCAAATACCTTTCCAACTCCTCTGTTGCTTCAACTATTTCGCCCCTTGATTTTCTTAAGTCAATTATTGCTTGCTCATTCTCTATCGAGGAACAGACCCTGTGGAAGAACTCCTCAAATGTAAGAGAGGAATCGCTTTTGAATTTCATGATCCTTTCGGGAGCATAGGCATGTCTCTTCTCCCTCAATATTCTTCCGCTATAAAAGTCTCCAGCATAAGCTTCAAAGATTTCCCGTTTAAGAATATCAAAATTCCCACCGCTATATTCACGCTCATCAAGTTCGCTGCGGACTGCATTAAGATATTCATTTATGTGTGTGCATAGGATTTGGTTAGCTTTCCAATAGAAGTTATAATATTCCCTCCCCTTATCATCAAACTTCTGGATGAGCTCTTTAAGCTCATCGGGAGCTCTAAGCCTGGTGCTTGGCTTAAATTCAACCCAAGTTTTAAGTGTGGTAGCAGCATTAAATGGATCGCTGAACTCTTTGAGGTCCTTGTGTTTTTGCTTTACTTCATCGTAGAGAGGCTCATAGATTTCACGTTTATTCTGTATTGCATACTGGCTCTCCCTTTCTTTCCTTTGTAAGTAAAGATTCACCCCCAAAGTGATCAATCCACCAAGGATGACTCCGATCAAGCTTTCAACTATGTGGATAATATCCCAGCTCATCTTCATTCCTCCATCATCGCCCTCAGTAACACGCTAATCCTCTTGGGTAATGGCCTCCATCATTCTATTGGCTCTTTGTTTGGTGACGCTCAGAAGCGCATCCTTCTGCAGTTCCTCTTGGTATGGCTCTAGCGCTTTAATGGCTCCTTCATCTGCGAGCCGAGCAAGCAGATCAGATAGTTTGGCTCCCTTCACCACCAGACTCAGCAAGTGTTCAAGTTCCTGGGCGGATAGTACATAATATGGCAAGGCCGGCACGCCCATGTCAGTCAGTTGATCGTCTATCAACCTGCGGAAGAAAAATGTGTTGATTGCCTGAACTCGGCCAAGTGTGAGAACAAGATAGCGAAAGTCAAGCCCGTAGAAGTCCTCTAGCCCGCGTTCCCTGCGCCGAATGGCCTGAGAGTGGCGATACAACTGGTGAACAGCACCGGCTACCCGCCGTGAGTATTCCTCCAGATCGTCCTTACTCGCCAGAGAGACTAGTTCCAGGTTGGGGCGGATGGTCTTACATTCCACCAAGGTTGCCACATCACCTTCCACAATGGTCCAGTCAGCAGGCCCTTGCTTCCGTGAGTGCTTCGGGCCGTATTCCCGCTCGCGGAATAGCTTGTTTTGTGCGTAGACTGCTGCGAGCAACTCTCCAATGTACTCCTCGAAAACCACCCCCATCTTATCAGCAAAAGCCAGCCCATCGGCATCGAACAAGTCATAGTAGATGCCCAGAGTTACCCGGTCAATGATCAAATCCGGATTCGGAGCCACATACCGGCCCGGCTGTACCTCAATGATTGGTCGTTTCTGCAAGGGATTGAACTCATACAGGATGTATCCAGGATCTTGGACTCGGTACTCGTCGCTGCTTGCGAGAAGACGGAACTGCTGATAGTCGGCAGAGACCCGTTCCAGGAATCGAGTGACCTTCACGTCCTCTGCGACAGAAACCCCCTGGTCAAATGCCTTCCGCAGGTATTCGGCAGTGAAAGTGCCACGAGTTTTCGCCGGGCCACCTCGGGCGCTGAAAACCACGAACCCGAGCTGCATGAACTCCTCGACCGTCAAGCCAGTGATTTCCTTGAACCGGGCTGGCACGTGGTAGCCGATCTGATCTGCCATCCTAGTGCTGGCATCAACGAAAAGCATCAACGCCGATCCAAAGAATTGTAGCGGAATTTGCTGCTGGCCCGGCAGTTGCTGATGCATCATGCGCACGATCACATCAATAGGGTTTCTCGTCCTGAAGGTGGGATCATTGACGATGGGGTCCTCGATGCAGTTATACATTTGGGATAGCGTAAGATAGTTAGGCCAGTCCAGCTGGTATGGAGACAGATTGCTGCCCTGGATAATTAACCACTTGGCCAGGAACTCCACCTTGAAATGCGTGATGGCAGCTGGATAGCGCTGGGCAAACCTAAATATCGCGGCGTCCAAGCTCGGATCGCGGGAGGCCTGGAGCACGAAGTTCAAGAAAAGTAAGGCATCGTCCAGCTTGTAGTCCCCCAAACGTCTCTTCAATTCTTCGAAAGCGGTATTATCCATCATCATCGCTCAAACGTATCCAGAAGCTCCCTCTGATTGCACTCATTGGCTTACCCTCTTTCCTTATTATTGAAAGGCAATGCAAGCTGCCCAGTCGCAGAGCTTCATTACGTACCAGCCCTCAGCATCGGCTCGACCAACTCGTCTATCTGGCCGAGTTCATCGGCCAGCATCTCCCGCACCATTGACCTGAGCTTGCCGGTGCTGCGGATCTTGCCCGGCCCACCGGACTGGAGCCACTCGGCAACCTTCTGGGTGCAAGCCTGGCCCAACTCAGCCAGCCTGAGGTGTTCTTTCCTGGAAGGGTCGAACTGAGGGATGGGCGCAACATCGAAAATCTTCTTATGGACATGTGGCTGGGCTTTTTGTCTTCTTCTCCTAAATGGTGCCAATTGTCTATCTAGGACTGAGGAATTCAAAACGGCGCATAAATAATAAGCATGATCTGCATCATCGGTTTCAAAGCAATAGAGTCCGCATTCCACGATGAAGTTCGTCAAAGACATTTCCTGTTGGCCGATGGCCATTGTGAAAGTTTCAGGGATATGAACAACGCTTGAGAGCATGACTCTATTCACATCCGGATACATGACTTTATAGTGCGCTTGTGGATTCTGTGATGTGAGCTTTCGGCGGTAATCGAGCCACTCAAGCGCATCGATTCTTTCCGCTTTCGCACTACGCCGTTTCCCCCACTCCCTTTCCACTTCCTCCAGCCACCCGGCAAGGTGGAAGAAGCCTCTTTTCCGCGCTTCTTCGGCGGCGATAAGTTCGTAGCCTTCTCCACTGGGCTCGATGGGAAGCACAACGAGGCGGTAATCGAGGTGTCCAAAGGGAAGAAGGTCAGTGGAGAGCAGGGTGGCATAGAGGAATCGGCTCTCCACGTTGCCTTTGAGGACAAGCCCCTTGTAGGCGTCCTTGGCTTGCTCCTTTGCCCGCTCGGCGGTCTCCAGAGGTGGAAGCGACGGGTTGAAGCCCAGGGGAGACGGCGTCACCTCCACAAACCAGAAGGAACGGGGAACAATGGTGGCCCCCTGTCGGAAGTGCTCTTTGTAGTAACTGGCCCTTCGGACCTGAACTGCCGCAGCCGTGGACCAGAAGGAGCGCTTGGCCACTTTGCTGAGGGCAAACCGCACTTCCTCAACAGCGAGGCTCTCTTTGGCCTCCTTCAAAGCGGCATTCCGTCGGCCAAGCTCCCCACTAAGGGTTTGGCCGGGGATTGGATAAACCAGTTTGGCCCCGCTTTCTTTCTCGGCGAAGAGGACGCAGGAGGGGACGTTGAACAAGGGATCCACTCCCTCCAAATCCCAGACTTCCTCGAAGCGCAGGTCAACCCCCTTGAAATTCCCCTGCCTGAGGTCATCGTGCTGGTCAGCGGAGAAGAGGCTCCGGGGGAGAACGAAAGCGATGGTTCCCCCATCCCTGAGGTAAAGGTCGGCTGCCCGGAGGAAGAAAAGGGTTGCCAGCTCCATGTGGGTGATGAGCTCGCCCCTGCCGGAGAGAAGCCCGTAGGTCTTGGTGATCTGCTCCTTGAGGAACTCCTGGTATCTGGGCTCGGCATAGCGGAAGGAAAGCCAGGGGGGATTGCCCACCACGAAGTCGAACCTCCCCTTCAGGAAGAGCGGCTTGTAGATGTTCTTGAGCACAAAGGCCCAGATGGTGTCCCGTCTGGATTCGATGAGCCTCCTCAGGGCCTTGGAGATGACGAACAGTTTGTGTACAGGCACATCGCCTTCCAACAGGTTGGGGTGTTGAGCCCGCAAGTAATTGGCGAACTGCTCCTTAGTCGGTTGCCTGCCAACATTCTGCACCGCAAACTCTCTGGCGGCCTCGATTGCTTCGTCATAGAACTCCGGGCTCTCAAGCAATGCCTGCGGGAGGTAGATGGTCTGGCCATCAATCTCCACTTCGTAGTCGGCCATCGGCGTGTCCGCCCACCTCTCAGGCAACCTGATGGTGTCCGAGAGGTAGATGGGGATGCTCACCCTCCCCCTCTTCCTCTTCAACAGGTCGCCTAAGGCCAGGATGTAGTTCGTCTTGGCCACGATGACCGCCAGGGGGTGGATGTCCACGCCCACCACGGAGTCGAGGATGTGGGACAGGGTTCTGGCCGAATCGCCGAGGCGCTCTTTCTTCTCCCGCACGGCCAGGTAGAGGAAGGTCCCCGAGCCGCAGGCGGGGTCGAGGAGGGTGCCTTCTGGGCTTTCGTCGAGAAGCCTTTGAACCATGCGGTGGGCCAGCCAGTCGGGGGTGTAGTATTCGCCCAGGTCGTGGCGGGTCCTGGGGTCTACCAGCTCCTGATAGAGGGATTTAAGAACGTCCTCGGAGAGCTCCCTGAGGTTGTAGTTCTGGAGGAGGCTGAGGAGCATGCGGGCGGTCTCCACCCCGGCCTCCCTGGCGTCCTCCCAAACGAGGGGGCTCCCCGTTTGCTCACGGAGTAGCGCGCTCCCTTCACTTACGCATTCTCTCATATGATTCGGGGAGACCCCTCGTTTCCGAGCGATCCAAGAGAAGAAGTCCTCCTCGAGGAAGTTCTCGATGCCCGCCTGACGCGTGAAGAACTGACCCTCCAGCACGGAGAGGACCTGATCGCGGTCCGGTGAGGTCTCCACCTCTGTGAGGCGGCTCCAGGCCATGAGCTTGGCCAGGGTGGCCAGGTAGGTGTGCCTGATAAAAAGCTCCTCATCGGCCACGGAGGTCCCGTAGACGATGAGGAGGTACTTCTCCCAGCCCTCGTAGACGACGCTGAATTCGGGCTCTCCCTTGAGGCGGTTCCACAGGGAGAGCAAGGTTTGGCTCGCCACCTGGAAGGCGTGGCTCCTGAGCCCGAAGTCCTTGACGATGTTCTCGGTCTTGGGGGAGAGGATCTCCCGGCGCAGAAAGTAGCGATCCAGCCAGAAGTAGACCTCCTGCGGCTTGAGGCCCGAGAGGTCAACCTCCTCAAGGGGTTCTAGACGAACGTCTTCAGGATTTACGTCAAGTGTTACTCTATCCTGAATCGTGGGCGAATAGACCGCGAAGCGCACGCCATCGGTGGCGATGCAGAGGTAGGGGGCTCGCTTGCCTGGCCCCTCCTGGGACCATAGGCAAGCGACGTATCTTCTGAGCTGCTCCTCCGCTTCCCCTCGGGTCTTCGCCAGGTCCCGCTCGAACTCGATGACCAAGTTGCCGAAGAGGTTGTCAACCTGGCCTCTCAGGATGCGGTCCTTCTGCTTGACCTTCACGTATTTCTCGATGCCAGCCACATAGTCTTCGATGAAGCCGGGTTGCACCCCTGACAAGCTGTCTCCCCGCTTACCTCCCAAATTCTTTAGGCGCCTAAGGGGAGACAGCTTGTCACCAAAGAGCTCATTGAGGAGCAGAAGGAAGCGCTGAGACTTGGCCGGCTCGCTTTGCTGCGACTGCACCGATTCCAGGTAGGCGGAAACGACCTGCTCCCACCTCGCCTGGCGAATATCTGGCATTCGAACTGCCTTTTCGCGGAGTTTACTCCTCTTCGCCACTCAGCGCCTCCTTCGACAGGCGGCGGGCGATCTCGAAGGCCGCGGCGATGCGGATGATCTTGACGTCGGAAAGCCCTTTAATTTCCAGGAACCTCTCCAGCGGCATGTTGGCCATTTCGGCAAGAGAGCCGAATCTCTCCAGGACCTCCTCGGCGATCTCCTTCGCCGGCCTTCCTTTGATGCCAGTGGATATGATGATGGCCAAAAGCTCGGCATCAGAGAGGGCCTCGGCTCCCAGTTCCCGCAACTTTCCCCCTGGATGGGCCCATTTCTTCATGCCAACAGCCTACCGTCAAGAGCATGTTGCCCGAACACGAAAGTTGTGTTATTGTCACTCATTCAACTACGACAAGCGGCAATTGACTCGCTCGCCCGTCACCCCATCATTCTACTTCGCGATGTGCATGGGCATGATGATGTGGGTGAAGTTCTCCACGCCGACGGGCTTGATCGCCGCCGGGCTGGTGGGCGTCGTCGTCTCCAAAGCCACCTGAGCGGAGCTGAGGACGCCGAGGACGTCAATGAGGTACCTGGCATTGAAGGCGATCTCCACCTCCTCCCCCTCGATCACGGCATCTATCTCCCCAACGTTGTCGCCTAACTCGGCCGAAGTGGCCATGATGGTCATCTGGCCAGGGGCCAATTCGCCCCCGGGGACAACCTGGACGCGGACAAGGTTGGCCGCATCGCGGGCGAAGAAGAAGGCGACCTTGATGGCCTTCAAGAAGTCGCCGGTGCTCACCACGGTGCGGGTGGTGTAACTCTTGGGGATGATCTGCCGGTAGTCGGGGAAGGCGCCCTCGATCAACTGGGAGATCAATTCCACGTTGCTCGCCTTGAAGAGGGCCTGATTGCGCTCCGGGGCGATGATGAGGGTGATGGGCTCCTCCTCTTCGGAGGCGATGCGGCTGACCTCCTGAAGCGCCCTGGCAGGGATGATGACGTTCAATGGCTCCGGCACGGGCTCAGCAAGTTCGGCTGTGCGCACCGAGAGGCGAAAGCCGTCGGCTGCGGCCAGGGTGAGCGACGTCCCCTCGAACTTGGTCAACACACCCGTCAGGATGGGGCGGCTCTCATCAGTGGCCGCGGCGAGGGTCACCTGGCTGACCATCTCGCGCAACACCTCCGGCTCGAGGTTCACCTGGTAGTCGCCAGTGATGGAGGGGATCAAGGGAAACTCCTGGGCGTCAATGCCTTTGATGTTAGCCTCGAAGCGAGCGCACTTGAGATTGATGGTCTGGGTGCGCACCACCAACTCCATATCGATCCGCTCCGGCGGCAAGGAGTTGATGAAATCGGAGAGCAGACGTGCCGGCACCGTGATAGCCCCCTCCTCCTCCACCTTGGCCCCGATCCAGCAGTTGATGCTGATCTCCAGGTTCGTGGCCGATAGTTTCAGGCGGGATTGATCGGTGGAGAGCATAATGTTGCTCAAAACCGGCAGGGTGCTCCTCGTGGCCACAGCCCGACCGACGATGGAAAGCCCTTTAGCTAGATTCCCTTGCAAACAGGAAACTTTCATAACTGTAACCTCCCCTGATGATCCTATAATCGTTGATCCAACCAATTCAAGTATACTACAGATAGCGAACTTATTCAAGGGCTAAAAGCAGGCAGGGCGAAAACGCCCCAAAGCCCATCCTTATCTCCTTCCCTCTCCACTTTCCCTTCCCCTGTGAAATAGATAGGGGTTTATGTGTGGCATGCCTTTGGCGCGGCACACATAAACCCCCTCTACTCCCGCAAGCCGAGGAGGAGATTGAGGAGAAGGTTACCACATAGGGTAACCCCCAGTTACAAAAAGGCAGGAAGCACTGATGCTCCCTGCCAAAGGACGCCTAAAGCCCGATTGTCCCTCAGTCTATAGAGCGGGGAAAGGGGATTTGGAGGGTTTAGGGGGCTGCGGCAAAGCGCAGCCCCACAAACCCATCCTTCTTACCCCGGGTTTGGTGTTAGACAAACTGTGACAAGCTGCCCCCTGCTACCTCTCAATGATCACCCGTACCTCGCAGGGCTCCAGATAGTTCCCGGTCTTGTCCACCACGACCAGGCGGAGGATATAGACCCCTTCAGGCAAGGCCCCAGTGTTCCAGTAGCCCAAGATGCCACTGACCACCGGCTCGTAGTGGAGCTCCCCGATGACCGCCCAAGCGGTAGGCCACTCGCCAGAGCCGAACTCCAGCTTGTAGAACCAGAAGTTGTCAATGGAGGCCGTCCCCTTGATGAAGGTGGTCCCCCAGCCATCCAGCTTGGTGTTCACGGTGGGGTAGAGTATGCTCGCCCTGGGGTCGCAGACGGCCACCTGTGGGGTGGGCACAATGGTAGGGTAAACCACGTAGGGCTTGGGGATGGCCGTGGGCACCGCCAGCGGCACGATGGGAGGAGGGACGTATGTTGGCACAATGGGAAGAGGGGCATAGCCGGGGATGAACAGCTTCTGTCCCACGAAGATGCAATTAGGGTTCAGCAAGCTGTTGGCGATGGCGATGGCCTGATAGGTGGTTCCAAAGCGGCGGGCTATGGAGCTGAGGATGTCCCCCGGACGCACAGTGTAATAGAAGCCGGAGGGAGAGAGTGCTGGCCAGGTCGGCTGGGCGGGGATGAGCAGTACTTGGCCAGCGTATATGTAATCGGGGTTGTAGAGCCCATTGGCTTGGGCGATGGCCCACGTCGTGGTGCCAAAGCGATAGGCGATGGAGGAGAGGGTATCCCCCCAGCGCACGGTATAGTAGAAGCCCGCAGGCTGTGGAGGCCCGGCGGCTTCGGCCACAATGCCGGTCACTGCGGCCAGGAGCATTAAAAGCAGGAGCAGCGTGGGGATCCTATTGCAGATTTTGTTTTTCATTTAGCACCTCCTTGAGCTTAGGGTGAAGGGCTGGAACTAATGTCCTCCCACGACATTCTCTTCTGGAATGTCCCCTGCACCCTGACTTATCACACGACTTTAGAATCTACCCCTCTTGGCTTCGAAGGTCAAATGAGGCTAAGCGCGTAGCTTCCTAATCAGACCGATCACTACCAAGAAGGCAGCCAAGACCATCTTTAGGGATAGCTCCGAACCGGCCACTGGCAACCTGGCTGGCGGATTCAAAGCGGGGCCTTTGAGGCTGATGGCATCCAAGTTGACGTCCACCTCCCGCCTGCCCGTTGCCCACTTCTTCCAGACCCTGATGAAAAGGGTCAAGGTGCCCGAGGGAGGGGCGACGATGTCGGTCTCGTAGGCCTCCATGTTGTGGGGCGAGAAGCGAGGCTGCTCCTCCCATCCCACGTCAATCCAATTGGTGACAGCCGTCCAGTCGGTCCCTCCACTTGGGTCCCAGCCCACTTGCACACGATAGCCCCAGCTTGACGCCTTGGAGCTGCCCTCCGTTGACCTGACCTTGCCATGCATGGCGAAGTGGTATTTCTCGCCGGGTATCAGCCCAGTGATCCGGTGGTATACGCCGGCGTAACGGTCAGGGTCCGAGCCCGCCTGTCCCAGGGTGGAGATCTCGATCCCCTGAGAATGCTCCCCCTCAAAGACCACCGGATCCCAGGTATCATCCCACCAGACGTAATCGGTGAGCCCACCGTTGTCAAAGGCCCCCCAGCCGAGGGCCAGCCCAGCGGAGAAGCCATCCTCGAAGTCCCCGTTCGCTATGTATTCGGCGTTACGGTTAGCAAACGCGACCTCAACCAGGCTGACGTCATCAATGTTGAAATCCACCTCCCACCCCCCAGTTGACCACTTCTTCCAGCCCCTGATGAATACGGTCAACCGCCAGCCGGTGGCCGTGATGGTGGTGTGGAACTCCCCAAAGGGGCCAGGGGTGGTTCTGGAGTAGTGGGGGGAGTTCACATCGGTCCAGACGACGCTGGGCGCCCAAGGGTTGATCCCACCACTGAGGTCGAAGCCCACTTGCATGCGGTATTCATAGCCTGAGGCGTGAGGGCCGCCCACCGTCGAGCGCACCATGCCGCGCATAGTGAACTGATAGGAGGTGCCGGGCACAACACTGACGGTTTGATAGATGCCAGCATAACGGTCAGGGTCCGTGCTATCCTGGCCCAGGGCGCAGATATCTAGCCCTTGAGAGTGCTCCCCATCGAAAACCACCGGATCCCAAGCGTCGTCCCAGAAGACATAGGTAGCGAGCCCACCATTGTCGAACCTGTGCCAGCCCAGCCCCACCCCATCAGGGCCGAAACCTATCTCGAAGCTGCCGTTCGCAATAAGGTTCGAGGAACTGAAGCTCGTGGTGTGAGCAGCCGAAGAGCCAGGTATGACCAAGCCCTGCCCCACGTAGATCAGGTCCGGATCGGCGATGCCGTTCGCCCCCGCCAGGGCGCTGACGGTGGTGCCAAAGCGAAGGGCTAAGGCGGAGAGGGTATCCCCCGGCTGGACGACGTAGAACCCCTCTCCAGTGGAGGATCCAGGCATGACCAAGCCCTGCCCCACGTAGATCAGGTCCGGATTGACGATGCCGTTCGCCCCCGCCAGGGCGCTGACGGTGGTGCCCAAGCGAAGGGCCAGGGCGGAGAGGGTATCCCCCAGCTGGACGACGTAGAACCCCTCTCCGCCAAGGGGTTCCCCAGCATGGATCGCTCCGGGGGCGAGGGGCAACACAGCCATAAAAATCAAGGCTATGACTACAAGTGCAGGTTTCCCTTTCATCGCAAAAACCTCCTCCCCTCTGACAGACACGGATGTCAGGCCAAAAGGGATTACGCTTCTTGATTTCCCTCCCCCATAGGACGTCCCAATTTAGCCCTTGCCCTCTTCCTAAGAAAGGGGGGGAGGGGGGCATGAGCTAGCTTCCGCTCTTCCAGAAAACGCTCGAAGTCCTCACGGCGCACCCTATACTCGCCCTTCAATCTGATGGCTGGGATAGTCCCTTCTCGCAGGTATCGCCTGACCGTCTGAATATGGTACCCCAGCGCACGGGCTATATCCTCGCTAGTTAAAAGCTCCTTCTCCTCCATTCCCAACCTCATATTGCATTGTTATGTATTGTTATATTGCTCCATATTCTTTCATAACGTGTTGCTATGTATTAGTATATCATGTTTCGCGAATCCTGTCAAGCCCATACCGCGGCTATGGGCTGTGTCAGCCCTCATAATCCTCGATCTTCCAGACACCACGATATGTCGTGGCATAAAAAGATGCTTGCCACTACATGTTGGGGTAAAATAAAAGATACGTTCCCGCCAAGGGTAACGTATCTTTTTATCCTGAAGGCCGTAGCAAATTTTAAGGTTCTTTTCGGGGAATGGGCTCCTTGAAATCGTAGATCCCACCTTCGATCCCCCAGCCTGCCCCACAGCCTCGGCATTCTAAAGCCTCGCCCCTCCGGCTCAGAGGCGAATGGTGGCATAGAGGGCATCGCCAGAAGACAGCCGGCTCAACCTTCGCTTTGCTGACCGTCGTCTTGATGAAGATGCTGGGGGCCAGTTTCAGAGGCGCCATCGGGCCTTGCAACAGCCCATCGAGGGAGGCGAGCATCTTAGCGTCGAGGAGGCGCTTAAAAAGAGGAAGGCGGAAGGTCGAAACGGAGAGCTGCCTTTGAAGGATGAAGCCGACCTCCCTCAGGTGTCTCTCCATGAGGGCGGGATGGAAATTGTAGTTGAGTTTGAGGAACTCGAGGGGCTCGAGGGAGAAGGGGTTTCCGCACTCGCGGCCCAGGAGGAAACGTATGATCCTCTTCAGGTTTCGCTTGTTGGCATATTCCAGGACGTAGGTGCCCTCAGGCCTGAGGATGCGCTTTATCTCCCCCAAAGCGGCTGGGAGGTCTTGAACATGGTGCAGCACCCGCACCGTCACTGCTGTGTCAAAGAGGGAATCGCCGAAGGGCAGGTTATAGAGGTCGGCGGCAACATAGATGAACCTCTCGTCTTGGCCCAACTTCGCCTGGGCTTCCCAAAGCAGGGACTTGGCGTAATCGAGGAGGACGACCTGCCTGTAGCCCCGATAGAGGTCGGTCAGGCGTCCGAAACCAGCGCCGATCTCGATGAGGCGTTCGCCCCAAGGAGGGAGGAGCTTGCCCAGGGCGATGCGCTCCGCCAAATCCTCGTATTCCCTACCCCGCCAGAATTCGGTCCGATACTCGCTCCCCTCGTAGTCGCAGATCTCGGCCATCTGTTCAAACCTTTGGCCGGATGGTCACCCTGCGGCTGTCCCCTTCGCCCACGCTCTGAGTAGTCACAGCAGGGTGATCCCTCAGGGCAAGGTGCACTATGCGGCGTTCGTGGGCCGGCATGGGCTCCAGGGCCACCGGCTCGTGGGTGAGCTGCACCCGCTCGGCCATCCTCTGGGCCAGCTGTTTGAGGAAGCGCTCACGCCGCACCTTATACCGCTCCACATCTACGACGATGTTGGCCCAGCGTCGTATCTTGCGGCTGACGATCAGCCGGGTGATGGCTTGCAAGGCGCTGAGGGTCTCCCCCCGCCGCCCGATGAGGATGCCCAGGTCATCGCCGGTGATGTTGAGGACTATAGGAAAGGCCTCCGCAGGCCCAGCCTGCTCATCGCCTCCCCACATGGAAACCTGAGCTTTCATCCCCATCAAAGCCAGCAGCCTCTCCAAGGCCTCCTTGGCCGTCTGGCCGACCTCTTCCTCTTTCACCTTGGGGATGCTGATCAGGACCCTCGCCTCCTCCCCTCCCCACCCCAGGAGGCC
>Ga0315314_1000984_pt1 | contig 27351 bp, 31 predicted proteins | sample TDP9_MG_FD_203631 | JGI IMG/M metagenome (GOLD analysis project Ga0315314, IMG submission 203631) | Freshwater sediment microbial communities from Lake Towuti, South Sulawesi, Indonesia - TDP9 | ecosystem: Environmental > Aquatic > Freshwater > Lake > Sediment | place: Indonesia: South Sulawesi... | reverse complement strand
CATATCTTCCATTAGTAGACTTGCATCTCCATCAGTGTGTTTCAAAAGGGGGATGCCTCTTTTTCTGGCAGCGTTAGCCACCCTTTTTAAGTGTTGCAGCTCAAACTCTCTGAAAAGCTTAGGATGTATTAACGGTCCGTGTGCATCGGCGTAATCGTCCGTGATGTCTAAAATATCAACCCCTGCATCCATTACGGCTTTATCCAGCTCTACACAGACGTCTGCGACTATACCCATCAATCTTTTTGCAAAAGATGGGTTTGCATACATGTCGAAAAAAAGTTTGTCCATCCCACCTCTAATTCTCCATGAAATTGAAAAACCAGTATGTCCTCCACCGATGACCACCATGTCTTTGCCCACCTCTCTAACTACTTTTTCAATTATTTCCATTCTGCCAGGAGCAGCGGGGTCTGGGGGGACGTAGCTATCTAAATCTTCAGGCGTCTTAATTATTCCATCTACCCACCAAGTTGTTATTGGCGATAACTTACAAACCATACCCCACTCATCCACGAACGTTGCTTCATCTAAGAATTTGGGAACGTAGCCCCGATAAGGCAGGGAGTCGGCGTAGACCCTTACCGCGTCAAAGTCAAGTCTCTTGCAGGCTTCCACATAATTCATAACACTCTGTAAATCAACTTCAAACGTATCTTCGCCTTTCCGATAAGCGGTGCGTCTTGGTGTTTTTCGTCCAATTATCTTTTCAACGATCAGCGGGTCGATGTTGTCCGCAACAGGCACCATATCAGGTTCTTTAAATTCTATGGCTGTCAGAAACCTTTTCCTATGCGACCAAGGCAAAATTTTCATCCCTCAGAAAAGCTTCAACGAGTCTTAGAGTGACTCCTCGATCGGATAGGAGGGTGATTCCTTCCCTCTTTCTATTTGTTTTCCCCTTTCCATCTCGAATATAACCAAGTTTATTGCGTCTGGGCATGAAACTGATATTTTTCCATCCTTTGCCCAATGAATCTCTGCGCCAAGTCTCAAAGAAAGAAGCTGCGGATATAAGGAAACAAAGGCTAAGCCACAAATACGCCCTCGCTTTGCCTTTCCACTTACTATTCTATAAACATCGTCGACCCCCACTTTTCCAGATATCTCAAAGGTGTCTCCAATTTCGTGCCCAGCTACACATGTTCCTTCTTTATCCAAAACTCTCACAATTACATTGTACAATGCCATATCAATTCACCCTATTTCCTTTGGTAAAGCTTTTAAATGTTTCTTGATAAATCTCATGTGGGATCTTTATGAAAATAGGTCTAATGCATACTGCATATAGAAAATCTCCTGAGGCGCTAGTTTCTAAGGCCGCTAAATTCGGATTCGACGGCGTTGAGTTTACTCCAGGATGGTCCGAATGGGGTTCTTTCTCTCCGTTAGACTATGAGAAAAGTGCTCGAAAGAGGTTGAAGGAAATGATAGAATCTGAAGGTCTCAAGATATCAAACTTGTCTCCGCGTAACAATTTCACAACCCCTGACATGTCTGTGAGAGAGAAAGAACTGCTGGCTTTCAGAGCATATTTGGACCTTGCCAACGATCTAGAAGTTGACTTAGTCCGCGTTACACAAGGGCATTTGTATCCCAGCGTTGCATATGAAAAGCAATGGGAAGCATGTGTTGAATGTATAAAAAGGTGTCTTAAGATGGCTGATGACTTAGGGATCACTCTCTTCTTGGACAACCATTTTTTTGCTTCTCTAGCTGATAACGTTGACATGATTGCGGAAATTGGCTCTGAAAACCTTAAAATGAACGTAGATGTTGGGAACGCAGCGGCTCAAGGTGAGGATTGCCTAGATATTATACGTAAAAACCGTAGACTGATTGTTCATACGCACGTAAAGGACTTCAAAAGAATCGACTCGATAATTGAGACCGGCTTTGGACGCCCAGGAGTTTTCCAGCTCAAGGAAACGAAAAGGCTTCGATGGGTGGCTATCGGCGATGGGGAAGTAGACGTGAAAGGGTTCGTGAAAACGCTCAGAGATGTGAACTATGAAGGTTTCCTCTCGATCGAAAATGAAGGAGCAGAGAGTATGAGAAGCGCTGTAGATCCAGATGCGCCAGATGAAACTGTAAAAAAGGGATTGGCCTATTTAAGGAAATTGATAGGTTAACAACCATTTTCGCTTCTCCGAGGTCTCCCATATCATCTTAACTTCTTTCTAATATGTGAGTCATAGATTGGACGAAAGCATCTTGGGGCAGTCTCCCATCAGCGTCATCATTGAAACACATGGGAACAAACGGGTACTAGGCATCGTTCAGCAAGAGGGAGAATGCTAAGCGCCTAGATAAGATCGAAGAGTTGCATATTGCAGACTAGAGGTAGTGAAGATGAGGTGTGGATTCTCAATTCGGTTTCACCGAAGTCTTGGGAAGGAGGCAGACCATTAGACCCAAACTCCATTCAGAATGACTAAATCCTAACAACGCATAACGGGACGTACCTCACTCCTATCTTTCTTAGAGACAAAAAGTTTTATATCAAAGAAAGATGGGATAATTTCAGGTTTGAGGTGAAGCTATGAAAATCGGTTTATGTGCTTTCATGTTAGTTGGTCGGGGATCAGGAATTCAAAGCCTCGGTTACGGCACTACCCTTGAAAACACCATAAAAAAGGCGGCGGATCTGGGTATGGATGGCATTGAGCTTGGTGATGCGATTGGACCAGACAATCCAACACGCCCCTTCCAGCTACCAGACAAGGCCTATCGAAAGAAGATCAGAGAGATGATAGAATCCCATGGGTTGACACTCACTAACATACAATCGGACGACCGTTTCTGCGACCCTTTCGGGTTCGGGTATCTTACTGGCAGACCAACGCTGATGGCCGCCCAATACCGTCTGGAGATGGCGAGGGATCTCGGGACAGACTTGGTCAGAATAGACCTAGTTGCCAGTAGGGATAGAACGGTGCCGCTTGGCAGACAGTGGGCTCAAGCCATCGAACTCGTCAAGGAATACTGCATAATGGCTGAGGACTACGGCGTAACCCTTGCCATACACAACCACGGCTGGCTCTCGGTTATGGACCGCTTCCAGATGATCAAGGACTGCGGCTATCCAAAGAACCTAAAGCTGCAGTTAGACGTCATAAACTGTGCCAACCGAGGCGAGGACCTATTCGAGACGACGCGCATATGCAAGGACTACCTCAGCAAGAGCATGCACGTCAAAGATCAGAGGGTTATGTTCAAGGACATTGACATACCTCCAGTACAATTGGAAAGCGGATTCAGGGAGATTAATCACACAACTCACAGCTTTCTATGCGATATCGGCGACGGAAACCTCGTTGACTGGGAGGCGTACCTGAAGCTCTTGAAGGAGATCAAATACGACGGCTACCTGAACATAGAGTCGTTCACCCATAGGCAACAGATCGGAGTTCCCGACTGGATATCATATGAGAAGGGCGTGGCATACCTAAGAAAGATGGGCAAAAAAGTGGGATATTAACCCAATATTCCCCCCTTTTTCAAAAAATATCAAGCTGTGAAGTTGCTTACGCTCATAAGATACGATAGAGAGGAAATAAGACTCCCTTCGATCGTTATGCTTCGTCAGGTGAAGGAAGACATAGAGCTGATGCGATAGGCATAGTGTCTAAGGAAGGCGTGATCGCAAGTGTGTTCGGAGGTGAAAGGAGACACTTCGGAGCTATTGCACATGCCTTACCTACCAAAGCTCTGCACGCAGAAAAGATTTGGTTAAATCTAGATGTCATTTTTGTACCGGGTCATGCGGATTTCGAGGAAACTAAATCCATGGCCGAGAAGTTCGCAAAAGAACTCCAACAGATGGTAACAGCCGTCAGCGGTGTGTGGGTTCGAATTCCACCCCCCGCACCATCCTATATTTAAGGCCCCGGCCAACCCTCTGCCGTGATCTAACACGAAGGTCAGATCCGCTTGGGAGAAGCCCAAGCGATCATCTTAGCCCGCGGAAGGAACGCGTTGCTTTTGATGGATGAATCTAGTGGAAGGTCTCTCGCTGAAACATGGGGTTTGAGGGTCAGGGAACACTCTACGTGATCCTAAAAGCCTTCAGAGAAAGAATACTAAGCAAAGATGAAGCAAGGGAAGCCGTACTCCAGCTCATAGGCAAGGGGTTTAGAATCGAGCCGAGACTACTGGCAAGAATATTGAAGGAAATTGAGAGTTTCACTCCTCCACATGGTTAGATGCTGGATCCCAAAGGCCAAGCCTTCTACTTCCTATCGCTCATCATCACCTTCAAGCTCGGAAAAGGCCTTACAATCCCCTTTGACCTTCATCAACTCCATCAGCCAAATCCCAGGCTCCAGCTTCCAGAAAAACTTCGCATATGACAAAACTTGTCATTTCCCTTTTTTCTACTTACGCCCTTCAAGCCTTTATGGACAGCTGCGGCTTGGAATAGGATTTTAATACCTCTTCAATTCTCATCTTATGAGGAGCGGCTGATATGGAACTGAAGACAGTTAAAATCGAAACGCCGGAGGGATGCAACCTCATACTCGGCACCAGCCACTTCATAAAGTCGGTCGAGGACCTGCATGAGGCTATGGTGAACTCTGTTCCAGGGATAAGTTTCGGCATCGCCTTCTGCGAAAGCTCTGGGCCGTGTCTGATACGGAGCTCAGGGAATAACGAAGCTTTAACTAAACAGGCCGTCGACTCCGCCCTCGCGGTGGGGGCTGGACACAGCTTCCTAATCCTCCTGAAGAACGCGTATCCAATAAACGTGTTAAACGCGATAAAGAACGTCCCAGAGGTGTGCGCAATCCACTGCGCCACAGCCAACCCCGTGGAAGTCGTGATCGCTGAGACTGAGCAGGGGAAGGGAATACTCGGCGTCATCGACGGACTGAAGCCAAAAGGCGTAGAAACGGAAAAAGACGTTATGGAAAGGAAGTCATTCCTGCGGAAGATCGGATACAAACTTTAGCCTAGGGAACTGCACACCCTTTCTGAACAATCACCTCTCGTTGATGCTTAGCTACACTAGTTGGGAGATGTTATTTTTGCTGAGTGGTCTAGCCACGACGAAGAAGTGCTGAAGCCTTGGTCGAGCGCCGCTCAAAAACGTTCGAATGGTCGGCTCAGCCATAGTGGAGTATGCACACGTAGAGCCGGCAAGAAGACTTTCACCGCAACGACTGTAATTCTAGACTCAAGATCCCGTGCCTCAGGGCTGCGTGGGTTCGAATCCCACCCCCGCACCATCCCTAAATACGCCCTAAACATGGCTTCTTTGGCCAAAATGTCGTGACATAATGACAAAAATCATCTACTGATGAGCAAAGCGGTTATGCCTATTCCCATCAATATGACTCGGTAAAAATAAATGGTTCTCCTGTGTTAGCGCACTAGCTAGGGCTTAGTGGAGAAAAAGCAATGTACCATACTGTGCCAGATTCCTCCCCTTGATTTATATCTCTTCATCGTATTTTACGACTTGACCCTCCGTTTACAGCGATCGCAGTAGACGGCATCCGGGGCTAATCTTGCCCCACAGAAGGGGCAAAGAGCGGTCAATGGAGGCTGTGGTGCCAAGCTTGGCTGTTCAGGAAGTGGTGAGACCTCTTTAATCTCCTGTCTTGCCTTTTCCAATTCAACCTTGGCTCTCTCCAGTTCTAGTTCACGCATTTCTACCGTATGCTTATCGCATGCCAGGCACAATCCGAGCATGGGTTCGACGTGCATGCTGTTGGTGTTAATGCATATCTCCTTTTCAGTTACAACTTTCCCTAATAGAAACTTGCTGTACAGCCTATCTATAAATTCACTTAGTTCCTTTCTTTCTACAGTATCCTTAAACACAGCCTGTTTATCCATTTTGGAGAGAAGCATGTCCTTGCTGAGTTCTAAGACGTGAGGCTCCTCAATTATGGGGTGGAGAAGTGTTTTGGCTGCAGGGACAGAAGTCTCCACTCCAACTGTTGCCTTGTACATCGAGATTGTTGCACGCTCAGCGGGGATCGCCTCTGCAGGTGTTGGTGCAGAAGATACGGGGACTGCTACTGCAGGTGTTACTCCGGGGGAGGGCGTCTCAGCGGGTTGGGATTTTTCCTCCATGGTGGGCATGAGAGTTGTAAGTTCTGGGGGTGGCATTGCATAACTCCTTATGACTGCGGGAATATAAGTTGTCAAAGTTCTTGGGGGCGTGGGAGTGTAGTCTAGTAATAAGTTAGTCCTTGTCGCCGTAATCTTGTACTTTCTCATCAGCTGGAAGTAGTTATACGTCACTGTCTGGCACGTATTTGGATTCTTTATTTTCCTCGTAGACCTATATTTGTTCTCGACTTCTGTCTTAAGGTCTATATGTATATCGAATTTTTGATCAACTCTCCGCTTTGCTTTCACGATGACTTCAGCAAATAAATCTGTGAAATTCGTCTCAGCGTAACTATACTCGGGTTCAGAGTGGAGACCAACATCTAGATCAGTGAAGTCGAGATCAACACTAACTCCGCCCCCCCTTTTCGTATTAGTTGTCGTCTTTTTACTCCATTCATCCCTGAAAGTTTCCATAAACTCTCCTATGAACTCCACTTCAGTCGAGGATTGTTGGGATAACTCCCTCTCCACCTTGGCCCTTCTGAAGACCTCTATCTCCACTTCTTCTCCCGGAGTCAATGGCAAAGAGTATAAGTGTCTTCCAAGCGCGAAGCCGATAGGCTCTATTTTAACTTCGTATTTTGTTGTTACGACTATTGGGTACTTGGCACCCGTAACCCAGACTTGGTGGGAGACATCAAACGCAAACTCCGCCTTGCACGGCTCTTTCAAGATTAGATGGTCTGTCGAAATCTTGGACTCGCACTCGCTCATGTAAAAACTCCTCAATAACAACATAAAAATTCCATATAATTAAACTTTAGCCTATTCCCTTCCATTTGTTGAATCTGTAGGGCTTATTTACTGCAAACCCAATTAACTGTTAAAAATTCAGCAGTAAATGCCGAAAATGGACCAAGAGAAACATAAAGCATCGTCTTTTTAAAGTCCGAAACCTTCAGACCTACTTTCTCAAAGGAAAAATCGCTCTTCACCAGAATAAGGAATAAAATTGGATATGTGCGGTGTGTGTAGAGAGTATGAGAGAAGGAAGAATAGCCTATTCTATTCTTTCTTTGGCAAATTCTTGGAGCAAAAGTGTCATGACACTTTTATAAGCTGGTTCAAATTCGAGTTATACATCTTTACAGTAGGATTAATTAGACACGACAAGGTATGGTCTATGTGGATGTGGTAATGCTTGGGCCATACAATGGCTAAGATAACGCTTCATAGCCCTGATATGTCCAAATTTGAGCATATCGAGCTTTTGGTGGACACAGGCTCAACGTACACATGGGTTTCAAACGTTATGTTGAAGAGATTAAACGTGGAAGCCAAGACCGCGAGAAAGTTCAGAACCATAGATGGCAGGCTGCTTGAAAGAGGGGTTGGGGAAGTCATAATCGAGTACATGGGAGAAAAAGCCACGAGAATGGTGGTTTTTGCCGAGGAAAGTGACTCGGAGGTCCTCGGCGTAGACGCGCTCGAAGGTCTGGGACTTGAAGTAGACCCAATAACTAGACGGCTTAAAAAAGTCGAAGCGTTGCTGGCCCTTTGAAGAACAACTACAAACCCTGAAGAATACGGATGTGAATCGATTCTCTTGGACTAATGTGAGTGTGTGACAAGGATATTAACTTCCCCACCGCAAAGGTATCGTACATTAAGTTCCTATTTGAAAGTTAAAAATATCACGACGCACGTAATAACAGATTTCATTCAACTCAAAGATGGATTAATTCCTCTCAAATGTGTCATGACACCTTTATAAGCTGGGTTCAAATCAGAGTTATAGCGCTATCCCCGCACCATCCATAAATACGCCTTAAAACGAGCTTTTTGGCTAAAACGACGTGAAATCTTAATGGTTAAAGCGGTCGAAATTAAATTGTGCGTAGGTTCTTTTTCTTCCATGATAGTCAAAATGCTTAAATGATGTAATTACAATGTAATTACATGATAGAGATGTCTACCATCACCGTTAGAATCCCCGAGGGTTTGAAGAAGAGAATGAGTCGAATAAAGGGGGTTAACTGGAGCGAGGTTGTTAGGAGGGCTATAGTGGAGAGGGTTATAATTGAGGAGAAGCTGGGGAATAAGAACTGGGATTTAGTGAGGAAAGCTGCTGGAGAGACCGATGAATTGCGAATGAAGCTTGAGGCTAGATATGGGAGATGCGATTATGACAGCGCAGAGACCATCAGACGCTGGAGGGACCTTCGGGCGTGGAGAGAATAGTCATAGACGCATCGATAGCGACTAAGTGGCTCGTATCAGAGAGGGGTACGGATAGAGCCCTAAGGTTGAGGGATCTATACCTGAGTGGAGGTTTGGAACTAATAGCTCCAGCATTAATCTACTATGAAGTGGCAAACGCGTTGAGATTCCACCCCCATTATAGGTTAACAGAGGCGGAGCTGCTCAGTGCTGTTGTGGCGTTAGGTGATATGCAAATAGCTATGCAGCCTACGACTGAGATTTGGTCTAAGGCCTTTGAAATATCAATATCAGAAGGAATAGCGATTTACGACTCCATATACATAGCGATGCCATTAACATTTGACGCTAAACTGGTGACGAGTGATAAGAAGCTGGTTGAAAAGTTAAGTGGGGAAATCAAAAAGAGAGTCTCCCTCTTGGAGGAACTTATTTAATAGATAACCTGATCAGCATGATTCTGACAGAGGTTGAAATATATAATAATTGTGATGGTTCTGACATGGGTATGAACGAGGATTTGAATCTACCTCTACATGAGTGAGAGATAGTTCACGCCGCGATGGAAGAAGGTAGAAGATGAATAAGATCATCCGCGTCGATCCAGAAAATCCCAAGATCGACGCCATAAGGGAAGCGGCAGACGTAGTCAGAAAAGGCGGTGTCATAGTGTATCCCACAGACACCGTCTACGGTCTTGGAGCCGATGCGCTGAAACCTGAAGCGGTTCTAAAGATATTCAAGATAAAAGGTCGACCTCTAGACCAGCCTCTACCAGTGGCCGTTTCGGGTTTGGAGATGGCTGAGAGGCTCGCATTTGTCGAGGATGGATCTAGGAAACTTATGGAGGCCTTCTGGCCTGGGGCTCTGACCGTAGTTCTGGAGAAGAAGCCGATCGTGCCATCGATGGTTGTTGGCAGAGGAGTGAACGTTGGGCTGCGGATGCCGAACCATATCGTGCCCCTCATGATAATTCATATGTCGGGCACCCCCCTCATTTCCACAAGCGCGAACAAACATGGAAGGCCAAGCCCCCTTGAGGCGCTGGAAGCTGTGAGGCAGATCGGTGGCGAGGTCGATCTGGTCCTTGACTGCGGGAGAGCTAGAGGTCAACCGTCGACGATAATCGATTTGACGAAGACGCCGCCGCTGATGATCAGGAGCGGCCCAGTGACGAAGAAGATGATAGAGGAGATTGTTGGCCGCGTAGAGGGCTAACTCGCCCTTAACCTCTCAAACCTCTCACTCAACTCTCTGCCCTTCTTGAGTTTCTCCTCGAGCTGCCTCTTCAACTCATCTATTATCGCCACGGGAGTCGGGTCAACCTCATACAAAACGGCTAGGTAGATGCTCGCAAAGTCTCCGACATACATCGCTGAGAACATCCTAGCAAGCCTGCTCCGCCCCCTCGCCCGAATTTCCAAGACATCCTTAGCGCCTTCCTCGAAGATCAGCCTTCTCGTCACATCCATCCTCGTCTTAATCTCGACTGGCTCTTGGTCGTCTCGTATGAGGACGACGGAGAAGCTTCTGGTCAGGCTCTTCAGGCCTGTCCAGCCCACGGCCTCGTTGTGGTTGAGTTCTGGAAAGAACTCTGCTTTGGCAGGGGTTTTGCTGTTCTCGTTGAGCTGGGTCTTCATACGGAGGGCCACACTCTCATAGAGGTCGAAGCCGCAGACGAAAGGGATGCTTCCCTCCAAGCCGATGGCGAGCCTCTTAGAGGGGTTGAGCGGTACCGGCGTCTCAGGCCTAACCTCATCCCTCAGCTCCGCCACAACCGCCACTGCCTCCTTCACCTCCTCCTCGATAGGATGGATGAGCCGCAGCTTCTCCAATGAAGAGGCTAACGGAAAGAACAGGTAGGCGACCGCGCTCCTCGGCGGGTAGCCCCGGGGCAGCCTCACAAGGGGAACCCCGAACTCTTCACTGAACTCCTGTAATAGTCCTCCAGAGGTAACGACTACCGTCATGCACCTCTTTTCTATCGCGTCGAGGCACGCGCTCACCGTCTCCTCAGTGTTCCCCGAGTAGCTGACGACCAGAACCAGCGTCTCCTCATCGGCATAGGCTGGTAGATGGTAGCCCCTACAGACCTCTATAGATATCGGCAGCGTATCCCTCAGCCAGTCTTTTAGGAGGTTGCCGCCTATGGCTGAGCCTCCCATACCCGCGACAATGATGTTTCTCGGTCTTCCATACTTGATCGATACCTTGTCTGTTATCTTCACTTCCCTTGGAATCGTTAGACCTCTAGAGATAGTGATAGCGTCTTCGCACTGCTCTGGGAAACACCCCACGATTTTGCACATCCCTTCCCTATCGATGTCCGCGATTATCTTCAAGTCATCTAGTATCGAACCCATCAACACGCCCCCGTTAGCGGCTGCAACTCCTACGTCTGAAGAAATAGACAACGACTCTATAAAAGTGACGCTTAGACTTTGCAACAAACAGTCAGGGTAAAGGCTTGGAGACCCACCTTTGGCCTATAGTCGCCTGCTCTCTTAGCGATCATCAGCATCCTGCTTAACTATAACTCTTATTGTAGAGATATAACGAACTCAATCCTTAAACCATCCCTATCGAAAACCGCTTCCTAGACCCCTTCAAGGGGAGGGTCTAAATGAGGATTGGCTTCCACGTCTCCATCGCGGACTCCATAGACGAGGCTGTAGACAGAGCGGTGGAGATTGGGGTAAACACCTTCCAGATCTTCACACGCAACCCGAGGGGCTGGCAGTTCAAACCCCTCGACCCAGAGGAGAAGAACCTCTTCAAGGAGAAGCTTGGCAAGGTCGACATTGAGCCCGTCTTCATCCACATGCCATACCTCCCCAACCTAGCCTCCCCGAGAGATGAGGTTTACATCCTTTCCGTCAGATCCCTTACAACGGAGTTGAGGCGTTGCGATGAACTCGGCGTTCCGTTCCTGGTGACGCACCTGGGGAGCCACCTGGGCTCGGGTAAGGCCATGGGCTTCAAGAGGATCATAGAGGCGGTTAACACCGCTTTTTCAGAGGCGAGGAGCGAAGCCACGCTGCTGCTTGAGAACACAGCGGGGACGAGGAATAGTATGGGCTCATCCTTCGAGGATATCAGGAGGGTTATCGACAGCATAGCCTTCGATGAGCGGGTTGGGGTCTGCTTTGATACCTGCCACGCATTTGCGGCAGGGTACGACCTGAGGGGGAGAGAGGCCGTTGAGGACGTGCTCGCGGCCTTCGACTCAGTCCTAGGATTGAAGAGGCTTAAGCTGATTCACCTCAACGACTCTGTGGGAAGTCTCCGCTCGTACATAGATAGACACGAGCACATAGGGCTTGGCAGGATCGGAGAGGAGGGGTTTAAGGCTATTCTTAATTGCGAGTTCGGGAGACGCCCACTGATAATGGAGACGCCGGTCGACGAGAAGAGGGGCGACCTTGAGAACCTGATGAAGGTTAGAGAATTGGCAGAGGCGTGAGCATATTTATTTCCAAACATTAGGATTCAAAAGGATATTTGAGGCGACGCTCGATGAGCGAATCCTTCCACACAAAATACGATAAACTCCTGATAGTAAGCCTAGCTCTAAACCTAATCCTCCTCGCATCCCTAGGCGTGGTCTTAGCGCAACACAGCGCTCTGAGGACACAACTGAATGAGATTACCGAGTCTTACCAGTTCCTGCGCAAAGAGATGAACATGACCCAGTCTCAACTGGCCTACTACAAGACGCAGGCCGAGCACTATAGCAATCTTGTTAGGAGTGGAAACGCCACCACGGGCGTCACCGGCCGCTCGACCGTTCACATAGTAGCGGTGAAGATGGTGCAGACTGGCTTCCAGGCCGTCTATGAGGGCGTCGTCATGACCGCGGCTATCGAGTTGAAGACGGGTGAGGGGAGAATTCTGGTCAACACCCAGCCTAGGATAGGCATAGACATCCAGACGAGCGCGAGAACTGCGGCTCTTGTGACAGAGAATTTAACGGGAGTGGCTCTGAGCAAGACAGACGTTATACTAACCATTAAGGCGAGTGAGGATGTCGATGTGGTCGACGGATCAAGTGCAGGCGCGGCCATAACTGTCGCCATGCTCGCGGCGGTTAGAGGACAGGGGATCAACACCACCGTCTATATGACCGGGACGATCAACTCTGACAAGACAGTCGGACCTGTCGGTGGCATAGTCGAGAAGGCTTTGGCGGCTGCTAAGAATGGTGCGTCTTGCTTTATAGTTCCGAAGGGCCAGGGCATGGTTATAATTTATGTTCCTAGGGAGACTCATTGGGGGCCATGGGTCATCATCACATACGACCAGCAGCGGATGAAGCTTCAGGACTATCTAACTCAGCGTAGTTACTCGACGAAGGTTTTAGAGGTCGGGAAGGTCGAAGAGGCTTACGGGCAGTTTATCGCCTGAATTTCCCTACGATCTTCGGTGGTAGGCTGCTGTCTGGTTGAGGGTAGGTGGGAAGTGATAATATGCTTTATAGTAATTTTTAATTGAATAAAAATGCATATTCTTATATACTGGAATTCTCAGTAGACCCCTACATCGATCAGGCGGAGAAACAAAAAAATGGTGGCGAAGAAGATCCGAACAATAGAGGAGATCAACGAGAAGATCAAGAAAGGCGACGCCGTCGTGGTAACAGCCGAGGAGATGAAGAGGCTCGTCGAAGAAAAGGGAGTCAAAGTTGCCGCTAAGGAGGTCGACGTAGTCACCACGGCAACCTTCGGCGCCATGTGCTCCTCGGGGGCGGTGATCAACATCGGCCACGCAGACCCTCCGATAAAGATTCACCGCGCGTGGATGAACAACGTGGAAGTGTCCCATCCTGGCGCGGCTGTCGACCTGTACATAGGCGCGACCATCATGGACGAGGACCGCCCCTTCGAGTATGGCGGCGGACACGTCATCGAGGAGCTGATTCGCGGAAAGGAGGTTGAGTTCAGGGCGACGGCGTACGGCACAGACTGCTACCCGAGCACCAGAGTCGAGTCGACGCTCACCAAGGACGACATGAACCAGTTCTATCTGCTGAACTTCCGCAACTGCTACCAGCGCTACAACTGCGCGATCAACAGCCGAGACGAGACCATCTACACCTACATGGGGAAACTCCTCCCCCACTTCGGAAACGCGACCTTCTCCGGCGCTGGTGAACTCAACCCCCTATGCAACGACCCCGACTACGAGACCATCGGTATAGGCACCAGGATATTCCTGGGAGGAGCGCGAGGCTATGTCATCGGCGAGGGGACTCAGCACAACCCCAGAAACGCCCTCGGCACCATAATGGTTCGGGGAGACTGTAAGAAGATGGCCCCGGAATTCATCCGAGGCGCGGCCTTCACCAACTATGGGACAACACTCTATGTTGGCATAGGCATACCCATCCCCATATTGAACGAGGGCTTGGCTGAGAAGACCTCTGTGAGGGATGAGGAGATATACACGAATGTCATAGATTACGGTGTCCCGAGGAGGGATAGACCGTCGCTTGGTAGGGTGAGCTACAGGGAGTTGAAGTCGGGGAAGATAACCGTCGGAGAGAGAGAGGTCAAGGTGAGTCCGCTGTCCAGTCTGAAGGTGGCGAAGAGGATCGCTGATACCTTGAAGGGGTGGATCGAGGACTCAGCCTTCTACCTGACTTCCCCCGTTGAACAACTGCCAGGGGATACCGTGTTCAACCCGATGAGACAGGTCAAGGAGATCCCCTTCGTCGAAGACCTGGCACGACCCGCGACGACCTGCAACGAGGAGGAGACTATAGAGGCTGTTGCGCGGAGGATCATAGAGCGTTCAGTCAATCACATAGTCGTCGTAGACGGCTCAGGATACCTGAAGGGTATAGTAACCTCCTGGGACATCACGCGCGCGGTCGCAAATGGTAGGAAGGAGCTGTCCGAGATCATCACGAGGAGAGTTGTTACGGCCACGCCGAACGAACCGATCGACTCTGCCTCAAGGAAGCTGACGCAGCACAACATCTCCGCGTTGCCCGTGGTGGACTCGAAGGGAAAAGTCTTGGGGATAATAACCTCTGAAGACCTCTCCAGACTCATCAGGGGGTGAAGAGATGACCAAGATCCTGTTAAAGTTCTCTGAGGAGCTGGTCGACCAGCCGATAACCTCCCAGATCATCCTCGACCTCAGAGTTCCATTAAACATCCTAAACGCGAACGTGACCCCTCAGGGCGGCGAGATCCTTGCCGATGTCCCTTCTAAGGATGTGGATAGAGTTGTCCAAGCCTTCAGGGAAAGAGGCGTTGTGGTCGCCATCCAAAGGGGTATCGAGGTAGACGAGGAGAGGTGCATCGACTGCGGCGCCTGCTACTCCATATGCCCCGTCGACGCCATATCTTTCAAAGAAGACAATTCGATAGCTTTCGACGATGAGAGGTGCATCTCATGCGGTCTCTGCGGGGACGCCTGCCCAACAAGAGCGATAAGAGTCTAACAGAATAACCATCGAAGCCTTGTAGAATCCATGAATTACGGTGAATATCAAACTCTTCTGACCCAGCCTCGTCGACGAGTTTGGCGTTTCCTTTACTTCCATATCATCTACTTTCTTGGAGCTGTTATTACTAAGAAGTAATGCTTTTATACCATGTGGTTATACTATCCTCCTGTTATGTTGAGGTTGAAGAGCAAAGTGGGGCCGAAGGGTCAGGCCGTGATCCCTAAGGAAATAAGGGATATTCTAGGAATCAAGCCAGGTTCCGAAGTTATTTTTGAGACTAGAGCGGGCGAGGTCGTTGTCAAACCACTGCAGAAATGGTCTAGCGTAGACGAGCTGACGAGATTAATCCCCGGCGAACTAAAGATTAGGGAAGAGAGGGACCTCAAACAGATAATTCTCTCCGAGGCCCTTGAAAGATGGTCTACCTAGATTCAAACGTCTTCCTCTACGCCATCCTTTACGACCAAGCATCAAACCCAAAGGCCAGAAAAGCAGCCAACATACTGAGAAGTATAGAAGAGGGCAAGACCAAAGGGGTCACCTCCCTCTTGACATGGGATGAAGTGGTGTGGGTGGTCTGGAAGCTTATCGGCTACGAATACGCCTTAAAGGCCAGCGCCTCCATGTTGAGGATGCCACACATGAGCTTTGTGGACGTTAACGAGAGGATAATCTCTAGGGCTCACGACCTTGTTGAGAGGTATAAGCTTAAGCCGAGGGACGCTATCCACGTTTCAACTGCCCTACTGGTCGGTGAGAGGGAAATAGTGAGTGACGATGCAGAATTCGACGCGGTAAAAGGTATCGAGAGAATGTCCCTCTAGAGTATTATATGGAGAGTTTCGTCGTTCTTCTCCTGCTCCGACTTTGACAAAATCTCCATCAACATTGATGTTGAGGTAACAGCTTGAACCTTCCCAGATTCTCTATTGATTCGAATACATCCTTTGGAGGAGTACTAGGTGGATGGAGGGGTCTTCTGTTCTTCCAAGAGTTTAAGAAATTGTCTTACTGAGAGTATTCGTATCTTTTGGTAATACTCCATTCTAAGAAGATGCTCGTCTCCACTCACCACATAGTCGGCGTCACCGTCTACAGCGCACTCTAAGAACTTGTTATCAGATGGATCTTCTCGAATCACGTTGAGCTTCGTTTCAACCTCGACGGTCTTCCCGATCCGTAGCACAGTTCCTACTAGTTCCTCACGGCTGATGCCTGATTCTTCATAGATCGCCCTAAATCGATGGTAGGAGAGTGTCTGGCTGATCTCCTCGACGATCTCCTCTGATACTGTGATGAGGATTCGGTCATCCTCCGCGGCCTTTATGATGCTGGCGGGTGGTCCGCCCCAGATCATAGCTGAGACCCAGACGTTGGTGTCAAGGACTACCCTGAGCCTTTGCCTCTCGGATGATAGCGTCTACGTCCTCCTCCGTCAGGCCGATTCGCCGTGCTCTGGCCCAGATCGGTTTTACTGTTTCCTCAAAGGTCTTGTCGACGATCTTCTTCAAGATTATCGTGTCGCCTAGGGCTATAGCTAGGAGCCTCTCTCCTTCCTTTATGCCAGCTGCCTTCCTTACGCTGGCGGGGATGACGACCTGCCCCTTCGAGGAGACCTTGGTTGTAGATGCTTCCACAGCGATCACCATAATTAGTAAGAAAAATCTTACTTATATTATTGTTGTCTCAAAATCCTTAGCAGCCCCACTCATCACATAGTCAGCGTACCGTCTAAAGCCCACTCTAAGAATCGAAACATTCGTTCTATGGTTGGAGACAAGGTTCTGTCAACTCTCTCCACCTTAGCGGGTGAACAGAGCTACCATGATCAGTTAGCTTTGAAAAAAGGGAAATGTAAAGATACGTCCATTAAATAAATAGTTACAAAAGCTTTCAGCTATATCTCTTAACGGTCTCCGCTAGCCTACTCTTCGCTTGATCTAACCGTTCTACCCTAGTCGATAGCCTTGCCTTGCAGTCATTGAGAGTTTCTCTGCGTGCTTTTAACATTCTTCCAACCTCCTTCGGGGAGGGACTGCCAATGGGTTTGCGTTCTGATAGAACTATCTTGGCATCGGTAGCGCCTCTAACTAGAGCGTCGTCAACGGTAATCTTTTTTCCCAGAACTTTCTCCGCAACTGTTTCTATAGTCTTCGGCTCCAAGTCTTTGGGCTTCATGCCTGAGGTGGTCATCTCTCTGACGAGGCTGCCGACAACCATATGTGCCTCTCTGAAGGATAGTTCCGCCTTCTCCGCGAGGCGTTCCGCTAGGTCGACGGCGAAGGCGTAGCTACAGGATACAACCTCGACCATACGCTTCGTGTCAACTTTTAGGGTCGTGATGACGCCGTTTAAGACCTCTAGGGAGCTCTTGACCGCGTCTATACTGTCCCATAGCGGGGGCTTGGTCTCTTGGAGGTCGCTGCTGTACCCAGTTGGGATCCCTTTGACCATGCTCAATAGGCTTATGAGGTTGCCGTAGACCTTTCCCGTCTTCCCTCGGATCAGTTCGAGGACGTTTGGGTTCTTCTTATGGGGCATGATGCTTGAGACTGAGGCGTATCTGTCATCTATCTCCACGTATCCGAACTCGGCACTAGACCATAGGATGAGGTCTTCAGCCATTCTGCTCAGCCCCGACATGAGGATTGCTAGGGCGCTGGCGGTCTCCAGCATGAAGTCTCTGGAGCTCACTGCGTCTATGGAGTTCTCCAAGATCCCTTCAAAGCCGAGTAGGGAGGCGGTTCTGTCGCGGTTGACGGCTACGCTTGTTCCGCCTATGGGGCCCGCCCCGAGGGGGCTTAGATTAACTCGTTCGTAGCAGTTTTGCAGCCTCTGGGAGTCTCTGAGGAGAGCGTCCGCATATGCGATGAGATAGTGGGCGAAGGAGCCTATCTGTGCGTGCTGGGTGTGGGTGTAGAGCATCATCGGGGCTTCCTTATGCTCCTTAGCGCGCTTCAAGAGCGTTTCCACAAGGGAGAACAGCAGGCCAGACATATCGTTAAGGTCGGATCTCAGGCGCATCCTTATGTCCAGCGCGACCTGATCGTTCCTCGACCGTCCTGTGTGGAGCTTCCCCCCCACCTCGAGGCCAGCTTCCCTGATGACGTAGTCCTCGATGAGTTCGTGGATGTCCTCATATCGGGTGTCGAGCTTAACCCTCCCTCTACGCTTCTCCAGTCGAAGCTTCTCCAAGGCTGAGAGTATCTTCCTCAGGTCTTCTCTGGTGATAACGCCCTGCTCGTGGAGCATTATGTCGTGGGCTTCGGTTCCGTCTATGTCCTCCTCGAAGATCCTCTCATCCTCTCTTACAGAGGTCATGAAAAGTGAAGCTTTCTCCTCAGCTTCGCCCCTCAACCTCGACCTGTACACGTTACCCACCTAGCCACCTCTCAAACTTGGTTACTTTCCCCTAAATCTTATGTGGTGTACTCATATATGTTATCGTCGTTGAAGCCTGACATAAAACGGGGTAACCCTAGTCTTAAATACCCTGCTGAGGAAGAATTCATATCCAGAAGGGAGATATCAACTCTTCAAGGAGAGAGAATGACGCGTACGATAATATGATCGAACTTTTGAGAGAATCCTCAGATTAAGTTCGAGGAAGAGGCGTCTGAGCATGAATAGATTATACGTTCCTGAACCTCTTTCCGGGGGCATATTCCTCTCCTACAGATGTACCTGTGGATGCAAGCACTGCCTGTACGCCTGTTCCCCGAACTGGAGAGCGGACTGGATCAGCGAGGATGACCTTGAAAAAGTTCTAACTCAACTCTGTGACAAGATTCAGCCAAGCCCGCTTGGTTCGGAGAGGATTAGCCTAAATCATGGCCTTCACCTGACTGGTGGGGAACCGTTCCTCAATTTCGATCTTCTCCTGAAAGCCGCACAGATGCTCCGCGAATTTGAGGTTCCTTCGACCTTTGTGGAGACTAACTGTTTCTGGTGTGTCGATGGCGAGACCACGAAGATGAGGCTTAGAGAGTTGAGAGACGCGGGTTTGCATGGAGTGTTGATCAGCGTAAACCCCTTCGTACTCGAGCGAGTGCCCTTCGACAGAACTGAGAGAGCCATCGGGATAGCTGAAGAGATCTTTGAGAGAAATGTGTTGGTCTACCAAGAATATCTATACAACCTATTCAGGAGGCTCAACCTCAAAGGCACCTTGTCCTTCGAAGAATACTTGCGGAGAGCTGGTCCCAGTAGCCTAAACTCCATGGAGCTACTCCCCATGGGTAGGACAACCTATGCGTTAGGGTACTTGTATCGAAAGTATCCAGCGGAACATTTCTTTGGCGAATCTTGCGAGGAGGAGCTGACGCGGAGCTGGCATGTCCACGTAGACAACTACTGCAACTACATGGCGGGTTACTGCGGAGGCATCTCCCTAGGAGACGCGAGAGATCTGGACTTGATTTTTGGTGGAGTGGACTTGGAGGATAAACCAATTCTGAACGCTCTGGCAACAGATTTGAAGAAGCTCTATGATTTCGGCGTTGAAGAATTCTACTACAAAGAAATGCGAGGAGGCTACATCTCCAAGTGCCACCTCTGTATCGACATAAGAAGGCACATCGCCCAACAAACCGACGAGTTTAGAGAACTTAGACCTAGAGAATTCTATCATCATCTAAGTTAGAGGAGAACAGTATATTTCCTCGTATTGAGTATCATCACCTTTAGGCACCTACTTTTCTCGAGTATCTTCTCGAAGCCATACAATTCTTACCAATCTTTACCAGAATCGCTGCCTCTGATGTGTTTTGATGAAAAAGCATAAGAGATGGCTATTGCATATTGAGTTAACGTGGAGGTTTGAATACGGTGAAGTGTCCAAGCTGTGGAAAAGAGGTTAAAACTCCGACAAAAGAGTGGGATCTAAGCCCAAAAGTCCACATCAAACTATACGAACACTGCGGCAAGAAATTCCGAGAATACGTGAAAAAGTAATTCCCTTAATGCATCGGAATCCCCCCATCACGTTCTTGTGTGCGTATAAACACACAATCAAGCAAAAGATCTTTCCTAAGCCTCAAACCCCTCCCTTTCTTTTGCCCAGCTTCCACCAATTTTCAAAAAAATAACAACATAGTTGGTGCTCCGGCCGGGATTTGGACCCGGGTCGTGAGCTCGAGAGGCTCATATGCTTGGCCGGACTACACCACCGGAGCGAGTTGGCTATTGATTCAGAAGCATGATCCGATATAAAGTCTTCTAGGGAAGATATTTTCCGCCTCAACGATTCAAAAGGAGCACTAAAAATAAAGTGGGGGTTGAGGGCCTAGTATTCTGGAGGCATGCCACCTTCAGGCATCTTCGGTGGCGGTGGGGGCTTGGCCGCGGCGATCACATCGTCGATTCTCAAGATCATAGATGTCGCTTCCACGGCAGACTTTATCGCCTGTTCCTTGACGCTCAGGGGCTCCACAACCCCCTCCTCCATCATGTCGGTGATCTCACCCTTGAAGACGTTGACGCCCTTCCACAGTCCTCCAGCCTTCTCATGCGCAGACCTCAGAGCGACCAAGATGTCTATGGTATCTAGACCCGCGTTCTCGGCTAGAGTGGAGGGAATTATCTCCATCGCGTCGGCGAAGGCCTCTATGGCGAGCTGCTCCCTACCGCCAACCTTCGCGGCGTACTCGCGAAGGCCTCTAGAAACCTCCTCCTCGACGGAGCCTCCGCCAGCGACGATCTTGTTCTGTTTAACGATGTCAGCTGTCACATATAGGGCGTCGTTCAGCGACCTCTCCGCCTCGTCAACCAGCCTCTCCAGCCCGCCGCGGATCAGGATCGATATCGCCTTCGGGTTCTTACAACCCTCTACGAAGACCAGCTCATCCTCGCCTATCTTGCGCTCCTCCACGAGTGCAGCGACGCCGAGGTCGCTCTTCGTGAGGTCTTCGATGTTCGAGGCGATCTTGCCGCCAGTGGCCTTCGAGAGCTTCTCCATGTCCGAGGCCTTTATCCTCCTAACCGCGAGGATGTTGTTCTTGGCGAGGAAGTGCTGCGCCATATCGTCTATGCCTTTCTGGCAGAGGACAACGTTGGCGCCTGTCTTGACGATCTTGTCAGCCATCTCGCTGAGCATCCTCGTCTCCTCGTCGAGGAAAGCCTTCATCTGGAGAGGGTTGCGTATCCTTATCTCAGCATCGATCTCCGTCTTCTCTATCTCCAAGGCGCAGTCGAGCAGGGCGATCTTAGCGTTATCGACCCTTTTAGGCATAGCTGGATTGGCGACTTCCTTATCGATGATTATGCCTTTGATCAGCTGGGTGTCAAGCAAGCTCTTTCCAGGCTTCTTGATAATCTGGATGTCATCCTTGTCAGCGGACAGCTTATCACCCTTCTTCTCAACGACCTGCTTCACGGCGTCGATGGCGACATCGGAGAAATGGTCTCGAGCAACGGCGATGACCTTACCCCTCATCGAGGTTGAGGCCACCTTCTTCAGCGTCTCCCTATCGTCAAGGCTGACGTCGACAGCCACTTTCCTCAAGATGGTGATGGCCTCATCAGCCGCTTTCCTGTAACCAGAGACGATGGTGGTCGGGTGGATGTTCTTGTCAAGCATCTCCTCAGCGTTCTTTAGGAGCTCGCCAGCCAAGACCACGGCCGTGGTGGTTCCATCACCGACCTCCTTATCCTGAGTCTCAGCCACCTCAACGATCATCTTGGCGGCGGGGTGTTGAACGTCGATCTCCTTCAGGATCTCGTGGCCGTCGTTCGTTATGGTGACATCGCCGAGGGTGTCGACGAGCATCTTGTCCATGCCGCGGGGGCCTAGGGTGGCCTTGACCACGTCCGCGACCACTTTGGCAGCGGCGATGTTGCCTCGCAGAGCCTCTCTCCCCTGTCTCCTACTCGTGCCCTCCTTCAAGATCAACACAGGCGTACCGGCCAACGTGGCAGTTCTAGCCATAGCCATTCACATTTTCCTCCGATAGCTATTTGAAACCACTTAGAAAACGAAAAGTACTCAAATATAAGTCTTTTCGAGTCTAAACCTTTGATAGGATTGGGGAGCTAGATGTTTATTTCCCTAAAAATTTCTTCGCAGCTATCTGAATGTCCTCAGCTTTAACAGTCTTCCTATGCGCGTGCGTGGTGAAGTCCAAAGCGTCCTTAGCGATCCTCAGACCTATCTCCTCCAGAACAATCCTCAGCTCTCCAGCGGCCTCGTCGCTCACCCGCTCAGCGCCCGCCTTCTTAATAATCCTGTGCATCGGAGCTAGCTGTAGATCCTTCTTAGCCAAATCACTCACCTCGTTCAATCTATCTCTCTAAACAGAAGCGTCTTATGTTTATTATTGTTTTGGTCGTCTGTTAAATGCTAGTTCCCTTAAAGGAACTTATGTCATGGTTTATACAAAAATAGGCGGATATGACGAGTCTTAAAAAGTCTTGAGAGAGACCTCAGATCTGTCGTTAGCGTAAGTTTCGCTCCTTAGTGATGCGGAAGAGCAAGAAAGCCGTTTACTAATAGCCTCGGGATCCAAGATATCTGGGCTCCCTTATCAGCCAAAGCGTAGAATATGAAAAGAGATTAAGGGATGTCTTGACGCTTATCTAGATGCGGAGACACCTTGTAAGAACGTTGAATAGAAGAGGCCTACTGCTTCATGAGGTAGCCTCAGAGACAAGTAGCAGAAGAGAGGTCGGTTAATCTAATGATAGTCATCGTTGAACTCATAGGAACTCTACGAACACTGGCTAAGGCGGAGAGATATAGGGTTGAACTCGAAGAGGGGGCGACGATATCAACGCTAATGCGCAGGCTTAGAGCAGAACTCTTCGCGGATAAAGAACATGTAGACGAATCAAACCTATTGATCATGACGAATGGGAAGGAGATAAGCGTGCTGAACGGCCTTCAAACAGGATTGGAGAACAACGACATCGTAACGCTTATCCCCGTCTCACACGGAGGATAGATCCAGATCTTACGCTAAGCTTGCCGCAAAAAATAGAGGAAGCTGAGTTTTCCTCGCTCTATTCTATCTTTATCTGCTCACCCCGCGGCTTCTCGGCCTTGAGCTTCGTTAGAACTACCTCAAGGACACCGTTCATATACTTTGCTTTACCGATCTAGAAAGATCAGGTTAAGTATAGCTTGAAAGAAGAAGACATAAATATTACGCATGCAATACAATTGTATTGCATCTTTGGCGGTTATTCAGATGAAAACCATTAGTCTACGGCTCCCTGATAGGATACTTGAAGAGATAGACGCTCTTGTGGAGAAAGGTGTCTATGCCAGTAGGACAGAGGCTCTCCGAGAGGGAGCGAGGATCGTCCTCAGGGCTCAGACAGGTTCAATTCCAGGTAAGCCACTCGACATTTCAAAGGATGAGATATGGGAAGAGTTTGTGAAAGAGAAGGCCTCTAAGTAAGCTCCTCCGGTAGAACTGCCCTCACGCCTAATCTTCTAGCTGTTGTCTTCAGCTCCTCATCCCTAGTAACGAGGATGCAACCTTCGTTCTTCGCCACAAGGGCATGTAGAGCATCTGACGCGTGAAGCCTATATCTTCGACTTATCGAACCTGCTTCTCTTATCATCTCCTTGGTGGTATCGATCACAGTGAGCTTCTCCACCATCTCATAGGGCTTCAGATAATCTTGTACAATCACTTCCCTCGAAAGGTTAGTCCTCTTAGACAACTCCTTCACCGTCAAGTCCGATACGAAAAGCTGGAATTCGCATTCCAGAATGGCGTCCAAGAGTTTTCTTGAATGGTAGAAGGCTGGACTGAATCTGAGCATCTCCTCAAACCAGACGTTGAGAAAGATGTTCGAGTCAACATAAACCCTAGGGATGCCCAAGGAATATTTCCACCTCATTTCATGAAAATATATCTGGACAAGTCATGTTCGCCGTATGCTTCCCAAGCATATAGTAAACATTCAGGGAGGGAAAATGTGACGACTTGAGTTCTCTTGAGTAGTAATGCTATTAGATCAAAAACAAAATTGACTCGTTCTCTCCTGTTAGAAAGTTCTTCCAAAGTTTTGGAGAGTCTCGCTACCGCGTTAAAATCGTCATTTTGTAGACTACTTGAAAGTTCTTTTTTTGTATTGGTTATTTCGTCGTCGTAGTCCTTTAAGATAGGCTGCCTCAAGTTCTTCAATTCAGGATCGTCATCGGACACTTGAATACCCCCTATGGTTAGTTTCCCATCATCTGTGATGCCGATCTCGGTTTCAACTGCTTCTTCAATATAACTTAGTGGAGCTGCGCTAACCTCGAATGCCTCTTTACCAATTGCTTTTTCAATAGCTTCAATAGCAGCGCCTCCAAATTCTTCAAGTATTTCATTATAAGTTTCCTCACTAACAATATGTGCAGGAAGATTCATTTCAAGTTTGAGAATGAGGTTTCCATTCTTTGAGAAGGTTATTTCTGGGCGTGTTTCATATAAATTCTCATTGAAGAATTCCTCTTCATAAATCAAATCTAAATATCTGTTAAGAATATCAGGGTCAACTTCGGTTTCATGGGCTTCTACGAATTCTTTTCTCGCCTCTGCTACAGCTTTTTTCGTAATTGTTTCCCAGTTATCAGGCATCTCAAGAGACAGCCCATAATTTCCTCTAGGTGCATAGCGTTCATATAACGAAGATTCATCAGAAGATGGTTTAATCTTACCAGACAAACAATCTTCTAAAAATTCTACTCTATCTCGTTTCACATCTTCTCGTTTCTTCAAGTCAGAAACGGTCTTGATCAAGCTCTTTTTCACTAGATTTGAAACATAGCCCTCAAGTGATACATTTTGTCTTAGGGAGTTTTCAACAAGTTTCACATAGGTGGTAAAGGGAACTCTAACGGATTTCCTCTTCTTATTTGTAGTTAGCTTAATCGGATTGCTTAATTGTTTTGCCACAACGTTTGCCTTAGCGTACTCACCTGAATTTATGAACGCTTCTATTTTTTCCTTAATTCTTTCTCTCGGTATAATTTCTGGATGACCATCTGAGTGCTCTATCCATACGCTATCCCGAAGCCAGGCTTCGAAGAGGTTCTTCTTGTCCAAAGCGCTCACCATGTAACGCCTTATCTTATACTCTATGTAGCAATACTACTTTCTGGTATTTAAGCTTTATGTAACGTTTTGTCTGATGTTATATGTAGCATTTTACGGAGCCCATATATTATAACCCTTTATCTTCTCAGTCGACTTTCATCAAGAAAATAGTCTGTTAGAATAACATTACGTGAAGGGCTTCAAGTAGCAATTCTATGACGTAATAAGGTATGGCCTAAGCTCTTTCTTCCACTTAACTTTTAAACCCTTCTTTTCAATGTATTCGGCCCATTTAGGCACTTCCCTTGGATAGAGGCCGGAATCCACATTCATGTAGTTAAGTGCCCCAATAATCCACTGGTCAACCCAAGGACTCAGCGTTTCTAATAGTTTAAAAAAGTTTAGATAGTCCTCAGCAGGATTGTGCCGGGTTTAAGCTTTGAAGCACTTACCGAAAAAGAGGGGAGTTAATTCTTCTCTATTCTATCTTTATCGGTTCACCAGTCGGCTTCTTGGCCTTAACCTTCGTCAGGACTATCTCGAGAACACCGTTCACGTATTTTGCCTTACTGATCTTGGGGTCGACCTCTGCGGGGAGCTCGACCTCTTTGTAGTACTTCCTCTTTTCCGTGTCAACGGATATCGTCAGCGTCCTCTCTGAACAGCTCAGTTTGATGTCCTTCTTATCAACACCAGGCACCTCAGCTATGACGCGTATCGTGCTGTCGTCGCTTATGACATCTATGAGGGGCTCTCTCTCCTCCTTAACCTCTAGAGACGACTTTGAAACTCCGAAGGGCGTGGGCCTCCTCGAGGGTTTGACATTCCCGAACTCTCGGATAACTGGCTTCCCATCAGGGCCTAGAGTCATCGAGTAGCCGTACACAAAGGGGCCCATGCGCCGAACAACACTCCCGTCGGGGAGCCTCTCCTCCCTGTAGAGATTTTTAGGCATGGTCTCAAACATCTCTCGGAACATGTCATCGAACATCCTCTCCACGTACTCAAAGTCGAAGCCTGGCCGCCTCCACCATCTTCTGAACCAGCGGTCAAAGTCCTCATCCCAGGCCATTCTCCTTCACCTCTTCGTCCATTGCCTCAATAATTCAAGTTTTGGGGAAGGTGAGATGCTCATTATGGATTATGATTAATAAACTTATAAAATTACTGATTACCTTTATTTCCCACATGTTTCTTGAAGATCTAACATTGTTCGCTTAGGCTCCCGTTTAACTTCCAACTCCACCGGGGGATGGCTGTCTGAAGACCTGAACGAGAGGGTCATAAATCGATGAGTAACTTTTTATCGGTGAAGAGTGCGTATAGACTCCTCTACCGAACTTTACTGAGGTCTATAGAACCTTTCGAAGGGTCAGATGGTGAAAGATGAGGTCGGGTGAAGAGTCAAGCTTTCCGATGAAATCCCTGATACCACTATACATGGCCTGCTTTCTGGTTGATGACGCTATAGCGATTCTGATGGTGGCTGTTCCGATCTATGCGTGTCAACTCGGAGCCTCTCCCATGATCATAGGCCTTATGGGCGGCGTGGGCGGCCTCGCCTACACGCTCTCAGCTGTGATGGTTGGGAGGTTCTCAGATAAATTTGACAATAGGACTCTATTGCTAGCCTCTGCTCTCCTTCAAGCAGTCATATCCTTCGCTTATTCCCTCTCCACTGATAATCTATCCCTGATCTTGCTTGGTGGGTTGAGGAGCGCTACGATGGGGGTGTTCTGGCCGAGTGTCGAGAATCTCCTAGCGAGCAGGGTAGAGCCCATCTATCTAGATAAGGCGTTGACTGGGTTCAACATCTCTTGGAGCATGGGATGGATCGTCGGCCCCTTCATCGGGGGTTTGCTCTTACAACTCTTCTCTCCTCAAGCTACCTTCTATACAGGAGCTGCCTTGTCTCTCATCACCTTCTTATTGATCGCCTCCTCAGGCTCCTCCAAGAGGGTGCAAGTGACAAAAAGTAGGGAGGCACCTCAGACGGGCGTCGATGCGATCGCTGTCTTAAAAGATTTGGCCACATCCTACGCCGCCATCTTCATTATCGGCTTCTCACAGATAACCATAATCAATCTATTCCCAGCTCTCACAGTCTTCCTCAACATATCCCCCCTAGAGACGGGCACGATCCTACTATTCATCGGACTCGCCCGAACCATAGCGTTCACCCAAAGCCCGGTCTTAGCCAGACGTGTACAGAAGGCTACTCTAATATGTCTCGGGTCCGTACTGATGACCATATCCGCTGTGATCATAGCCCGAGGGCTCGTCAGTTGGCACTTCGCGCTGGGGATGGTCTTCCTCGGATTCGGCTTCGGCATGATCTACTTCTCAGCACTTTCAACGGCACTAGGCGGGGAAGAATCAAGTCGAGGATTGAGAGCAGGGCTCTTCGAGGCGATAATCGGTTCAAGTAGCATCATTGGTCCAACGTTGGGGGGAGCCCTATCCGAGATCGATATGAGGCTACCATATATCGTGATAGCCATCGCGACATTCTTCTTCCTCATCTACCTGCTTGCACAAGGGTGGAGACGTCGCAAAGCGGGCGAATAGCGGATATGAAAACGGGTA
>Ga0315314_1000983_pt1 | contig 27361 bp, 26 predicted proteins | sample TDP9_MG_FD_203631 | JGI IMG/M metagenome (GOLD analysis project Ga0315314, IMG submission 203631) | Freshwater sediment microbial communities from Lake Towuti, South Sulawesi, Indonesia - TDP9 | ecosystem: Environmental > Aquatic > Freshwater > Lake > Sediment | place: Indonesia: South Sulawesi... | reverse complement strand
CCAGTGTCGCCTATTGGTTTCATAGCCAACAGTGACGTCAGGGTCGAATCCCTTGACGTATTCAATGAAGGCCCGTATCGGGTCCCTGTCGTCGTGGTTGCTGGCCATGAACTTCCTCTTTTCTCCAGTGTTCGTGACCAGAGAGATAACCACGACTGGGTCCCTTTCTGGTTTTGGGGATCCTTTGGACGTATGGTAAACGGGAAAGAAGCTCACCACCTTTAATTGTGGAATATCTTCCCTTTCGATCCTTTTAGGCGGCGATCTGGCAACGTACACTAGGTCAGCCTGAACCTTTGGATGTCCTTTGTCCTTTTCGACATTTATCTCGTGCCAACTGCAAGGTGCAATATCGTTGTCGACGAGGTAACGCATGGAGTAGCGCATGTCGTCCTCGAGGCATTTCTCCACGCCCTTGACTTTTGAAAGGAGCCCGGAGTACTTCTGAACGATTTCTGGATCTTGGCAGGAAACCTTGATTGCGTGTACAGGTTCTCCGAAAAGCTTCCGCTGCGTGAGCTCAAGACCAACGATGAAGGGAAGATCTGTCCTTTGCTGCTGAACCCTCTCCAGTACGACTTTCGGGTCTTCTTCTCCATTCAAGATAAGGTAGAAATAGGTGAGAAAGTTTCTGTCGATTATGAGGACGCGTCTTCCTTCCTCGTCTATGCCCCACATCCACAACTCGGGCTTATGGTTCTTGTTTTCATAGTTTACGTCTAGAAGCCAGAATGTGAGTATGGGCAATGCTTCCGCTCCGCTCCTGTCATTTCAGATATGCCAAAAGGTAGATATATCCTTGCATAGTCACGTAGCGCATCTGAAAAGGGAAGGCCGGCAGATTTACACAATAAGGAAACATGTTCCAACGACAACGATCACTGATGACAACAATAGGCGTGGCGAAACCTTCTCCTTCAGGGCAATGCTGGACATTACAGATGCCCACACAGGCGAAGAGCCGCTCAATGGCGTTGCCCTCGATGCGCCGATGAGACTCATACTATGGAGGAAAGCCAGTCCGCCTAGAACCATGCCTAACCCCCCCGAAGCCAATAGAAGGATTAGACTTCTTCTTTCTATGTCCCACTTCCTGTTGGGTTTTGAAATCAGAAACAGGAGGACCGATAAGACCGGGTAACGCAACGCGTTTGCCAGAAGAACGCTTATGTCTCTCAGGCCCAGAGCCATTAACGTTACTCCTACAGCCCATGTAAGCGCGGTGCCGAAGGCCATTAATAACCCCTTATGGTTGACCCCCGCAGTGTTTTCAGTGCTTTCGGAGAGAATCAAGATCACGCTCAAGACAATCAGCACAGTCCCTACGAGATGCGAGGGATAGAATGGCTCCCCAAGAAACACAAGAGCAATGATCATCGCAACTAAAGGGTAGGTATACGCAAATGTGTAAGCCCTAGAGACTCCTACAAGAGTGATACTCTGAAGGAGAAGCGTGTCCCCAATTCCGAATCCTATCAGGGCTGCCGCAATAACAAAGGAGAGTCCCTGAAGGCTTACACTGGACAGATTGCCCATTTCGCCAGCTGCAAAGGCGATGGGAAGCATAAGCACGGCGGAGAAGAACGTCTTTACAGCGTTGGATCGGACGGGGTCCACTTTCTTGACCGCTTCTGCTGAGAGTATGGTTGAGGCAGCCCACATCAAAGCGGTTGCGACTGCAAGAGCCTCTCCATACATGAAAGCTGATGCCTCCGTGTTCAGCTGAAGTTCTTGTCGGATCCGTTTCCAGCGACTCGTTTGTCTCAATAATGATAGCCTTGTTAATAAATTTGCGCCGCTTGAGGCGCTGGAAAGATTTATACTCTGAATCGGGAATGTTAAGTCGTATTCGTGAGGCATTCTCTTGTACCGTTTCCGGATGGTGATTTCGTGGTCGTTGCGATCATAGGCGCCGGCGTTGTCGGGAGTGCTGTGGCAAGAAGCCTAGTCAGGAGCCGACGGAAAGACCATATAATAGTTACTGATGTGCGTGTCGATAGGCTGAAGGAGCTTGAGAGATACGGGGTGACCGTAACAACCGACAACAGAAGAGCCGCAAAAGAGGCAGACATCGTTATTCTATGCGTGAAACCTAAGGATGTCGGAAATGTCCTCGAAGAGGTACGAAACGAGGTCAAGGGTAAGCTAATAATCTCCGTGGCTGCGTCTGTTAGCCTAGACTTTCTGAGGGCAGCAGCTCCTGAAGCTAGATTAGCAAGAGCCATGCCCAATTTGGGGATTCTTGTCCAAGAGTCTTTCACAGCTTACTGCGCAAGTGCAGATGTGCCCGGCGAAGACAAATCTAAGGCGGAGAGGCTTCTCAGTGCTCTGGGAAAAGTAGTCGAAGTGGATGAAAGACATATGGACGCGATAACCGCCCTGAGCGGATGTTCACCAGCATATTTGGCCGTCATAATGGAAGCCATGGCTCAAGCTGGTTTGGAGGTCGGCTTGCCTGGAGAACTGGCTCTTACTGCCTCTGCCCAGACGATGGTGGGGACGGGAAAGCTGATTCTGGAGGCGGGGAAACAGCCGTCTGAGATAAAGGCTATGGTGGCAACCCCCGGAGGTGTCACGGAGGAAGGGCTTAAAGAACTAGCAAAAGTCCCAGTTCAGCAGGCTGTTATCAACGCTGTGAAGGCTGGGGCCGAAAAATCCAGGAAGATATCCAAAAACCTGGTCGGGAAAGTCACTTAGATCAAGGGCTATCTGCCGGTTTGGACCTTATCCGTCTTCGCAAGGTCCCTCAGCCGTTCGACGCCGTGTATCTCTCTGATGTACTCCGCTATGCTTTTTGGCAGAAGCTCCTCCCAGCTTGAGTCTCGAAGCATTCTTTCTCTGATCTCAGTAGCCGAGCACAGCTCCCTCTTGAAGAAGGGGATTGATTCAACCTTGAACCCGGCTTCGATGAAGAGCCTTTTGGTCAGAGGCTCGTTGGAGTATACGACTTCAAATCTCGGCACTAAGCTGCAGACATGAGAGACCCAGATGCCATGTATTCTAAGGTCTGGAACAGGAATGATGCAATATCTGGATGGGTCTATATCCGCCTCAATCAACGCCAACCGGATCATCTGGGTTCTCTCGCCAGCCGTGAAAGGGTTCTTCAGAGTGTGGCTTTGCAGGGCGCTCCCAATCATCACTATGATTTCCGAAGAGTCACCGAGCATATGCTCGACAGCCTCGAGATGGCCCAAATGGAAGGGCTGGAACCGCCCAGGATACAAGGCTCTGGCGTATTCCCTGCTCTGGGCAGAGGGCTTGCTCATACCTTCATCACCGGTCATGCTCAGCCTAACCAAGAAGAAGTGTTGCCTTCAGGATTTATCACTTTTGTTGGAGGCTGCGGATTGGTTGATGGGAAAGGCTGTCGTCAAAGGCCATCAAATGGTGCAGGAATTCTCGTGTCCTCGACCGTCCTTCCGGTTCCCGGGACGCCACTTTCCGTTTCACGTACGGGAGAGGAGCCGCCGCCTATATATAGCCCCCAAGAGCCTGAGAGACTGCTTTCTCTCCTTTGTCTTCTAGCATCCTTATAGCTGCCTCTACAGCGACTTTCTTTGGCTTCTTTCCCCATAATCTCTGGAAGTTCTGGGCGTATGTCTTCTTCAGGACGCCTTCGGGAAGTTTCAAGCCGACGAAGGACTCCTTGTATCGCGTCAAGAGATTATCAGCTGCAGGCGGCGTGAAAAACTCCTCATTCGATTCCAGAAAGTTTCTGATGAGCCAAATCTTTTCAACAGACTCCTCAACGGTCTCCCATGTTCCCGTATCGGTTCCGAAAAGCAGGCGGTCTTGATATTTGATGAAGAATCTTCTCCAGTCGTCTCTCCTTCGCGAAATGTTGTAGATTAGTTCGATTCCGGGCGTCAGGTCAAAGTTTGCGTTCTCGTGGCGATCAAAGAAGTCAGAAGCCCTCTCAAGATCGGCGGACATAAAGTAGAAATGGCAGAGAACAACCTTCAGGTCGGGATGGGCATCTAGGACGTTCTCCATCTCGGCATAAAGCTCTTCTTTAGTCGGATAATTCCCTGCATAGTACACCCAACCCCGTTTCTTCGCCCAATCAGGGGCTAGGTTCTCATCCCAAAACTCCTCCGGATCAGCAACGTGGCACAACACAGTGACACCAAGCCTCTCGCAAGCTTCCCAGAAACCTTTGTAATAACCGCCATCCAACGGAGCATGCTTGCTCCTTGGGACAGGTTTCGATCCCATCTCGCCAATCCCCTCAAACCCCACCTCAATAAGCGAGCTGATGTATCTCTTCCAGTCAACATTTGCCAACGCATTCGTGTCGCCTGACCAGGGCACGAATCCGCCTGCATAGAACCAGCCCGGATATTTTGCTTTCAGGTATACGCCTGCGTCGCCTCCCGTTATGTATATCTGACTGATGCCTCCTTTTCTGAGAACTTCGATCATGAATTCGCCTACGTATTTCAGCTCGTTATCGGTCACTTGGGCTCCGCTGGGGTGAAAGTGTACGTGGCAGTCGATGATTGGCAAGTCCGCAAATTCGGAGAACTTCATACATTATCCCTCTTTTCGGCTAGATGCCATAGTGCTTGTTGATTTCTTCCTCGTAGTGCCGAATCTTGCCGGACTCCACTTCGTTAACCTTGACCGATCTCCCCAACAAGGAAGACTCGATCATCGCATATGAGGCAGCTAGGTCCCGCAGCCCTTCTCTTCCACTGGTCTCCATCTCCCTTCGCTCCTTGATCGCTCTGAGAAACTCCAAAGTCTCGAGGGCCATTGGGTCTCTCAGCTCATACGGGAAGAACGTCTCCTTGGCTCTGCTGTCTGCCGTCTTCTCGAAAAGGTCTTTGACCTTGGTCTTCGTTCCGTCATCAAGTATTACCGTGCCTCCCTTTATGCAGCCCTTTGTTCCGTATATGGTTCGGGGGATGGAAACGGGTTCCCCGTGACCTGCCCACGAAAAGAAAATCTGTGCGATAGCGCTGTTCTTGAATTTCAGTAGGCTAAGGAACGTGTCATCAACCTCGCTCTCGGTCTCCTCTATGACCTTTCCAGCCTTATCACGGGCAAACCTGTTCCTCTCAAGAGTTTCGACTAGGCTTGAAACCTCGTCGACTTCGCCACAGAAATACCGCAAGATGTGAAAGAGGTGAACGCCCATATCGATCGCGACGCCTCCACCAGCAAAAAGCTTCTTGTGCCGCCAAGAAGTCTCAGCAACAATCTTGTCAGGCGACCAGTAGCCTCCCACGGTCCCACTCAAGACAACCTGCACATCTCCAACGTAGCCCTGATCGATCACCCACTTCGTCATCCTTACATCAGGATAGTAACGTGCGTTCTCAGCGACGCCCAAAACTTTGTTAGCTTTCTCAGCGGCCTCAACCATCTTGCGCGCGGCTTTCACAGTCAACGCAAGTGGCTTCTCAACTAGGACGTGCTTACCAGATCCTATGCCGGCCAAGGCTATGTCGTGATGGCTGAAGACAGAGGTGTAAATCTCAACCGCATCTATGTCAGCTTTCTTGAGCATCTCTCTGTAGTCGCCGTACAATTCGACATCTGTGTCGCGCTGAAAACCATAAACGTATACATGAGGCACAGCCAGCGGATCACCCGGCGGACCCACCGGTTTCCTTGGAGGCGGTCCTTCCCCTCTCCGCCTAAACCTCTTCGCGTCCTCAATCTTCCTAGCGCATAAGGCTTTGATCCGGACATCGACGCCCGTCTCTAGAAGAGCCTTGTACCCCTGCAAGTGTGCTGGCATTATACGGCCACAGCCGATCAAACCTACGTTCAACATGAAGCAACCTTCACCTTAGCCCGCAGCGGTTTGTCCAAATCCGCGGCGCACGTTATGACGGCATTCTCTATCTTTCTGAACTCGTCAAGTACTCGCCATATGTGGTCGTGAACTAGAGATACGACTCCGATTCTTAACCTATCTGTCATCTGACCACCAACCTAACAGTCTACATAGCCTCGATATATTTTTTCCCGCTATGTCTAGGCGGAGGCTAGCAGGGCTATTTTCACCCGGTTTCGTCAGGCGGTTTCAAGTTTCTCGCCCAAATTCTGCATGTTCCTTCGATGCTGACCATGCATGCTCCCGCGGGCTTCGAAGGCGAACATGTCTTCATAAACAAGGGGCATTCAGTGGGCCTGGCTTTCCCGATGATTATGAGGTGACATCGGCATCCGGGCTGCAGATCGACGCCTTTGTCAACTCTTACCCCATGTTTGAGATGCGCATCAAGCTCGGCGTAGTCCCCGCGAAGAGTAAACGTGGAAGCGGGAATCATGCCGAGTCCGCGCCAGTTGCCGTCGATTGCATTGAAAACTCTCTGCATAAGTTTCTGAGCCTTCAAGTTGCCTTCCCGTCGGACAGCCCTGGTGTACTCGTTCTCCAGCCGTGGCTTTCCCTCTTCCAGCTGCTTCAGAATCATGTAGACGCTGAAGAGGACATCCAAGGGCTCAAATCCCGCTACAACTGTCGGCATTCCATAGTCTTCGGGAAAGGTCTCGTAGGGCTTGAGCCCGATCACTGTGCTGACATGCCCCGGGGCAATAAACCCGCTGAGTTTCAGGTCTTCCATCTCTACCAGCAACCGCATGGCAGGCGGGATTACACGATGGGAAACCAGAAGCGTAAGGTTCTTCGGCGGTTTCGCCAAGATTTCCACAGCAGTTGATGGTGCCGTGGTCTCGAAGCCGACAGCGAAAAAGGCGAACTCCTTGTCGCTCTCCTTCCTAGCTATTCTGATTGCGTCTCCAACGCTGTAGACAACCCTAACGTCCGCGCCTTCAGCCTTGGCGTCGAGTAATGACATTTGCGAACCACGAACACGCAGAACATCGCCAAAACACGTGACAACAACGCCACTTAAGGCTAACTTGACAGCTTCATCGATCTCGGAAGCCGGTACAATGCACACTGGACAGCCAGGTCCAGCTATGACTTCCACATTGGAGGGTAGAAGCTCACGTAGCCCAAAATGCGCAATCGTCCATTCATGCGTGCCGCAGACATGACAGATCTTGACGGCATCTTGCCTCGGAGCTATTGCGCGGATCCTCTCCACTACTCGTTTGGCAAGAGATGCGTCTCTGAATCTTAGGTGGTCAACCATACCACACCACAATAGTCAGGGGTCATATTTATCCACGTCAGGTCCTTCCGCGAAGGATGCTGGGAATTGAGGTCTTTGCAGGAGTCCGAAGGCGATTCGACGTTTGACCTTGAAGAGGCGCACGGCTGATGGTCGGTTGGGTGATCAGCAGGCAAGGGCATGAACCATAGGTTGACCCTTCTGAATACCATTTCTAGGCGTTTCAAGTCATACGAGCAACGAGATGAGCGTTCTGCTCGAAAAAATGTTAAATCAGAGTTAAACAAGCGGATGAGTTCGACTTTTTCTTTCAAAGTGGTCTTGGACAGCGATTTGGGCTTCCTTTTGGACCATAAAGCCTTATCTGATTATTGCTGAAGGGGGTATCTTGCGAGGTATAGAACATGTCCGAGAAGAAACCACCAGTCGAGAAGAAAGAAGAGGAAGAAGAAGAGTCGGAAGAAGAACCTGCAGAGGAAGAATGGGAAGAAGAGTGGGAAGAGGAAGAAGAGGGAGAAGAGGAAGACTGGTAGCCGCCTCGTAAGTCTCCCTGAGAAAGAGTTGAAACATAAACCCCAAAAGCCGAAAGCAAGGGCAGACGAGAGAAAAGACAGGCATGAATCGGGTTCAATCCCACTTGTTAACCCCCTCCTTTTTGTTTTACCAGCTTCCGTACCACTTAAACGCGAAGTGAGCATGATCGTCTTTCGACGATCTCAGAACGAAAGACGACAAAGAGAGGTCCTTCTGCAGGCAAAGGTCTAAGGAGACACGTGAGCTGAAAAGCTCGGGCAACGCCCTTCGCTCAGAGGCGCACAACTGAATCTCAAGAGAAGAATAAGCTTACATTATGCGTAAGCATTCCTAGGCTTTTTCGTTTCGCAGCTACTCAATTTCCGTTTCCAGAATTTCGCTCCAAAGTCGGAGAGTTTCCTGTGCTTCCTCTTCATCCAGAACTTGGATTGCGTAACCTGCGTGAACCAGAACATAGTCCCCCTCTCTGGCCTCCACTAATGCTACGTTCACTTCTCGTGAAACGCCGCTACCGAAATCCACTTGGGCGACGCTATCCTTGATGCTTAAGACCTTTGCGGGGATCGCCAAGCACATCGTTATCAGCTTACGTAATGTGTCTACGGGCGAGATAAATCCATTATGGTCTAGGATCTCTGGAAAGCTGCAACAACAGCCTGGCCAAAAGACACGCCACCATCGCCAGGTGGAACAGCTTCATGTACCAGAAACCTGAAACCGCAAGACTCGACGGTTCTCCGTAGAGACATTGCGATGATTTCATTGCAGGCAACCCCGCCTGAGATGCCTATGTTCTTGACACCTTTCTCATAGGCCTTCTCTGTGGCTAGAGTCGCCAGACCATCAGCCAAATATCTGTGGGCTGCGAGGGCCAGGTCTGCCTCAGAGAGTTTGCTTCTCTTTTCGAATATTTCGAGAAGAAGATGCGTCGTGTTCAAGGTGTTGCCGTCAATCCTCGGCTTGAGTTCCGGAGCGTTCTTGGCCTTAGTTGCCAGATATTCAAGTTTCATCGCGGGCTCCCCTTCGTAGGTCCGTTCGTAACATATACCTAAGATGGCTGCAACAGCATCCAAGACTCTTCCACAACTGGTTGTTCTGATTACTTTGTCGTCCTTTTCGAGTTGCTGAAGAATGACCCTGACCTCTTTTTCGCCATAGGGGAACTGCTCCCGCATTCTAAGAAGCCAATCTTCCAGCTCTACTTCGCCATGTAGAATTCCTGCGGCAGCTCTCAAGGGATACCGCGTCGCCAAATCTCCGCCAACCAAGGGCTGCTTCTGAAGATGGGCCAGGCGTTCAAAGCCCGGCGAGTCCTTGTTGCAGTACAGGATTTCGCCTCCCCAGGCTTCTCCGTCTAAGCCGTAACCATAGCCGTCGCAGCAGATAGCGACAATCTCGTCAACGCTGTGCTCAGCCATCAAGGCAGCTGCGTGGGCGTGGTGATGCTGCACTTGGACTAGCTGCCAATTGTTCTGCTCGGCGAGCTCATGGGCAAGCTGGGTCGTTGAGAATTTGGGATGCAGGTCACACGCGACTGCTTCAACTCTGCTGTTTGTCAGGCGGATTAGGTGTTTCGTCGCCTCCTGGAGAAACATTTGCGTCTCTATGTTCTCGACATCGCCTATGTGTTGAGAGATAAAGGCTTTGTTCTTCAGAAGGACGCATGACGTGTTGTTCAGCTCCCCACCCAGACCGACAGCACAACGTTTTCCTTTCTGCCTCAAGATTACAGGTCCGGGCGCATAGCCCCGCGAACGCCTGAGAAAGACTTGTCTTCCGCCGTGCACCCGGGCGACAGAATCGTCGCACCTATGCGCTACCTGTCGGTCATGGAACAGAAAAAAGTCAACGACTCCGCGTAGTCTCTCTAAGGCTTCCTCGTTGTCTCTTATGATTGGCTGATTGGGAGGGTTGGCACTCGTCATAACGAAAGCCGGATCGCCGACGCCGTCGAAAAGCAGGTAATGTAGACCGGTATAGGGCAGCATGACCCCAACGTTGTGTAATCCTGGTGAAATCAGATCTGAGAGATAGTAGTCTTCGCTCTTTCCTAGCAAGATTATTGGACGCGGATAGGAGGTCAATAGCTCCTTCTCCTCCGGAGTAATCTTTGCGAAAGTCTCTATCGCCTCCAAGCTAGGAGCCATAATCGCAAAGGGCTTCTGCCTTCGATGCTTGGCTTTCCTAAGCCGGTTCAAAGGCTCCTCTAAGACCGTAGAGGCTGCAACGTGAAAGCCGCCGTAGCCCTTAACCGCAACTATGGACCCTTCAGAGAGAAGCCTGCCGGCCTCTCGGATAGGGTCCTTGTCGTGTGTGGGTTCCCCGCTCTTTGTGGCTAAGTAGGCTTTTGGTCCGCATTTGGGGCAGGCCACTGTCTGGGCGTGGAACCGTCTGTTCGACGGATCTTTGTATTCGCCTCTGCAGAAGTCGCACATTGGAAAATCGTCCAAAGTGGTGTTCTCGCGGTCGTATGGAAGTCTCTTGATGATCGTGTATCTTGGCCCGCAGTCTGTGCAAGTGATAAAGAAATAATTGTGCCTTGGGTCCTCCTGGTCCAGAAGCTCCTTCAAACATTCGTCGCACACCGCAATGTCCGGAGGTATAACCGATCCTGAAAGTTCCAGTTCTTCAGAGCTCGTATGGATCGCAAAGCTCTCATATTTGCCTCTTCCCTTCAAGGGCTCTGTGATTACTTCATGTATCCGGGCTAGAGGAGGACTATCCTCTTTCAGCCGTTTCAAGAAGCGCTCGATCTCATCCCTCATGCCTTCTATGAGAATCTCTACTCCTGCGTCGCCCCGATTCCGGACATACCCAGTTAGATGGTTCTCAGATGCGATCCGGTAGACGAAAGGGCGGAAGCCCACACCTTGAACTATGCCTGCAACTCTGGATTTCACGCGCACTATGCGCCATCTCAGTAGCTTAAGACGAGATGCCAGAAATATAATGTTAGCTTCCACTGGAAAGCACGAGACGAGTACTCAGGTCTTTCCTTTCGTAGCCTCTACAAGAATTCCGGCGATCTGCTGGGCGGCTTTCTGAAGCGTTGGAGACAAGCCTTCTCCGAATTCGCTTCTTTCGGGCTGCACTGCCAAAAGCGCAACCCTTGCCTTCAAATCTTGGCGGAGGATTTCAGCTAGGATGGAAAGCGGTAGAGCATGCGTGGACACGGCGGTTCCAGCCATCTTCTCGGGGACGAGAAGTCTTGCGCTTCCTGGTTCCGCTTCGAGTTGTGCCGCATCGATCATCAACACATTTGTAGGCTTGAAGAGTTCTATCTCACCTAGAAAGTTCTCTGGAACCATCTCGCACTCGAAAAGCTTAACATTCTCTGGAACCTTCCCCTTAAGCCGGTTGAGCACCTCCAAGCCTAGTGCGTCGTCCCCCCGAAGAGGATTCCCAATTCCCAACACGGCTAGCCTCTCCCAGTCTTCGAGCCAAGCTACGATCTGATCGTTCAGGGTCAAGGTCCAATCCCCTATAGCACTTCGAATCCTTCTGGCTAACACTGCCTCTTATGTGAGAGATGAACTCAGAGTCTTAAGGGTTACCCAGGGCTGCAAGAGATATATATCTTCCAGTCTTCACTAAGATATGTCACGATACAAAGATGCTATGCCAGCTCTTGCTTTTGAGGAGTTCTGAAACAGTGTCTAGAAGGCTCAATCCGTTAAGTCTCTGGTGGGGGCAAGCATGGTCAAGTTTGGATTAGATCTGACAATATGGCCCTGGGAATACCGATCGTTCGAAGAAATAACTGAACTAGCCCGTCTGGCGGAGGAGTATGGTCTCGACTCCTTGTGGATGTCAGACCACCTAATGTACACGACACCCGACAAGGGTTCACTAGATGTGTTCGCCGCCTTAGCTGCTGTGGCCGCAAAGACCCGAAGCATAACGGTTGGGACGAAGGTTGTCTGTGCACCCTTTCGGCACCCCGGCCTCCTAGCAAAGATAGGCGCAACCTTGGATGTGATCTCCGGCGGCCGCTTCGTCCTCGGCATCGGAGCTGGATGGTACAGAAGAGAGTTTGAAGCCTTCGGATTCCCCTTCGAGAAGCGGGTTGAGCGGCTGAGAGAAGCTGTAGAGATTATCAAGATGCTTTGGACACAACCCATGGCGAACTATGAGGGGAAATTCTACCGGATTAGTGAGGCCGAATCCTTGCCTAGACCGCTACAGGAGCCTCATCCACCAATATGGATCGGAAGCGAGGGTCCACGTATGCTGAGGCTGACAGCTGAGCTCGGAGACGGCTGGATCACAACCAGCCAAAGTGTGGAACGATACCGCAGCAAATGGGACTGGATCAAGCAACACGCGGGGAAGATGGGGAGAAGCCCCGGCGACATTGAGGCGGCCTATTATGCATACGCAAGCTTAGCGGCCAGCTCAGAGAAAGCGTGGAAGTGTGCTGAAGGGCTCATCCTGCCTGAAAGGAGAAGGGCTTTGGGGCCCAGTCTCTCTTTGTCAGACTTGCGGGACATCTGCATCTTAGGAGATCCCGATGAGTGGATCAGCCGGATTGAGGAATATGTTGCGGCTGGCGCTGAACACATCATCGTCAAGATCGTGCCCTTGAACCATGACAGTTTACGGCTTTACGGGGAAAGGGTCGTCCAGCATTTCCAGAGATAGGAAACCCATAATATTCATCATAGAAAGAGGGTTTCCAACGGGCTTCGTGCCTCTTGCTCTTTGTCCGACAATTTTTTTCGGTCTGTCAGACAAATCAGAAGCGAACGCAAAAGTCCTCAGGTGAAGTCAGAAGCAAACCCGAGAACACCTTCTAGAGAGAAAGCGAATACGGCTCGGTTGGTGCCTTTGTTCGATTTCAGAGTTGCAGTTGCCGGGTTTCATCTTGGAGAGGCATTACATAGACGCGTGTTTATAGGCCTTGTCCCTTACGGATCGATTTCAGCAGAAGCGTTCTTGTTTCTCTTCCGGCGAAGGCGCCGTCCACGTAAAGGTCAGTAATAGCCTCCTGCTTGACCGTTCCAGCTTCATAGGAGACCCAGTACCTGCCAGTTGTTACAGTCGTCATGTTTGCTCCGTTGTATAGGAGCTGCTCCACTTCCCTGTATCCCACCCTTGCACAATAGTAGGTCTCGCCATCTCCCGCCGTCACATCTTCAAAACCTTCAACTGCCTCTTCCCCAGCGATGTTTCCGTCATGGGCTTTGCCTTCAATCGTGAGCGTGTAATTGCTCTCATATGTCCATCTCTTTCCCCCAGTCAATGGGAATGGTGGCTCGGGAAGAGGGACTTGGTAGATGCACTCCATTCCGTCTGACACCCATCTCCGCAACGCGCCATCTTCGGTAAGATAATAGTGAGTGGTCTGGTTCGGAAGCTCAATTCTGGTCTCTGTCTCGCTTACCTTAAGCCACCTGAAAGGCCTCTCCTTCCCGTCAACCCACTCGGTGAAGTTCTTCTCTGTTCCAACTGGTAGATCTGGCCTCGCCACCGGTTCTTCAAAGTCTTCTTCACCGTGAATGGGGGGCTGGGTTCCGGCTATGATGGAAGCCAAGTTCAGTATCAGTTGATAGTTGTCATCTACATAGCAGTAGGGCTCGCTGAGGAAAGTCAGATCTCCGAAGGCGATGACAGTACCGTTTTCTTTCTTCGCTATGGCTAAGGTGGAGTAGCTGTCTGCTTTCTCAGCTACGGAAGAGTATGTGTTGTCCGCTGTCCAAGCTAGTCCTTCTCCCGTTGGACGTATATGGGTCCCAGTGAAAAGAACAAGCGAGTCTAGGTTCAATGTCAGCTGGCTACTCTTAAAGTCTCTAACGTATATGTTTCTGTATGATCCGAAGTGCTCCTCCTCGTTGTAGAGGTATCCCTTCGCGAAAGAAAGACCGAACCTGATGGCAAGGGAGTTGATCGGAGCAATTATCCCTTGCACTAGCCCTTCTGGACCAATATACTCCCAGGCTGGGTCGAAGAACATCACGAGCATCCCGCCCTTTCTGATGAACTCGGCAATGCGATCGCTTTCATCATCTGTGTAGACCTCCGTAGGCGATGCAACTATGAGGCAGGTAGCGTCGGATAGCCTTGTCTCCAGATCATACCTTTGAGATGCAACGCTTACGGTTATGTTTCTAGCAGCGAGCTCGGCTATGAGAATGTCAAGGTCCCACCATGATGCTTGATTCCCATGAGACAGGTCCACGAGAACATTGCCACTGCCAGTCGACGGCGTCGCTAAGGGTTTGGGCGGATATGAGCTCTGGGCGATGACCTGGGGAGGAAGATAGATATAGTGTATGGCGGGCGGAGGATGAAGCTCATCCAGCACCTGCAGGGTCAGATTCGTGGATTCCCCCGACGCATAGTCAGAGGAGCCTTGCCAGGACGAATTCAAGCCCAAGGTCAGCGGCCTCAGCTCAACAACCTCGTATTGTGTCAGCTTCGTCTCGTTTACTGCCCACGATATCGCCCTTTGGAGAGACCCGACCTCATCAACCAAACCCGCCTCCAAACCCTCACTTCCCAAGTAGATCATTGCCCGCTTCAGCTGGGTTGAGGAGAGCTTGAGACGATCGCCTCTATTTGCCTGCACTGCGGAGACGAAGTTGTCCAAGGCATGGCTCAGATTGAAGGAAAAGAGAAGCCTTGAGAAGCCCGTGACTTTGTAGGGGCCAGTCTCCAGCACGGATTCACTCGGTATGAGGATAGGTGGGCCGATCCCGATCACCCCGATGCTTCCAACAAACGACGTAGGGAGGGCAAAGATGCGATCAGCCGCGACTGCGATATAGTAGCCTCCAGAAAGCGCTGTGATGACTGAAGCTACGACTGGCTTGTTCCGTGTCTTCAGCTCCAGAAGGTCGAGATAGATCTCCTCAACGTAGTCGGCGTAGCCGCCCCCAGAGTCAATCACCAACACCACAGCCTTAACGCTGTCGTTGAGCATCGCTTGGTTGATGATGTCTGTGTACTGGCCAACGGCCAAGGGGGTTTCCACGTAGCCTTCGACCCTCATGATGCCTATGATATTTCTGGGTCTCCCCTCGGGCACGCGAGGCATTGTTAATATCTGTGAGTAGACAACTGAGAAAGAGATGATGAGGATAACAAGCAGTGCGAGGACTTCAGGTCTCCGTAGCTTGGACTGGAAAGCCCCAGAACTCTCTTTCTCGTGACTGCTTTCGTGCAAGAAGTTCCCCGTTCACAATCCTACTCTTAGACAAGAGGTAGAGCATCAGTTTATTTAAGACTTATGGGGAACATTCAAACCGTATTCGGGTTCTGAAAAAACCCTCCAAGACTAATATACGTTAGTCCTGAATAGGTTACGGGGGTGCCTAGGTTGGGAAGATCACCTCTGCAGATGGAGCTTGAGAGGACCGCGAAGGAGCTGGGAGCCGACTTGTCTGGTGTTGCAGACCTTACAGAGGCTCAGGGTTTCATATGCGAGCAAGGCGGGGAATCTTTGCGGGGATTCCCTAGGGCAGTATCTATTGGAATGCGGCTACTAGATGCGGTTGTTGATGGATTGCATAGACACGAAGACAGAGCAACCATTTTCAGCTACAGAGCGCTCTATAACTCAGTCAACTCACGCTTGGACGACATCGCCTTGCAAGTGGCAAGAGAAATTCAAGAGGAAGGGCACCGGGCTTATCCCGTACCAGCCTCTCAGACCATCAGCACCGAAAAGATGATCGGCGTGATCTCCCACAAACTTGCGGCACACTTATCCGGTCTAGGCTGGATAGGAAAGAGCTGCCTCCTAATCACGCCGAGCTATGGTCCAAGAGTAAGACTTGCCACTGTACTTACGGATGCACCTCTGAAATCCGGCTGCCCGATTGATGAGAGATGCGGGAAATGCCGAGACTGCGTAGACATTTGCCCGGTTAAGGCGATAAGAGGGGTTCCTTTTCTTCCCTCGGCCCCAAGGCATGTCAGGTTCAACGCGCGCTTATGTAGAGACTACACCGAGAAGAGGAAGGAGAGGTTAGGCGAAGGGCTCTGCGGACTCTGTGTATACGTGTGCCCCTACGGCCAGTCCGGAGGAAGACAGCTACGCGTCGGACACTCTGGTCCTTTGCCGAAGTAGGACATCCAAGAGTCAGGCAATCATGTGGGTTAGGGAGACAGTCAGCATACAGGCATTCTCCCGTAGGCTAGGTCCATGCAGAACTTGTCTATGTTGTCCAGTTCATATTCGACGACTGCCTCAACATCCTTCGCTATCTTGCTGATCTCTACGTGGCGCTTCGGAATCATCTGTACGGCAACAACAGTAGGCTGATCTATGGGGCGACCGATCTTGCTAAGCATCCAGACGTAGACTTCTCTTGCTTCGAGAATTTGGCGATGTATCTCGTTGGCGATCTTGTGAGTCAGGAGGTTGTAGATCTTGCCCACATGGCTGACAGGGTTCTTGCCCGCCGCAGCCTCCGAGCACTGAGGCCTATTGAGAGAGATCAACCCGTTAACTCTGTTTCCCCTTCCTACCTGGCCTGAGTCGGCTCCATCTGCACTTGTGCCGAGTACGGTTAGATAAATTCCACATACGCCTCTTCCAGGCGCGTCCAACGTATTCAGCTGCACCTGTACCTTTCGGAAGTCGTTATTCTTCTTCACGAACCGGTCCAGGTCTTCAAGGACGTCAGCCTTCTTCTCGAAGTACTGCCCTTCGCTCTGGATGAAACGATCCACAAAGGCTATAGACACGATAAGCTCCAGCTCGTCGCCCTTGCGGAGCCCCATCACTTTTATGTCCTCGCCGGTCTCGGGGAAGACAGATTTGAACTCCTTCGAGTTCAGGTAGTTTTCAGTACTTAAGACAGTTCTCTCGGTCTTGGTCAAGGGTGCCCATCCTACAGCCGCTGAAGTGTCGTTTGCGTCGAGAACCTTACCTCCTCTCTTGAATATGTCTGTCAAGGCTGAGGAGCCTGGCTGTATCTCTACTTGGTATATCACATGCTTATCCGGGTTCACAAACCTCAGGTTATTCCTGAGCCAGTTTCTGGCTGTCTTGACCGCGATCTCTTCTACAGGTATGTCGACCTCATCAACCTTGAAGGTCGCTCTGTCGCCGAATATAAGCTTCATTGGCTTCTTTACGACGCCTCCGCCGAACCGTGTTTCCACCTCCCCTGCGGCTAACAGAGACTTGTCGATGTTATGATGCATCACAGCCCCGACTTTGTCTAGATACTCCTTGCTGAGGGCGACCGAAACCTCATTCATTATGCTGTCACATATCGTGTCAGGATGGCCCAGACCTTTTCTTTCGACCACCTCGATCTTCTGGTCTTCCAGGGGGATCTGTTCTAAGCAGTTGACCAATATGTTTCTCATGGTCATCGCCGTCTGGGTTTGTTGTGTGGAATTAACGGCATAAACAGATATATAATTTACGGAATAATCCATGGAGCAAAGATGTATTATCTTGTATATTTCAGCCTGCCTGAATCCGAGAGATGCTTGGGTTTTAAGAACGGCATGTACGTGGAAAGATATTTAAGTATTTGGACCATAGTATATGAAAAATAACTGAAGGTTATCGGATTGCTTGTGAGAGGCTCCACGCTGAAGAAGATGCGGACGGAGGCGGGTCTAACCCAGGGTCAGCTCGCAAGGCTCGTGGGTGTTTCACAGGCCCACATTGCGAAGATCGAGGGGGAAAAGGTCGATCCTAGGCTATCAACCGTCAACAAGATACTGCAGATTCTCGTCGGCGGGAGAGGGAAAAAATGCGGCGAGATAATGACGCGCGGGGTGATTGTCGCAAGTCCAGAGGACAGAATTGGCAAGGTAAGTGAGCTTATGATGAGGCACGCCATATCTCAGCTTCCGGTTGTTGACGGGGATAGAGTCATAGGTATGATAACCGAAGAGGGGATCGTGAGAAACCTTAACCCCAACATTGCCGACGAACCTGTCGAAAAGGTTATGGAACCTCCGCTCCCTAGTGTCCCAGAAGAGACCGAAATAAGCTTGATAAGGCCTCTACTTGAGACTCATCCTGGTGTGCTAGTCACGAGAAAGGGGAAGCTTGTGGGGATTATAACTCGGTCTGACCTCCTGAAGGTCATATCAAGTATCATGTCCTCCACCGTGGCTTAGCTAATACATGAATTCTGGCAAAGGGCTAGGTGTGCGTTAACTTCATCTTAGAGACTTCATAGCCTTTACAAAACTTCTAAAGCGTGAGCTGTCCATTTGGCCTTCTGGCTCAACCGTAAACAGTCCTGTATATTTCCACCGGTCTCTAATCAAATCCAATGTTTCATAGAAGCTGAGGCTTGAATGGTCTAAGACCCACCTGTCTTCCTCTAACCTACCGCGCATATGAACATTCACGATTTTGTCAGCAATCGGCTTAAAAGCGTTCAACTCGTCGTACATGATCGCCCATCTCAGGTCCAATGTTACATAATCGAAAATCTTAACCAATGAAAATGGGGTGTACCCCTTTAAATGGGTCGGAATATTCTCCACAGAAGCCTTGACTTGGGAAAACTGAGCAGCTACGTCGAGCAACAGTTCTTTCAGCCGGTCTATCTCAAAACTTTCCTTCCAAGTGTCCCAAAGATGGAATACACAGACCTTTGCCCCCAGATCCCGTGAAAGAGACAAAGAATGGTGGATCAAGCGTCTCCCCTTTCGAAAGTCTCTTTCTTGGTCAGAGCAAAGGTAACTGCCAATGTCCCTGCTGGCATGAACCGACAAAATCGGCATTTCCTCTCTCTTTACCAATGTCGAGATCTCCCCGATTGTATATTTCGGAGTCTGTCTCCAATCCGCGAACTGGGTGTCTGTCCATGGAGGATTTTCACTGTCCCACTCTGGCTCAAGCTGCAATTCAAAGCCATCAACCGCAGATTCCTGGTAAACTTTTCTCATCACCTCAAGAGTGCCAACGAGGTCGTAATACCTCTTGCCCCCTAGTTTAGCAATCGGCGCACTTGAGGCCGAGATGAGACCTGTCATGAATACGCGCCCTCATCTAAAGGCAATTGTAGGCAAGAGAATATCTTAAGTTTGCGGACCCTCAATCTTAAGGCATGTTGAAGATCGGTCATAGGGGAGCGAGGGCTTACGAACCGGAGAATACTCTGCGTAGCTTTGCGAAGGCAGTAGAACTCGACGTTGACGCTATTGAGTTCGATGTCAGGAAAACAAAGGACAACGAGATAGTCGTCATCCACGACGCTGAGGTTGACAGAACCACCAATGGCAAAGGCTTGGTCAGTGAACTTACGCTTGGTGAGGTAAAACGACTTGTCACCGAAAAGAGCGAAAGGATACCGACGCTGAGAGAGGCGCTCGATTTCTTGGACAAGAAGGTGAAGATCATCATCGAACTCAAGGAAACAGGCCTCGAGGAGGAGGTCGTGAGACAGATCCGTGAAAGGGCGCTCGAGAGGAACGTTGTCATCGTCTCTTTCCTGGAAAACGCGCTGAGAAGGGTTAGAGACATAGACAAAGAGATCGAAACCGGGCTGATCTATGTAAGACACAAGAACCCAGTAAAGGCGGCCTCGGATCTGAAGGCTGACTATCTCCTTCCACTCTACAGGTTTGCTCACGCCGCCGACGTTCAGAAAGCGCATGCAAACGGCTTGAAGGTAATATTCTGGACTATAAATGACCCGGATGAAGTCTCCGAATATGTCAGGAAAGGTGTGGACGGCATAGCCAGCGACAGACCGGACATACTGAAAGATGTGTAGAAACGCTCTGCACTCAGCCGCACCGGGATCTCTGGAACCTTATTCTGTCAGCCGTTGTACTTGTTGACTATGGGCATCTTCCATCCGATGCCGAAGGCTTTCCGAGTAATCTTTATGGAGGGAGCAGCTTGCCGCCTCTTATATTCTGCCCTCCGAACTCTCTTATAGACGTCTTCAACGACATCGCGAGGATAGCCCAATCCAACCAATTCCCGTTTGCTCCTCCGGTTTTCTATGATCTCGTCAACTATCGGGCTGACTATGCTGAAGTCGAATGGATCGAACTGGTTCTTCTGGAGTTCGGGGGATGGCTTCTTTCTGAAAACGTTCTCCGGTATGATCTCCTTTCCTGCTTTCCTGTTCACATGTTCTGCGAGTCTATAAACCTCAAGCTTGCTTACGTCGCCCAGCGCACCCAATCCTCCGGTCATGTCTCCGTATAGCGTACAGTAACCTAGGGCAAGCTCGGTCTTGTTTCCAGTGTTTAGCACAAGAATTCTTAGATCCCTCAGCCGGTTCGAGATGTCCATAAGGCAGTTTCCTCTCACTCTGGGTTGGATGTTCTCGTCAGCAACCGGATCGTCTCTCTTCCTGTCTATGCCAAAGCGTCTCCTGATTTCTCCCAAAGGCTTCTCCAGCGTTCGGTCGTAGCAATTGACTATATCCTGTATCGAGAACTGGACGAGACAGATCCCGAGATTCTCAGCCAAGCGCTGGGCATCGGTCCTGCTGTGTTCGCTCGAGAATCTGGAAGGCATTGAGACACCGATGACGTTTTCCTTGCCCAACGCCTCAACGGCTATGCATGCGGTCAGCGACGAATCGATTCCGCCACTTATAGCAACCACCGCTTTCGCGAAGCCGGTCTTCCTGAAATAGTCTCGGACTCCCAAAACCAGGGCGTCAAACATTTCCTCCTCTCTGTTATGGGGTGGAAGACTGAGCCTCTCGGCAACTCCCCTTTCCAAGTCAATTTCTGTGATCACTAGGTCCTCTTCGAACCGTCTGGCAAAGGCTATGAGGTTTCCTTTGGAATCTACGGCTAGGCTTTGTCCATCAAAAACGAGTTCGTCCTGACCGCCGACAAGATTGACATAGAACAAAGGAACCCGGAGCCTAGAGGCTTTCTCCTTTAGCAGTTGCTCACGTTCAAACCTTTTCCCCGCATAGAAAGGCGAAGCCGAAATGTTGACGATCACTTCCGCCCCCCTTTCAGCCAACAGGTCCGTAACCTTCACCTTGTACTGTTGATCCCATAGATCCTCGCAGATTTCCACGCCCAGTTTAGTCTTTCTTCCGTTGATTGCCACATTGACGGGTTCGATTTCATGCTCCTTGGACGGCTTGAAGTATCGGTCTTCGTCAAAGACGTCATAGGTAGGCAGAAGCGTCTTATGCGCGGTGCCAACATACTTGCTTCCTTCGAATATGGCTGCAGCGTTGTACAAGTTTCCTGTCTTGTCATAGTCGACGAAACCAACTACAGCGACCATCCCCGTGTTGTCTCTAACAATCTCTTGCAGTACGCTCTTGTTCTCTCGGACGAAAGCCTTCTCGTAAAGCAGGTCTTGAGGAGGGTACCCAGTGACCGCTAGTTCGGGGAATACGACAAGATCAGCTTTGAATCTACGGGCTTCATCTATGTATGCCCTTATCTTCTCGGCATTACCTTCCAAATCACCTACGGTCGAGTCTACCTGAGCCATAGCAATCTTCAAGGCTTCAATTCCTCCTGCTAAGTGGCGAGAAAGCCCCTAGGAGAGATGAATTCTGAAGTCTTCTTTGACGACGTTGAGGACAACGTTCGTGACCGTTCTCTTCACGTAAGGCATGGACAAGAGATTCTTCACGAACGTGTTCAACCCACTTCTATCTTTGAACCGGACAATAACGGCGATGTCGAAGTCTCCAGTAATATCATAAACAGAAACTACGCTTTCCATTTCCGCAATTTCCTTCTCCGCCTCTACAAGGTGCGTTCCCTCAGCTTGAATCAGCACCATAGCCGTCATAGTGAATCCGAGCTTAAGAGGATCAACTAGCACAGTGTACCCCTTCAGCACACCCTTCTCTTCAAGGCTCCTGATGCGGTTGTACGCTGTTCCGACTGATATGCCAAGTTTGCCAGCGATTTTGTTGAAGCTCAGTCGGCAATCTTCTTGGAGCAACTTGACAATCGCCAGATCAAGCTGATCGAGCTTTTCCGGTGGTCCTGACTCCAACTTCTTCACCGTTGTGTCTTCTCTGCGTTATTGAATGTTTATTCAGTAAGATGGCGCTTTACTTAAATATTTCTGCTTCTCGGGCGAAACATTTATATACGAAATGATAGTAGAAAGTCAATCCATTGAATAAGCATCAAGGTGCGTTACATGGAGGCTGGAACCTTAGAAAGAGCCATTGAGACCTTGAAGAAAAACAACATACGATGGGTTCACTCCGCGTTTGTCGATATCCGCGGTCTAATGCAAGACATGGTTATACCCGCAAGAGATTTCATTGAAGGAACTGCTTTCAAATCCGGTCTGGGTTTTGATGGTTCATCGGTGAGAGGCTTCAAAACAATCGAAGAATCCGACATGGTCCTCATGCCCGACCCAAAGACCCTAGCCATCATCCCTTGGACCAAGGAGGAGAACCAGAAGAGCGCCATCGTCTTGGGGGATGTCTACGAAGCCTACGGCGGCAAGGAACCCTCAGAGGTCTGTGCAAGGGGACACGTCGCGAGGCGGGCGGCAAAAGCAGCTGAGGCGATGGGATACACTGCTTGCTTTGCCCCGGAGCTGGAGTACTTCCTCTTCTCCTCAATCGACCCGACCAAGCTTACTTGGGACCTTTGGGTCAGCCCAAAAGGAGGCGAAGGTGACTCTTGGGGCGCCCCAAGGGTCGTGCCCCAGTCTCCTGAAATCTCTCCTGGCAACTTCACTCTCAGGCCTAAAGAAGCTTACTATAGGCCGCCGCCAGAAGACACTACGATTGAGTATCGCAATGAGGTCTCCTCAGTTCTCGAAGATTACTTCGGGTTTACTGTTGAGAAGCATCATCACGAGGTCGCGACCGCAGGGCAGCTTGAGATAGACTTCCGTTTCGGAGGCCTGATAGAAACAGCGGACAAGACCATGTACTACAAGTTCGTAGCGAAGAATGTGGCTAAAAAACACGGGATGATTGCCACTTTCATGCCGAAGCCAGTCTACCTGGACAACGCTAGCGGGATGCATGTCCACATCTCCATTTGGAAGGGCAAAGAGAACGTCATGTACGACAGGAGCGACGAGTATGCTGAGCTCAGCCAAGTCGGAAGATACTTCATCGGTGGGCTACTTGAACATGCCAGAGCTTTGACCGCTGTATGCTGCCCCACAGTGAGTTCCTACAAGCGGCTTGTCCCCGGCTTTGAGGCTCCGATCTACGTCATGTGGTCACGCCGAAACAGGTCTGCCTTAGCGCGGATACCAGTGTACTATAAAGGACCGGATTATGCGTCCCACAAGCGTGTTGAGTACCGAGGGGTAGATCCCTCATGCAATGCCTATCTTGCCATGTCTTGCCTCCTGACGGCGGGGCTTGACGGAGTCAGGAAGAAGATCGACCCGGGCGACCCGGTTGATGAAGATGTCTACAAGCTATCTCCTGAAAGGAGGAGAGCCATGGGCATAAAGGAGCTTCCGACAACGTTGAAAGATGCCTTGGAGGAGATGAAGAGTAGCGAAGTCATCCATAGAACGCTTGGGAGCCACATATTCGACGCCTTTATTGAGTACAAAACGAACGATTGGAACCAGTATTGCCTCTATGTAACTCCTTGGGAGATCATGAAGTACCTAGACTATTAAGGTTGGAGGAATTGAAGACAAGAAAGATTGAGGTGGTGAGGTGAATGAGAGCCTACATATTCCTAGAGACAAAGCCTGCGACGTCGCTGCAAGTCGTTGAGCGGATAAAGAGGAAAGTAAAGGAAGTCATACAAGCAGACGCCATCTACGGAAGATACGACGCGGTCATCGTGATAGAAGCGCCAAGCCTTGAAAGCATAAACGAGATACTGTATAAGGTCATCGAGAAGGACCCGAACATAATCCACACAGAAACATCCTTGGTACTCGAGAGTCTATCGACCAGCGAAGCTGCTAAGACTTCATGAAAGAGGACGGTGGCCTATCTTTGACCAAGGACTTACGCCGCAAAGCTCTAAGAGCCTTCGTGATGGTCACGGTAAAGCCTGGAACATCAGAGGAGATTGTGAGGTCTAGACGGATAAAAGGCGTGAAGATGGCCAGCTCGGTCTTGGGAAGGTTTGACGCAGTGGTCGTCGTCGAAGCGGAGAGCCTAGAAGAACTCGGGAAGATAATCTACGAAATGGTCGAGCAGCACCCAAACGTGGTTCATACGGAAACCCTGATATCGATCTTCCATCCTCCCGCTTTAGGCTTAACGTAGAATATACCTGCTGGACACTCAGCTAGTAAGGTCTTGGAGCAGCACCCAACATGGATTTGGAAGATCTTGGATTCAGAAAATTGCCCCTGAAGACGGATCCAGTGATCGATGATACAACCCTTAGAGACGGCGTCCAGATGCCAGGGTTGGCTGTTTCTCCCGAAGACGCTGCGGAGATAGCCCGTCTCTTGGACGAGATCGGAGTCGAGAGAATCGAGCTGCACCACTACCAGAAAACCGACAAGAAAGCAGCAAGGCTGATCCAGAGCATGGGTTTGAACGCCAGCGTAGCGGGATGGTGTAGAGCTGTGAGAGAGGATATTGACGACGCTATAAGCTGCGGGTTCGAAGACATCGGAGTTTCGCATCCCGTTTCCTACATCCATTTCAAGGCGAAATGGCCCGATAAGACCGCGGACGAACTCCTGGACAGAGTTGTCGACGTTGTCGAGTATGCTGCGAGGGACCACGGCCTCAGAGTCTTTGTTCACGGCGAAGACAGTACCAGAGCTGACTGGGAATTCGAGAAGCGTTTCATCAATGCTATGGCTGATGCAGGCGCCCAATGCTACAGGATCTGTGATACCGTTGGTGTGGGCTTGTCGGCAGTCAACGCTCCTCTGCCCAGCGGCATTCCGATTAAGGTAAGGGCAATAAAGGCTGAGACGAAGATCAAGGATGTCGAAATTCACGCCCACGACGACTTTGGGAACGCCGTTGAAAACACCCTAGCCGCCATAAGAGCTGCGTCAGGTATTTGGGACAGAGTCTACGCAAGCACAACATATCTCGGGATTGGTGAAAGAGCCGGAAATGCTGAAACCGAGAAGGTTATTATGAACCTTCTTATGCATCACGGCGTGGGCAAGTTTGAAGGGAAGATAAAGAAGCTGAAACAGGTGGCTGACTTCATAGGTCGTGCGACGGGCTATGTAGTTCCGCCGAACAAGGCTATAGTGGGCGACTACGCCTTTGCGCATGAGTCAGGCATCCATACGCACGGCGTTCTAAGCGACGCTTTGACCTATGAACCATACCCTCCTGAACTGGTCGGGAACAGGCGCCGGCTGACCATAGGCAAACAGTCTGGGAAAGCCATCGTTAGATACAGGATTGAAGAGACCATCGGGACAACGCCGAGCAAAGAGAAGCTCGACATCGTTGTGCAGAAGGTTAAGGAGATCTACGCCGAAGGAAGAAGGGCATCGCTTAGAGAAGAGGAGTTCAGAAGAATACTTCGTGAGGTAGGGTTAATCTAGAAACGGCAAACAGGAATCCTGATCGCCTATTCTGCAGCTTTGAACTTCTCTGTTGCTCTAACCATATTCTTGAGCTTTTTCAGCGAGATTTCATACCCTTTCTCCTTTGAGCCGTTTACAGCCAAGTTTCTGAAACCGCAGTCAGGAGTGAAGAATAAGGTGTCTCCATATTCGCGGAACTTTAGCATCACTGCCAGAATCTCTTCTGGGCTTTCCAGTGCCAAGTTCCTGCTAGATACACAACCGGCAGACAGCACTTTTCCGGACTGCCTTACCTCCTTGGGCGAGTAGACATCGACGTTCTCCCTTGTGTCATAGAATTCATGGCTTAGGAAGTTGAGATCAGTCTTCAACAGGGTCTTTGCCAGTCTTGGTGAGATTCTTCCGCAGATGTGCGTTCCGACAAACCTGCCTCTACACGACTTCGCCAGATTATTGTAGATATCGACTATATCCTTCTCGCTATATCCCAAGGCTATTTTGGATCCAACAAGCATCCCCAGCACAGGTTCGTCGATCGATATCATGCTAGCATCTTTTGAGACTGTTTCGCAGCTTTTGAAAAGCACGCGTGCAAGCTGGTTAACCAGCTCCAGGTCAGAGACCGCCGTGTTAGAGGGGAAAGCGCCCGCTTCAATCTCAATATACGATGCCAAGGTGAAGGGTCCTGTTACAGCTGCCTTCAGTCCTGCCTTCTCTTTCACGCCTTTCTCTTCGAGGTACCTGAGAGTCCAGAAGAAAGGCTCTAGACCTGGCGGAGCGACATCTTGCCTTATCTCCCTGCCTCTAAGTCTGTATCGACCTCCTTCCGTGGCAATTCTGTCGTCTTGCTTAGCCAAATCTACTAGGAACTGTTTGCCCATATCCAGTAGCTGTGGATAGGCTGGGAAGTCTATTCCGAGGGTCAGAAGATCCTCGATACATCTCCTTCTGTTGGCATCGGAATCATCAAGAGGGAAGCTTCCGATGGTTGATGTGTAAACGCCTTCTGGTTTCAGGCCTGCCACCCAGAAAAGGGAATCAAAGATCGAAAAGAAAAACCTATCGTTCTTGGCAGGTGGATGGATCAGCTTAGAACTCGTCTGAATCGTCTAAGTCGCCTAACTGGTCTAGCAGCTCAAAGCCCTCAAGATGAATGGTGCTTCTGCATTTCTTGCAGTGAATGGTCAGCATTTCAAGCGAGCCGTCTTCCTTTGTATCAACATCGACAATCTCATAGGTAGCATTGGATTCGTCATCAGGAGAGATCACTGTCTTACAGGACGGGCAAGGGAACTGGCCGTCTCCTTCGATCTTGCTTATATCTATCCTGAAAGCCGATACCTGCCCCATCTTTCTTCGCCTTTCTTCAAGTTCGATTAAGGAGATGTCTACAATGGCTTTTTAAAGCTTAGGAATCAAAAGTCCATATTGTCGATGTCGGAGGATTCGAGCCTTTCTTCTAACATCAGAAATGATTGATGACCGAAAGAGGGCTCCTCCAAGACCGGCAGCAGCGTTCCGAAGGTGCACTAGTACGGGAGTAAGTGTTGTCTTGGATCACCACAGGTTCATGGCGTACAGAACGGAAAAGCTGGAAAAAAGTGCAATCAACGCTGGCGGCAAAACTGCCTTGAAATAGTCCTTGATGTCGGTCTTGAAGGATTCGACTGAAAAAGAGACGCAAGGATGTACCGGCGTCACCACGTAGCCTAGGAAAATGGCGAAGTACATGATAGCAAAGGTTGGGAAGGGCATGGCTCCAAACTTCGTAAGGAATATCGGAAAGATTATCCCCGCGGGAGTTATGATCCTTCCAGTGCCAAAACCTAGAAGGAAACCGGCGACAAAGAGCAGCTCTACCGTAATACTAGTGTTTTCTATCAGCTGGGGGATGCCTGAACTATTGAAGACGTTGAGAAAGACCATTATTCCTATCATGGTTAAACCAAAATCCCAAGGTCTTGCTTCCAGAACAACCAGGCTCAACTTCCTCAGACTCTTTCTGCCCATGGCTAAGGCGATCAGTAGGCTGGCTGACACTCCCATCAGTGTTGCGGCTTCTTCAATCGGTAAAACAGAAAGCGTCTTTATCGAAATATCCAAGACTGGGGCTACAAGCAATGCGGTAAGAGGCAGTATGAGGCCTCGGGCGGAGAATTCGCCACGGTAATCCATTTTTCCTGGGGCATCTCTCAGAAAGAAGAAGTATCCCAGAGACAGCGAGAGAACGAGCACTGGGACAAGGTAGGGAATGCTTTGGTAAACGTCCAGTTGTGCCGCTTGAGCCGAGATTATCAGATCCGGAGATATAGGATAGACTAGGTATAGTACGTGGCGGAACCAGACGTTCAGTCCG